>JACXTT010000187.1_pt1 | contig 99289 bp, 80 predicted proteins | sample 9270951 | NCBI WGS metagenome assembly JACXTT01 (sample SAMN15532306, study PRJNA645909) | rock metagenome | isolation source: weathered quartz diorite | place: Puerto Rico | collected 2017-06-21 | reverse complement strand
TCGTTCTTCGCGCAAGGCACAGACCCCTCATCCGCGCTTCGCACACCTTCTCCCCCTGCGAGGGGAGAAGGAACTATTTACGCCGGCATCAGTCGATCTCTCGTGTACGCGATCAGGCCGCCGGCATCGATGATGGCCTGCCTCGAGCGGGGCAGCGGAATCGTCGCGAACGTCTTGCCGCTGGAGCGATTGACGACGCGGTCTTCGAAGATCTCGACCTCATCACCGACGTCGCCTTCGACTTCCGGGCAGACGATCGTGCGCAGCCCGAGGTTGATGGCGTTCTGGAGAAAGATGCGAGCGAAGCCGCGGGCGATGATCACGAGCTCGTGACCCTTGAGCGTCGACGCCGCCTGTTCGCGCGATGAGCCGCAGCCGAAGTTCTTGCCGGCGACGATCGCGCTTCCGCGCGGGATCTCTCGATTCACGAGTGCCTTGTTCAGCGCGGCGAGATCGGCGAAGGCATACTGCGGCGTTTCCGCCGGAAGCACCGTGGCCATGAAGCGGCCTGGATAAATGACATCGGTCGAGATGTCGTCAGCAAGCTTCCAGACAAGCCTGGTTGTCGTGGGATGGGAACTCGAAGTGCTCATCGTTCTTGACTCCTTGCGGCGGGCGGGAAATGCGGCCGGTCAGTGCGCTCGCGGCGGCGACCGCGGGCGAGCAGAGATAGACCTTCGCTTTCGGATTTCCCATGCGTCCGAGGAAATTGCGATTGGTGGTGGAGAGCGCGACTTCGCCGTCGCCGAGCGCGCCCTGATGCACGCCGAGACAGCAGCCGCAACCTGGATTCATGACGACGGCACCGGCGCCGATGAGATCAGCGATCACCCCGCGGCGCAGCGCCTCGTCGTAGATGCGCCACGAAGCGGGGAAGACGAGCATCCGGACGCCGCGCGCGATTTTTCTTCCAACGAGGATGGATGCGGCAACGGCGAGATCGTCGGTGCGGCCATTCGTGCAGGAGCCGATCACGATTTGATCGATGGCGGTTCCTTCGATTTCGCTCAGCGGCTTCACGTTGTCGACGGTGTGAGGACAGGCGATCTGATAGGTGAGCTGCGAACAATCGATCTCGATCGTCTCGCAGTAGAGAGCATCGGCATCGGGACGAACGAGACTGATCGTGCCTCGCACGTGAGCGACGTCGTGCAGGTACCGCAGCGTCTCCGCGTCGGGAGGGACGATGCCCGCGGTCGCTCCCGCTTCGACTGCCATGTTGCAGAGGACGAGACGCCCGGACGTGGGCATGTTGCGAATGGTCTCGCCATGAAATTCGAGCACTTTGTAGTTCGCCCCTTCGGCTGTGAGGCGTCCGATGGTGTGAAGGATCAGATCCTTCGCGGAGACGAGCTCGGGAAGCGTGCCGTTCACGATCACTTTGATCGTCGCGGGAACTTCGATGTTCAGCGCAGTGCCGAGCGCCCAGACGCTGGCCATCTCCGTGGCGCCGATGCCGAAGGCAAACGCGCCGAGTGCACCGTGTGTGGTGGTGTGGCTGTCGGTTCCGACGACGACTGCGCCGGGCAGCACGTAGCCTCTTTCGGGAAGGATCTGATGACAGATGCCGCCCTGATCGGCGCGGATGTCATGAAACTTTTCGATGTGCTGCGCGGCGACGAAGTCGCGAATCTTCTTCTGGTTCGTCGCGGTCTTCGCGCCTTCGGCAGGGACGCGATGATCGAAGATGATCGCGATCTTCGATGGATCCCAGACGCGGGCCTCGAGCCCAGTGCCTTCATAGACCTCGAGAAACTGATTGATGACCAGTGCCGCGTTTTCGTGCGACATCGCCAGATCGACGCGTGGCTCGACGACCTCGCCCGCACAGACCGATGTGCGGCCCGACGCGCGAGCAAGGATTTTTTCCGCGATCGTCATTCCCATGGGTCGCCTCCTCGAATGAGGAGGATCGTATGAAGGGAAGCGACCTTCTGTCGCGCGGAGCGATCACAGAAGAGGGTGAGGAAACGTACAGGGGAATGTGTAGTGTGGAGCGCGGACGCCTCGATGAGGGCATTTCGCTTTTGACTTGCGAAAAAAAAAGGACCCCCTGATGTCGCCAGGGGGTCCTTCGGTGTCTTCGCACCTCAGGGAATGACTAGTTCACGCAGGCGCGTCCGGAGTTCGAGTACTCTGGCTGATAGCCGTACGTGTGGCCATCGGATGCCGTCTCGAGGAACAGCCCGACCCATGCGCACTTGTCATCAGCTTCGTAGCCAGCAGCGTCGTACCACGTCGTGCCGTACGGATCAGTGACCGCTTCGCGCGTCTCGTGCACCATGAAGTGCTCGGCGTTCTGCGAAGTCGTCCAACCGGAGACCTTGCATCCGCTGCAGCTCGGATACGGCTCGATGGAGTACTTCACATTGGTCGGCAGATGCGAGCCGTCGCCGCTGCTGTGATAGGCGCAATACTGGAGGTTCGTGCCGCCGCATGACTGCGCGCCCGTGCCGTCATCCGAGTAGTAGCCGCTCGGGATGAAGACTTCATAGATCGTGTTCGTGTCGTACTTGCCCGAGAACCATTTCTTCACTTCGGCCTGCACCATGGCGTCAGTGACCTTCGCAGAGCTTGGGTTCGTCGAATCGAAGACGTCGGCCTGTGAGCCGACGAAGTTCGACTGATACGCGCCGTACTGTCCGAGCATGCTGGTGTGCTTCACCATCGCGCCGGCGCCATTGCGGAACGCGCGCATTTCACCCACATAGCTGCTGGTCGATGAAAGGCTCGAGCCCCAGAAGATACAGACCACGTGCGCATACGCCATGACGCCGCCGCCGTGGTTGACGAGGTTTCCGCTGCCGCCGGGCGTACCGGCTTCATTGTGGATATCGACGAAGTGCCGTTCTTCTGCGTCGAACGGCTTGTCGTCGGTGACCACGTCAGGACGCTCCGTGTCGACGCGGAGGTGGTCCGGGTTCAAGAGGTGATGGCCGGCATTCGGGTTGAGGTCGGAGGCTCTCTCATCATCCTGGGCGAACAAGGGCAAGGCAACGAGTGACAATGCAGCAAGAAAAAGCGCGGTCTTCTTCATTAGAACCTTTCTCCTGTTTCCTCTCAAATTTCAGGAGCGGTTCCAATCGCACACGGCATGCCGGTGGCTAAGTCGTTGAAAAATCAGGAATGACTTGCTGAACGTGGGTCAGGAAGTCCACAAAATTGGTACGTCACATGGTCGTGTGATTGACCCGTGGTTGCGAGAGTGACCCGCATCTTCGTCACGCTCGCGTCAAACGTGCGTCAGCAGCCGCGTCAGCCATGCGTTCGTCAACTTTTCGACGACCGTGTTTTGCCGCAGCCTCGCGCGCAGATTCACGAAATCAACTTCATCGAGATGCTGATCCTGATTGAAGCAGGAGAAGATGAACGTTTCCTTCCCCGTCTTCGGATCGACGTGACGTTGCAGGCACTGAGCGCAGACCTGCTTCATCATGCATTGCATCGGTGAGTTGATTGAACCGATGCCGGCGTGTTCGGGATCGAGATGCTCTGCCAGCACGCCGTGGCGAGCATCCTTCACCGCGCGCATCATGCCGTCGGAGCCGATCGCGATGATGCGTTTCACATCCTTGAAGTCGAACAGGCGGTCGTCCGATGTCGCGTACGCAAGCATCGACTGCACGATGTTGCCGACGAACTTGCGATCCTGCGCGCGCCGCGGCTCGATCGCCTCGCCGGCATCGACGGACCAGATCACCTGATCCGTGCCCGCTTCGATCTCGTCACGCTTGAACACGTCGATCGCTTTCTTGTAGCCGGCGAAGTAGACGACGCGACAGCCATTCTCCTTGAGCGCCTTCGCGATCGAGAAGAGCACGGCGTTGCCGAGGCCGCCCCCGGCGAGCAGGACTGTCTCGTTCTTCGGGATCTCGGTCGGTGTGCCTGTCGGTCCCATCACGACGACGGGCTCGCCCGGCTTCAACATCGCGCAGAGACGTGAGGAGCCGCCCATCTCGAGGATGATCAGTGAGAGCAGTCCGCGCTCGGGATCGGTCCACGCTCCGGTAAGCGCGATGCCTTCCATCACGAGGCGTGTGCCATCGATCTCTTGCGCATTCTGTTCGAAGTTTTGCAGACGGAAGAACTGTCCCGGCTCGAAGTGACGCGCCGCGATCGGCGCGCGCACGACGACTTCCACGATCGTCGGCGTGAGGCGATTCACTTCGTGGACGCGCGCGATGAGTCCATCGTCGAGCGTGCGCACGAGGTCGTTCCACGTCGCCTCATCCCCGCGTCCAAGGCTGCCGAAGAGAGAGACTACGTGAGGGTAACCCTTCTTCGCAGAGGCCATCGCCTTGACGACGTTGCCGGCAAATTTCGGATGATTGTCGCCGTAGAACGAGATCACCTTGTCGCGCTGCGAAGGGTGTTGATACGAGGTGAAGAAGCCGGAATCGCGTGTCGGATCGTCGACCTCGATGAGCTCGGGACCGGCAGGCGCTTCTCCTACACGGTACGCCTGGAAGAACTGTTTCCACTTGTCGAGCTTGAACGTGCCCGGATGCTCTTTTTCGTAGATGACATTGGGGCTCGTTCCGGCTGCGACCATCACGCTTCGCGCCGGAAGGTCAACGACTTGACCACTGTCCTTCCACCGCCCGTCCTCCACGATCTGCTTTTCGAAGAGGAGCGACTGCACGTGACCGAACTCATCGGCGACTGCTTCGACCGGCGAAAGCGATTCGGCATACGCGATCCCCTCCTCGAACGCCTTGATGACTTCTTCGTGATTGAGACGATAGGCGGGCGAGTCGAGCAGCGACTTGCGATACGCGATCGTCACGCCGCCCCATGAGCGAACGAGCGGGATGAAGTTCGGCTTCTCGCCCGCAGCTGCTGCGCGTTCGCGCTCGGCGCGGATCGCGCGGCCATGCGCGAGAAACTCGTCGAAGATCTGCATCTCCTCTTTGTCGTAGCCTTCGCGCACGGCGTCGCCGAGCGCCTCGTAGCGCTCGAGAATCTTCTCGACCTGCACCGGGTAATAGGCGAAGAGCTCCGTCGCGGTGTCGATCGCGGTGAGCCCGCCACCGATCACGACGGCCGGCAGGCGCACCTGAAGATTCGCCATCGAGGTCTTCTTGAATGCGCCCGTGAGCTGCAGCGCCATGAGGAAGTCGCTCGCCTTGCGAATGCCGCGAATGAGGTTGTTCTTCATCCGCACGACGGTCGGCGTGCCGGCTCCCGCGGCGATCGCGATGTGATCGAAGCCGAGGCGGTCGAAGGCATCTTCGATCGTGATGGTGCCGCCGAAGCGCACGCCGCCGTACACCTTCACGTTCTTCTTCCGCTCCAGCGCGATGCGGATGATCTTCAGAAAATTCTTGTCCCACCGAACGGTGATGCCGTACTCCGAGACGCCGCCGAAGCCAGCGAGGATGCGATCATCGAGTGAGTCCCACAATTTCTTCGCATCGACGATTGGCGTAGGACAAGCGCCTTCGCCTGTCCCGATCATCTCCTCGGCAATCGGCTCGATCTTCAGTCCGTCGATCGCGACGACGCCGAAGCCTTCGTTCGACAGATAATGCGCAAGCGTGTATCCGGCGGGCCCCAGTCCGACGACGAGCACGTTCTTGCCGTTGTAGGGGAGCGCGATCGGACGCTGGACATTGATCGGATTCCAACGGGTGAGCAGCGAATAGATCTCGAAGCCCCACGGCATCCAGAGCACGTCGGTGAGCGCGCCGGTTTCGATTTGCGGGATGTCGACCGGATCCTGCTTCTGGAAGATGCACGCCTTCATGCAGTCGTTGCAGATGCGGTGGCCGGTGCCGGGGCACATCGGATTGTCGATCATCACGATCGCCAGCGCGGCGATCGATTCCCCCTCGGTGCGCAGCGCGTTCATCTCGCCGATCTTCTCGTCGAGCGGACAACCCTCCAGGGCGAGACCGAGCGGATTCGGTTTGAACGTGCCGTTCTTTTCGGGAAAGCCGTGCGAGCAGGAGTCCTTCGTTCGTTCGTGGCAGTAGATGCAGTAGTGCGCCTGATCCGCGATCATGCGCGGCGTGGCGCGCGGATCGGTGAGCTTGAAGCCGTCGCGCCGGCGGTAGTGCTTCTCGTTGCCGACGACGCGCAGGTCATCGACCTGCTTCGTGTCGACCAGCGCGTCGAAGACGAGCGTCTTCGGAAGATGAAACGAGGTCCAGCCTTCGAAGCGGCCCGCCTTCCATTGCGCCGCGGTCCAGTCGGCGAGCATGTCGCCGAGCGTGTGCAGCGCGATCGTCTCGCGTGCGATGGCTTCCGGCGATTCCACCGGTTCGTGCCGTACGAGGGATTCTTCGAATTGATGCGTCGCGCCGAGTGAGTCGCGAAGCTGCACGAGCTTCGCGCGCGTTTCGGCGGAGGGTGTCGCGGCCTTCGCACCGCGCGGATACTCGCGCTCGAGCTCGAGGAGACGGTTCGCGGTGCAGGCGAGTGCGAGCTCGGGATCACGATCGGCTTCGCCGCCTGCGATCGTCCGGATCAGCGCGCCGATCGGTGCATCGGAGATCGCATTCGGTGTGGCGATCTTCGCCACACGCTTCTGCACGAACTCTTTCTTGAAGCGCGCGACCTGCGCGTCGCGCTGCGCGCGCTGGTGCAACTGCGCCGGACCACCATCGACCGGGAAGAGCTGGCAAAGAAAGCTCGACAGCTCGCGGCTCATGGCGATGAGCAGTTCCGACTCCTGTGGCGGAGTCAGCGATGCGGGGTTCGCACGATACGCGGCAAAGCGCGAGAAAAGCGCGTCATCGCGTTCGTCGACGAAGCGATCGAACGATGCCGCAAGCGCCACCAGACGGTCGTGGTCGTAGAGGTCGGAGTAAGTGAAGTTGTCAATGCCGAGGTTCATGGCCGATGTGAAGATAAACGCACGCCGGAGGTGTGCTCAAGGAAAATAGCCAGGGGTGCGCCGAAGGCGCGACCCCAGGATGATCGACGGCCCCTCATCCGCCTTCGGCACCTTCTCCCCCGTGCCGGGGGAGAAGGAACTGGCCCGCGCCCGCACTCCTCCTGGCCAGAAATACAAACAGCACTCCCAGCGCGATCAGCACCACCACCCCATTCGCCTGCAGATCCGGCCGGTGGTTGCTCATCATGTCGCTCACGCCGAGCAGCATTGCGGCGCTGAAGATCGCAAGCGGCCAGGCGATCGGGTTTTCACCGAGGATGTAGCGCGCGACGAGCCACGAGGCGGCGGCGAGGATGGCGGCGCGGAGCAGAGCCAGCGGAAACTCAGCTGTCGTCGTTCCCGGATCGAGGAGCGCACAGAAGATGCCGCCAATGGTGATCAGCGGTGCGATCCAGCGCCGTGGCGCGGAGGTCACTGCCCGTGCGAAAAGCAGAACCGCGGCGGAGGCGTACAGCGTCCTAACCATCGCCTGCAGCGCCGTCAGAGCTGCCGGGAATGGCATCGCCACTTCGGCCGGAGGCGTGGGTCCATGCACGGTGACGATGTGAGGAAACATCCGGAAGACGAGCTGCAGCAGCGTGATCGCGATGTCAGCCACTGCGATGGCGGTGATCGCCGCAACGACACCGCTGCGGCCGAAGCGCGCGCGCCCTTCGCGATGGAAAAGTCTGGCAGCCCATGGGCTCAGCGTGAAGACCGCAGTGAGCGAGAGGTAGATGCCGCCGATCTCGATTCCCGTCTTGAGCGCCGCGGTCATGAAGGTGGTGAAGCACCACGTCGGCCACTGCACGGCCGGGCTGTATCCGAACTGCACCCACTCCCACGGAACGAATGCGGTCGCGATCGGAATGACCGCCAGGAATGCGGTGTAGTGGGCAGCTCGTCTCCATGGCATCCCGTCGCGCGCCGCCACGACGAATCCGGTCACGACCATCGACGTCAGTGCGATGAGTCCGAGCAGTTGCAGAATCGTCAGTGCGACGTTGAGCAGTGTCTGCGACTGCCACTCGCGATACGCGTCATCCGGCACTTTGACCGTCGTCGTGAATTGCGTGACCTCGTTGCCGGCGACGCGCACGGTGACGCGGCGCCAGGCCTCAGCCACGATGGGCGTCTTCTCCTGGAAGTGGAAGAGCCAGTCGCGCCGCCGCGGCTGCTGAAACGCGAGCGCTTCCTTCACGTCGAACGACCGCGGATCGAGGTGATACTCCTCGAGTGCGTGCGTCGCGATTCGCTCCGCGGCCTGCTGATCGAGACGCGGCCCCGGATTCTGTTCGTCCTGATAGCGGTGGTAACCGATCGCCTTTCCCTCACGGGGATCGACTTCGACGAAATACTCGTCCTTCTGCTGCGGTGTGAAGAAGCGGACGGTCCAGGTGCCGGCCTCGACGCGGTGCCGGAGCACCTCGAGGATGGCGTCGATGTTCAGGCCGTGGCGCACGAGGTAGGTCGCCGCGACGGAATCGAACCCGCCGCTCGGACTTCCTCCTTCTTCGCGATTCGATTGCGCGTCCCACGACTTGAAGCCGGGCAACGGAATCGCGATGACGTGTTCTGGCACCGGTTGATGCGAAACGTTCGTCAGGTGTGCGCGTGCGATCTCCTTCGTCCGCGCGCGGTCCGTGCGGTAGTCGAATGCCGCGCTCAGCGCGGGCGGCTTGTACGCGATGCACAGCGCGAGAAGGCCGGCAGCGGCGATCGCGATGATGACGCGCGAGCGGGTGAGAGGAATCGCAGGTGGGAGATCGGCGATCGTCTCCTCGACGACGGCTTCCGGCTCCGGATTGAGCGGCAGGGTCGCGTTGGAAAGATCGTCGTCGGGCTCGAAGCCGCCGTTGCGCAGGTACCTCGCGATCGACACGAGCATCGGCACCGCAAACACGAACGCGGCGAGTGCGCCCGAGACGACGTAGTACGTGTTGTGTGAGCGGAAGAGCATCAGCGACGTGTAGAGCGCATCGACCGTGTAGTGCCAGATGAGCAGCGGCAGCAGGCCGTAGCGAAGGAAGACGACGCCGATCATCACACCCGCGAGCCCGACTTCCACGCCGCGGATGTAGAACGGCTCGTTCGGATACGCGACGTGACCGAAGCCCCAGATGAATCCTGCAACGATGATCGCGGCAACGCGCGAGCGAAGCACGCGCTCGAAGAATGGAATCGAGAACGCGCGTGACAGAAACTCTTCCGACAGGGCGGGGAAGAAACCGGCGAAGAGCACCGCGATCCAGGGAACCGCGGTGTTGATCATGTCGTCGTAGGGAATCTCCGCCGGCGCCCACGCGCCGAAACGTCCCGCGATCAGATAGAAGACGACCTGATACGCGAGGAAGAATCCGACCATCGCGTAGCCGAGGACGAAGGAATGAAAGACGCGTTTGGAGCTCAGCGTGCGCGACGTAAAGAGGCGCGGAATCGCGAGGTGCTGCGGCAGGCGCTCCCGATACAGAACTTCGCCGGCTCCGCAGATCACGATCAGCGCCATCGCGGCTCCCACGCCCGGCAGCAGACCTCGCAACAAGATGATCTTCGCCAGAAACGCGGGCCACGAATCGGTGGTGTCGTATCCCGCCACGAAGATCGGGAACGAGTTCAGCGCCGTGCCCGTGACGAGGATCAGCGTGATGCCGCCGATGGCCAGGAGGAATCCCAGGCGCATGTCGCCGTTGCGCAGCCTGATGATGAACGCGCGCAGCGCGGCGATGGCGGTGATGATCAGCAGAATCTCGTCGACAATGCCGGCCGCCTGCTTCTGCGCCTGCAGATCTCGATACGTGTCGCGCCACTTGTCGGGCACTTTCACGCGCTGCGAATACGAGGTGATTGCATTGCCATCGACGGCGATCTCGTGGCGATACGGCGCGCCCGCAGGATGAAGCGACGCCGACTCCCACGTGAAGATGCGCTGCACGCGGTAGGGAAGGGTGCGCTCGCTCTGGGAGACGAGCGTTAGATCTTCCAGCGGCGCGCCGTTGTGCCGCAGGAAGTCCTCGGCCATCGTTCGTGCAGCGGAGATCTCGATCGCCGGCAGCGCGACGTTCTCCGGGACATGGTGTCCGAACGCAACGACCTCGCCGGTCGGTGCGATCTCGACGGCGTATTCCTCTTCCTGTGATGGACGGAACCAGCGGTGATGCCAGTACCAGACGTGCACGTCCTTCCGCATCATCGCGTTCGCACGCTCGAGTCCGACTGCACGCTCGAGGTAGATACGCGCCGCATCGTCAGAGTCGAACGTCGCCGCATGCTTCATCTGCGTGACATCGAGATGAAGATCGGCGAGCACCCGTTCGGCGAGTGGCCGCGAGGCCGCACGGTCGTACTTGAACTCGATCGACGCTTCAGGGAACGCGGCGTTGAACCACTTCAGGATGACGAGGAGTGAGGCCGCGAACACGGCTGCGCAAATCGCGAGAAAGAGTGCGTCGCGACGCGACAGGCGCTCACGCGGTTCCACTGGGGATCATTGTAGCTGCTAGAGGATCGCGTCCCGGAAGGGCGCGACCACTGGAACGTCGTTACAGCAGTCCAGTTAGAACCAGATCCGAGATCTGCTCCGCCTGTTCGTGCAGCGTGTATTCCTTCTCGGAGAGAATCCAGGACGTGACCATCTCGTCGAGAATGCCGAACACGCTCTTGGCGACGAGCTGCGGATGGAGCGTGCGGCGAAACGCGCCTTCGCGCTGACCATGCTCGACGATCTCGCGAATCAGCGTGAGGTAATCCGCGACCTCGGTCTGCGAGAAGCCTTTCATGAACTTCAGGCTGTGGCGCAGCTCGACTTGCGAAACGACGGCCAGCGCGCGGTCGTTGCCGAGGGTTTCGAGGTGATAGCGGACGAGGAGACGGAGACGGTCTTCCGCGCGGCGGATCGAGGAGAGCTCGCGGCGCAGCGACTGGATGTAGTTGCTCGTGTGCTCGCGGAAGATCGTGATGAGGAGATCTTCCTTGTTGTCGAAGTAGAGGTAGATGGTGCCGTCGGCGACGCCTGCTGCCTTGGCGATCTCCGAGACTTTTGCGTTGAAGTAGCCGTTCTGCGCGAAGACATCGACGGCGGCGCGCAGGATGCGCTCGCGTTTCGAAGTGCCGCGGAAGGTTTCGGACTGCGGGGTGGTGGGCGAGGATGTGCGCGCCATGAGAATGAATGATGCCTCATTCAGCGTTGCGCGTCAATCAAAGAAGAAGCTTACACGCTAATTTCGCGCGCGGCAGAGTTGATCGACTCGTTTCAGCAGGGTAGGAATTCGAAACCGCCCTGGCATCGCGCGAATCGCGTTCACGGCTGCTTGCGTGTCCATCCCCGCGGAGCTCACGAACAGCGGCGAACTGCTGTCGCCGCGCGTCACCGCGAGTGCGCTCGTCGCGCCGGCGAAGCGGCTTTTTGCCACGCCGATCACCGGCACTCGCTTCTCGAGCGCATCGTAGAGATGCGCGCCAAGGCCCGGTTTCTGATCGGCCAGCCAGACGTAGCCGTCGATGATCACCACGTCGATCGGATCTCTAACCATCCGCAGCACCTCGAGCACGCACGGCAGCTCGCGGCGATAGAAGTTGCCTGGCTCGTAGGGCGCGACGCCGGCGATCGACGTCACATGTTCGGATGCGGCTCGTGTATCGCTCCATTCGCGAAACACGACGGCAGCAGCCTTTGCTGACGTTCCCGAATACTGCACATCGACGCAGACGATCACCGCGAGCCCCCATGTCCCCGGGCGCCCGGGTCGAGAGCAACACGAACTGTCTCGATCAGGGCTGAATCGACAGGCACGCGCGTCTTGCCATCGATCGCGGCCATTACATCCTCGCGTGTCGTCGCCGCTCGCACCGGATAGATGTGCAGGTGCAGATGCGGCGTCAGGATCCCCAGCTTCATCACGATCGCGCGCTCGCAACCCGTGGCCTCGAGCAGCGCGCGCTCCGCGCGGCGATAGACATCCAGGAACGCTTCGTAATCGTAGAGGTCGCTGAGATTCTCCACGTGCTGCCGCGCGATCACCATGACATGCCCACGAACGGCCCAGTCCGGATGAAACGCTACGCGCGCCGCGGCATCCAGATACACAGTGCCCGCAATATCATCTGCGCACAACGAACAGGAGGGATTCAATGAAGTACCTCGCCACCATGATCGCGCTCACGGTATCACTCTCCGCTCAGACCGCTCCGGAGCTCGATCCCGGCCTCGGCAAACTCCACCACCCGGTATCGACGAAGAATGCAGAGGCGCAGAAGTACTTCGATCAGGGTCTCAAATACGCCTACGCCTTCAACCACGAAGCGGCGGCTGATTCGTTCAAGCATGCGGCGGAGCTCGATGCCGATCTCGCGATCGCATGGTGGGGCGTCGCGCTCGTGCAGGGGCCGAACATCAACATGGACGTCGATCCCGATCATGAGAAGGCCGCATACGAAGCCGAACAGCAGGCGCTGGCGAAGATCGATCACGCATCCGCGGAGGAGCGCGATCTGATCAACGCGCTCGCGAAGCGCTACAGCAGCGATCCGAAAGCGGATCTGCACAAGCTCTCCGAGGAGTACAGCGCGGCGATGGGGGAGGTGGCGAAGAAGTATCCGGATGATCTCGATGCGGCGACGCTGTACGCGGAGAGCCTGATGGACCTTCATCCATGGAAGTTCTGGACGCACGACGGCGTGGCGACGGAAGGAACCGCCGAGATCGTTTCGACGCTGAAGGCCGTGCTGAAGAAGAATCCGAACCACATCGGGGCGAATCACTATCTGATTCACGCGGTCGAGGCGTCGTCGCATCCCGAGGAAGGACTCGCGTCCGCGCAGCGGCTGAAGACGCTCGCGCCATCGGCGGGACATCTCGTCCACATGCCTGCGCACATCCTGCAGCGCACCGGCGACTACGCGGGCGCGGCGATGGCGAATGCGCACGCGGCGGGAGTCGACCGCGACTGGATCAAGAAACATGGTGGCGAGTCGATGTACGCGGCGATGTACTACAGCCACAATCTGCAGTTTGGCAGCGCGTCGTACGCGATCCTTGGCGACTACGCGACCGCGAAGAAAATGGCCGACGAGTTCGGCGCGAACGTCATTCAGTTCGTGAAGATGATGCCGCCGGTGGAGTCGTTCGCGAGCGCGCCGGTGCTGGTGCAGGTTCACTTTGCGAAGTGGAAGGACATCCTCGCGGTTCCTGATCCGAATGCCGGTCCCGTGTCGACGGCGTTCTGGCACTTTGCGCGCGGTACGGCGTTCGCGCGGCTCGGCAACGTGAGCGGAGCGGAGTCGGAACAAAAGGCGCTCGACAGCGCGCTGCCATCGCTGACGACGGAAAACGGCTTCACGCAAAATTCGCAACGCGACCTCGCGACGATCGCCTCGCATCTGCTCGCGGGACGCATCGCGGAGGCGAAGGGCGACAGCGCCGGCGCGGTTGCGCATTACCAGGAGGCGGTGAAGGTCGAGGACACGCTGAACTACGACGAGCCGGCCGACTGGTCGCTGCCCGCGCGTGAGACGCTTGGCGGTGCGCTGCTGCGCGCAGGCCGCGCGGCCGATGCGGAGACGGTGTTCCGCAAGGATCTAAAGCAGAACCCGCACAATCCGCGTTCGCTGTTTGGCCTTGCCGAGTCGCTGAAGGCGCAGAAGAAGAGCGGAGCTGCGCAGCGCGCGCACTTCGCGCGCGTGTGGAAGGGCGCGCCGTTGAAGATCGCGGATTTGTAGGAGAGCGGGGATACGCCCGCTCTCCGTCACCCGACATACTCCACGATCCGCGTCGCGAGGTTCCACGCCTCGCGCGCGCCATCGTTGGTGTCCCCCAACGCGCTCTCGATCGTTCGCCGTACGCGAACGCGGTTTGGCGTGATCTCCAGCAGATCGTCACGCCGTGTGATCGTCGACTGAATCAGCGGACCTAGTTCGTCGAACAGTCGATGAGTGAATTCGGCGTTCTCCCCCCGAATGATGTGATCAGGGAAGTTCGGAACCTCCACGGGGGGCGGAACGAAGAGGCGAATGTTCGGAAACCACGTGCGTGTCCACACCGTGAGGCGCGACGGCATCGATGCGGAGATGTCGACGACCACGTAATCCGGCCCGCTCTTTCCAGACCTGCCTGTGGTCATTCGGACGGCGTGGCCGCGCCACGATCCGTTCGCGACGCCGAGCCACGAATGCTGTGGATCGGTCAACTCGCCGGCGAGAGGCGCGAGCAGCTTTTTTGTGCGCGAACGATGGGTGAAGTAGATGAGCGACAGTACGAATGTCATCCAACCGAGGAACAAGAAGATGAACACGAGTGAATCATCTCACTCGCATACAATCCGCCCCCATGCGTACGATCCGTCTCGGCAGAACCAATGTTCAAGTTCCCGCGATCAGTCTCGGTACCTGGGGGCAGGGTGGCCCGAACACCAACGAGGGCGTCTCGGTTGGTTGGACGGGTCACGACGATGCGCTCGCGAAGGAAGCGCTCATCGCCGCGTACCGTGCCGGCATCACGCACTGGGACACGGCGGATGGTTATGGCGCCGGTCACGCGGAGCAGTTGATCGGCGAAGTGCTGAAGCGCGACGTGCCGCGCAAGGATCTTTTCATCGCGACGAAGTTCGGCTACGTGAAGGGGCCTTCCCGCCAGCACTACGACCCCGCGTTCATGCGCGCGCAATGCGAGGCGTCGCTGCGCAACATGGGGATCGAGACGATCGATCTCTACTACCTCCATCATTGTGATTTCGGCGAGCGCTTCGAAGATGCACTGGCAACGGCGCGCTCGTTTCGCGATGAAGGCAAGATCCGCTTCATTGGACTCTCGGATTGGGAAGCGCCGAAGATCATGAAGTACATCGAGCGCGTCGACCCTGATGTCGTGCAGCCGTATCGCAATCTGATCGACGACGAATACGAGTCGAGCGGATTGAAGGCGTATGTCGACGCGCACGATCTCGGAGTCGCGTTCTTCTCGCCGCTCAAGCATGGGCTGCTGCTCGGCAAGTACGACAAACCGCATCAGTTCGAGGAGGGAGACTTCCGCCGTAACGTGCCGGAGTTTCTGGATGCGGCGTTCATCGAGCGGATGAAGCGCGCGTCATCGGTCGTCGCGGAGAAGATGCCGGTGCTGCGCGCGGTCACCGGCGCTCTCCTCGCCGGCAACCCGACGGCTTGCGTCCTCCTCGGGCAACGCAATCCGCAGCAGGTGGCCGCGGCCGCGGCGGCTGGCGATGCGTTGTCGGAAGAAGAGGCGGAGTGGGTGAAAAGGACCTATCGGCGCTAGCATTTCACCATGCAAAAGCTGCTGGCTGTTCTCGCGCTCTTTGCGTGCGTGAGCGCCTCCGCCGCGATTCCGCAGACACAGCGCGACGCCCTCCTCGCGTTCTACAACAGCACGAATGGCAACTCCTGGACGAAGCACGATGGGTGGGGAGGCGCCGCGGGCACCGAGTGCACATGGTATGGCGTCGGTTGCGACAACGATCAGACGACCGTCGTCGTCATCGAGCTCTTCGCGAACAACCTCACCGGTACGTTGCCGTCGCGCATCAGCGACGTTCCCGATCTGCGATCACTTACGCTCTACAACAACTCGATCGGCGGCCAGATCCCGTCGCAGATCGGGCAGCTCTCGAAACTTGGAGATCTGTTCCTCGATAACAATCCGCTACAAGGCACGATCCCTCCTGCTCTCGGTCAACTCCACAATCTCAAACAGCTGCACATCAGCGGCACCAACATCGGGGGCGTGATTCCGCGCGAGCTCGGAGACATGTCTTCGCTGGAGGGACTCCAGCTGTCGTACAACTCGCTCAGCGGTTCGATCCCGGCAGATCTCGCCCGTTTGTCGAACTTGCAGAGTCTTGACCTGCAATCGAACAAACTCTCGGGGGCGATTCCGAAGGAGCTCGCGTCGCTCTCCGCGCTGACGTACCTCAACTTCAACATCAACGAGCTTTCCGGATCGATCCCTCCGGAGCTTGGGCAGATGCCGAATCTCGCGATTCTGAATCTATACGCGAACAGACTGACGGGAACGATTCCATCGATGAGCGGTCTGCGCGCGATTCAAGAGCTCTATCTCGGGAATAATCAACTCACGGGCGCGCTACCGTCGGATCTCTTCAACCAGACGACGTTGCAGGTTCTCGACCTCGAGCAGAATCAACTGAGCGGACCGTTTCCAGCCGACGTCACGCGTCTGACGAACCTGCGCGAGCTCGTGCTGAGCTCCAATCAGTTCACGGGAAACATTCCTCCCTCGATCGGGACGCTGAAGAATCTCGAGCGTGTGACGCTGGGCAGCAATCAGTTCACCGGTACGCTCCCGGCGGAGATCACGACGCTGCCGAAGCTGCGCGGGTTCGATGTGGGAAACAACAAGTTGTCAGGACCGATCCCCACGGACCTCGGCAATCTCACGGAGCTCACGGGAATCGAGCTGGGCGGCAACCAGCTGACGGGATCGATTCCGCGAAGCATCGGACGGTTGGCGAAACTGCAGTACTTCTCGGTCTACACGAATCTCCTCGAGGGCGGCATTCCGGCGGAGTTTGGCAACTGCACAAGACTCGACACACTCTTTCTCGGCGACAACCGCCTCGGCGGCACGATCCCCGACTCGCTGCGCAATCTGCACGAGCTCGTGGAGATCACGCTCGGCGGCAATGGCCTCACGGGATCGATGCCGTCATGGATCGGTGAGCTGACGAAGCTTCGGAGGATCGATTTCTCGTACAACGAATTGACCGGAACGATGCCGTCTGGAATCACGAGGCTGACGAACCTCGTCACGCTGGCTCTCAATGAGAATCAGCTGAGCGGACGGTTGCCGAATGACATCGGTGCGCTGCAATCGCTGCAGTACCTGCAACTCGACGGAAACCAGTTCGAAGGCTCGATCCCTGCTTCGATTGGACAGTTGTCGAACCTCGTCTCGTTCACGGTCGAACGCAACAATCTCTCCGGTTTGCTTCCGCGAGAGCTCGGCAATCTCGGGAGCCTCGAAACGTTGTCGCTCCTCGTCAACGAGCTGGAAGGCTCGCTGCCTCCCGAGCTCGGGAACCTGAAGAAGCTTCAGTCGTTTTCGATCTACAGCAATCACTTCACTGGCGCGATCCCGAAGGAGCTCGGCAATCTGACCGCGCTGACCTACCTCGATCTCTCGAACAACGCGCTGCGAGGAGCAATCCCCGCGGAGATCAAGAATTTGACAGCGCTGCCCGATAGATCTTCGGACTTCAGTTTCAACTTGCTCGTGACGAGCGACGCTTCCGTACGCGACTTCGTCAATCGGAAGCAATACGACGGCGACTTCGAGTCGACGCAGACGGTCACGCCTGCGAATGTGAAGGTAACCGCAACGACGGATCGAAGTGCAACGCTGAGTTGGGATTTGATTCGGTACACGGACGATGGGGGCGGATACCAGGTGGTTGCAACGCCCGCCGCGGGCGGTGCGCCGGTTTCGATCGCCACGTCCGAGTCGAAGGAAGTCGATTCGATCGTGATTCGCGGGCTCGCGGCCTCGACGAACTACTCGTTCACGGTGTCGACGGTGACGCATCCGCATTGGGCGCAACAGAATCTTCTGGTCAGCGATCCTTCGCCGGCGGTCACGGCATCGACGGGACCGGCGGTGATCGCGCCGGCCGATGTCGTCGTGGTCGAGCCGGCGAGCGGCCTGGTGCAGGTCGACGGCGTGCCGAAGAACGTAGACACGTTCACGCTGCGCAACTATGGCGACGCAGCGGCCAGCATCACCGTCTCGCGTGGGGATGGGGACTTCTACACGATCTCCCCCGCGACGTTCACGCTCGCTGGCGGGGCATCGCAGATCGTCACGATCAGTTCGACGCCGAAGCCGGCCGGCACGTACTACGGATATCTCGCCGTGACCGGCGACGGCACCGGTGCCGATGGAATCGCCATCGGTCTCGCGCTGCTGTCCGTGCCGAAGCCCACGGGAACAGTGGTTGCGGAAGCGGTGAGCACACGCATCGAAGTCGCCGGCGCTCCCGGTTCCGACTCGGTCGGCACCGCGAAGTTCAAGAACGTCGGCACCGCGGTGCTTTCGGGCATTCTGATCTCGGATCAGCCGTGGGTTCAGACGCCGACGGATCCGATCACGATCGGACCGGGCGACACGATCTCGCTGAACTTCCGCGTCGTGCGCTCGAAGCGCCCCGCGGACGCGGGTGCCCTGTCCGCGAATCTCAGTCTCGTCTATGTCGATGGCAGTTCCGTGCAATCGTTGATCGGAACCGACGACACGCCACCCAGCGGCGTTTCGGTCACGCGCGTGACGGTGATCGATGTCTCGAAGCCGCCGGTTGCGCCGGGCACGCCCTCGATCACGCTGCAGGGCGAAGTCGCGCTGTTCGCGCCGGGCATTGCCGCGTTGCAGAAGAGCGGCGCGTTCGTCTCCACCGACGTGTCGATCGTCAACGCGTCGGGCGCCCAGCCGCTCCGCGATCTGCGGCTCTTTTTCACGCCGGCCGGTGCGTCGGGGTCGAACGTCGCGACGCTTCCGACGATCCCCGCGATTCAATCGGTGAGTCTCGTCAATGTCGTCGGCAATGTTTACGGCGCGAGCGATTCCGTCGGCACGCTGCAGCTGCGCAGCAACGATTGGAGAAATCTCTCGACAGCCGTGAAGCTGCTCAACACGAAGCCTGCGCGGACTTCGATCGGCGACGTGCCGGTGTTCCGCTCCGATCGCTCCGCCAGCGCGAGTCAGGTCACGTATCTCACTGGTGTGCGTGGCGGCGCGGATCTCTATCTGCAGGAAACCGCGGGTGGTCCTTCCAGCGTGCGCATTGATTTTCTCGACGCCAATGGTGCGGCAGTCGGAGCACCGCGAACGGAAACGCTCACGCCGTTCGGGCTGCTCGAGCTTCGTGGTGCGGTGCCTGCGAATGCGGTGACCGCGACCGTGACCAGCCTCGCTGGGTTCGCCGGACGCATCGCCGCGTACGCGCGCGTGAGCGATGAGACGAGCGGCGACACCTGGAGTGTCATCGACTGGAGCCGTCTCAACGACTATCAGTTGACCGAGGCAGTGAGGATTCCGTTCGCGGAGGGGAGAGCGTCGTCGGGTGGCGGCGGGAGGCGCCGCGCTGCGCCGCATGCCACGGCCGCGAACCCAACGACCGATCTCACCATCTTCAATCCGAGTGCAACGCAAGTCGAGGCGAAGGTGCAGGTGATCACGGCGAGCGGACAGGTGAGCGAGCGTGACATCACCGTGCCGTCGAAGAAGACGATCACGATGAGCGATGTCGCCTCTCCCGGTGCAAGCGGACACATCGTGGTCGCGCCGGTTCGCGGACAGCTCGTGGTGTCGGCGCGCGACTATCGAACCGCAGCGGGGACATTCGGCAGCGCGATTCCGGTCATCTCCGCGGGAACGGGATTGCGGGTTGGCCAATCGCAGATCTTCGCCGACCTCGAGGATTCGACCGCAGCGACCGTGGCCTCGGCGAAACCGTCGACGTTCCGCACGAGCTACGGCTTCACCGAGACGAGCGGCGAGAGCGTGACGGTTCGCGCGAGCGTGACCGTGACGCAGGCGAAGTCGGTGACGAGCGCCGTGCTGTCGCGCACGTTCACGCTGTCGCCGCGCCAGCAGATCCTGGAAGCGGAGCTGCTCCGCTCGATGGCGGGCGACGCGCGCGACACGAATTTCAGCGATCTGCACGGCCTCGCGCTGCAGATCGAGGTGACCGGAGGGAAGGGCTCGATCGTGCCGTTCGTGATCATCACGGACAACGGGAGCAGTGACACGATCGTACGGCTGGAGTGACGCGCCCCGAAGGGGCAAAGGAGAATAGCCGGTGGTGACGCATCGCGTCACCACCGGAAATGCGAGAGGGGCGCCGTGGTGTCCAGTGGCGCGGCGCGCCACTGGCTATGTTCCTTGCACGCCTTCGGCGTGCGTCTACATCAATACGAAATCAACAGTCGCGCGGCGCGCTCGATCTGCTCCTCGTTCGGGAGAAACACATCCTCCAATGGCGGCGAGTACGGCACAGGCGTGTCGAGCGCTCCGATGATCCGCACCGGTGCGTCGAGAAACTCGAACGCCTCTTCCTGGATCACCGCCGCGATCGACTCACCGATCGAGCCGGTGCGCGTGTCTTCGTGCACGATCAACACACGGTTGCAACGTCTGGTTAGGGCGAGGATCGCGTCGCGATCGAGCGGCATCAGCGAGCGAAGATCGAGGACCGACGCCTCGTGTCCCGATTGCGACAGCTCCTCCGCCACGCGCATCGCCACGTGTACGTACGCGCCGTAGGAAATGATCGCGAGGTCAGCGCCATCGCGGCGCAATGCCGCGCGGCCGATCGGCATCGGCGCCGGCGCTTCGTCCCCGAGCAGCTGCTTCACGCGCGGATCGCGATAGAGCGCGATGTGTTCGTAATAGAGAACGGGATCAGGATCCGCCGCTGCGCTCGACATCAGCGCGCGGGCATCGTGCGGCGTCGACGGCGCCACGATCTTCAATCCCGGCACCCGATAGAACCATGCCTCGGTGTTCTGCGAGTGATACGGCCCGGCGTGACGCAGGCCGCCCCACGGCAGGCGCAGCACCATGGGAACCGATGCGCCCCAACGATAGCGGGCCTTCGCCGCGTTGTTGACGAGCGGATTGAAGCCGGTCGCGATGAAGTCGTTGAATTGAATCTCGCCGATGGGACGCCGGCCTGCCAGCGCTGCGCCGATGCAGACGCCGACTGTCGCTGCTTCGCTGAGAATCGAGTTGATGATGCGATCGCTGAAGTCCTTGAGCAGCGGCTTGAGCAGCAGAAACGCGTTGCCGTACTTGCCGCCGACATCTTCGCCGTAGACGAAGGCGCGCGGATCGTTGCGCAGCACGTCGCCTACGCCGAGCATGACCGCATCGAGAAACGTCCGCCCCTTCGGATCGAACGGCGGCGCCTCTTCCACGTGTAGGACAGGCGCCCCCGCCTGTCCTGGCGCCCCCGCCTGTCGGCGTCTCTGCGCGTCATCGAGCACTTCAACCCGCGCACGCCGCGGCTCATCCGCCAGTACGCCTTCACCCGCGAGTGCTCCGTCAGGCCACGGCGCTTCGATCACCTTCCGCGCCTCTTCTTCGACGAGCGACTCGAGCTCGCGCTTCCATGCCTCGAGCTCCCCCTCCGCGAGCACGCCGTCCCATTCGAGCTTCGCGGCATACGTCGCAATCGGATCGCGCTCTGACCAGAACTCGTACAGCTCCCTGTTGGCGTAGCCCGCCTCGGTGAGCTGCGGATAGTTCCACGACGGCTGCGGGTCTTTGCCGAGGTAGAGCATGTCGTCGTGATGGGCATGACCGCACATGCGCATCGCCACGAGCTCGATGAGCGCGGGGCCGAGGCCGGCACGTGCGCGTTCTGCAGCCCAACCAAACGCTGCAGCAATCGCTTCGGGGTCCGTGCCGTCGATCGTGACGGCGGGGATGCCGTAGCCGATTGCCTTGTCGGCAAAGACGCGCACGGAAGACTGCTCGGGCACCGTCGTCGAGAGCGCGGTCTGATTGTTCTGGACGCAGAAGATCGCCGGCAGTTTGCGTGCGGCGCAGGCGTTGATTGCCTCGTGCCATTCGCCGAGGGAGGTGGCGCCTTCGCCGACGAAGGTGACGGCGATTCGATCGTTCTGGTCGAGCGCGAACGCCATCGCGATGCCGGCGATCGCGAGTGCGGGGGAGCCGAGCGGTGCCATCGCGGGGAGGATGCCGTGCTCCCAATCGCCGACGTGCAGATCTTTTCCGTTCATCGGCGGACCGGCCTTCGCCATCTGCGCGCTGAGGACCATGCGGACGGTGTCGCGGGAGTTGTGCATCGCGAGGACGGCGCCGAGGTCGCGGATCATCGGAGAGATGACGTCGCCGCCGGGACCGCGGCGCAAGCGAATCGCGGACGCGTAGATCGCTTCCTGGCCGAGCGAGCGAAAGCCTTTTCCCTGGAACGAGGCGTTGCCGTAGCGGACATCGCCGCCGGAGAAGAATTGCTTGAGGCGGTTGTCGGTCGCGCGCGTGAGGAGCATGCCGCGGAGGATCTCGCGCTTCTCGTCGTTCGAAAGCGAGGCGGCGATGGCGGCGCGGCGGAGGAATCCATCGCAGTCATCGATGACGTCGATGACCGCCTGGTGCAGCCGGTGGTTGAGGGAAGTGCCGGGCGTGGTTTCCGGAACGCGATCCTGAATCGGCGAGGCCGGAACGATCGCCTCGCTGAGCTGCTGCTCGAGTGCGGAGCGCAGCGGCGGGCGGAGCGCGTCGATGGCGAATCCATCGCGCTCATCGAGCGCGGTATTGCCGATGGCTTGCTCGAGCGCGATGACGGCGGCGCGGAACGCGAAGGGATGGCGCTCGGCGATGAAGGCGGCGAAGTTTCCTCGCAACATTGGGGGCGGATGCTAACAAAGTTAGGCAGCAGACAGCAGGCAGCAGGCAGCAGGTGGGCCGACAAAGGTGTTGGCGATCCCTCGGCGAGGAAAGCGCGGACCGAAACAGCGAGCAGTGGTAACGTTCGTTGCGTGCCTCCGTTCGACACGACGACACGCGCCCGCGAGATCCAGCTTCAGATCTTCCGGAAGCAAACTGCCTCGGAGCGTTTTCAGGCTGCCATCGAGATGAGCGATTTCGTGCATGAGCTCGCGGCTGCCGGGCTGAGGTCTCGCCTGTCGGGAAGTGATGCCGAAGACTTTTCTCGCGCATTCGTCGAAATGCTCTATGGGGTGATTCCTCGACGTGAGCGTTGAAGACGTCTTTCGTGCCGTCCAGCATGCGCTGGCGGTCGCTGGCATTCCCTACATGATTACTGGTTCCTTCGCCAGCTCTGTCTGGGGCGAGCCCCGCGCTTCGAAAGACATCGACATCGTCATCGCGCCCGCTCGCGACCAACTCGCCACGCTCATCCGGCAGTTCCCACAGGATCAGTACTACGCGGTGGAAGAAGACGCGCTCGAGGCGTTTGACCAGCGGAGCATGTTCAACATCATCGATTTTCGCTCAGGCTGGAGAATCGATTTCATCATGCGCAAGGCGCGCCCCTTCAGTGAAACCGAGTTCTCGCGCCGCAGAGAGCACGAAGTGGGAGACCTGCGGCTCTCGGTCGCGAGTCCCGAAGATGTCCTCATCGCCAAGCTCGAGTGGGCGAAGCTCGGTGAGTCCGAGCGACAGCTCGAGGATGCCGCAGGAATCATTCGGCTTCGCGGTTCCGCTTTGGATGTTCCGTACATCGAACATTGGGTTTCGGAGCTTGGCCTTCAACAGCAATGGCAGGCAGCTCGGCGACGTTCCGAGGTTTGAACGTAACAATTTGACGCGGTCCCCAAAGTGGGGAGCTCTTCACAACCTGTGAAGAGGCTCCCTAGCTGACGGGTCGCGTTTTTCGCCCGTAATCATTCCGCCCGGCCAAGGCGAAGAGCCACTCCACGATTCTCTGCTCCGCCCAATACGTCGCGAGCCATGGCGCCGGGCCCATCACGAAGCCGACGTGTCCGCCGTGCTCGGTCACGAGGAACGTCACGGCCGGCGATGCTGTGGCTTGTGCGCGCGGCAGTACATCGGGCGGCAGGAACGGGTCGTCCTTCGCGCTCAGGCAGAGCGTCGGCACCGTGATGCGCGACAGGAACTGCAGCGAGCTCGAGCGCGTGTAGTAGTCCTGCGCGTTCTCGAATCCGTGCAGCGGCGCCGTTGCTGCATCGTCGAATGCACGAAACGACTTCGCGTTCATCGCGCGAGCGAGATCGAGCTCGATCGCCGGATGTTCGCTCACCATGCGCGCGACCTTGCGCTTGAGCGTTCGGAGGAACGAGCGCACGTAGAGGCGGCCGATCGGATTCTCATCGAGGTACTTCGCGCCGGCGCCGAGGTCGTAGGGAACAGAGACGGTGGCAGCAGCGGTGAGGATCGTCTCACCTGCATGCTCGCCCAGCCACTTGAGCAGCACGTTGCCGCCCAGCGATGCGCCGAACGCGACGACCGGAGTCGAGAGCCGCGCAGCGAGCATGCGCGCGACGAAATCGAAGTCGCTCGTCTCGCCGGAGTGGTAGAAGCGCGGCCGGCGATTGAAATGGTCCGGTTCGCGCGCGCAGGAGCGAAAGTTGATTGCCGTCGCCGAACAGCCGCGCCGTGCGAGAAGATCGAGAATTCCCTGCATGTAGACCGAGCGCGAGCTTCCCTCCAGCCCGTGCATCAGGATGAAGTGCAGCGGCGGGTTAGCCGCGTCGAGATGATCGAGCGCCAACTCATCGCCATCCGGTGTTGATACGATCTCCCGTCGAAAGTTCACGAGTTGCCGCGAGCGGACGACGCGCCCCCAAACGGTCTGGGCGTGCGGGTTGCGTAGCCACCAGGCGGGGGAGAAGGTCATGGCTGTGGATTGTATTTGGGTCTCGCGGGCGCTGAGGCGCTGGGGCACCGGGGTCCTGGCACGCCGGTTCCCCACCGCGAGCCCGCGAGCCCGCGAAACCGCGCGACCAATCCTCGTGCTTCTCCTCTTGCTGGCGCTTCCTCTCATGGCGCAGACAGCGGAGGAAATCACCGTTACCGCGACGCGTACTGAGACGCGGCTGGCCGACACGCCGGCAAGCGTCGTCGTGCTCGACAAGCACGAGACCGAGCACGCGACGACCATCGACGATGCATTGCGGCAGGTGCCCGGCTTCACACTTTTTCGCCGCACGGGAAGCCGGACCGCGAATCCGACCTCGCAAGGCGTTTCGCTGCGCGGAATCGGTGCGAGCGGCGCATCGCGCGCGATCGTTCTCGACGACGGCATTCCTCTCAATGATCCATTCGGTGGCTGGGTCTATTGGGGCCGTGTTCCGCGCGAGGCGCTGTCGCGCGTCGAGGTGTTGCGCGGCGGCGCATCGGATCTCTACGGCAACGGTGCGGTGAGCGGTGTCGTGCAGTTCATCCGGCGGCGTGACGAACATGCGATCGACATCGATGTCTCGGCCGGCACGCAGGGCACCGGCAACGCGTCGATGTATGCAGCGTTGCCCCACCTTCGCATTGCCGCGGATTGGCTGACCACCGACGGCTACGTGCTCGTTCCGGCGGAACAACGTGGTGCAGTGGATCGTCAGGCCGGCGGACACCACTCGGTCCTCGACCTCACCGCACTCGCAGGTCCGTTCTTTCTCCGCGCGTCGCGCTATGCGGAGTCGCGCAACAACGGGACTCCGCTGCAGACCAACGACACGTTCCTCCGCCAGCTCGCGGCCGGCTTCGATCGGAATGCGCTGTCGCTGCGCGGGTATGCATCGCATCAGGACTATCGCCAGATCTTCTCCGCGATTGCGGCCGATCGTTCGACGGAGCGTCTGACTGTCGATCAGCGTGTGCCGTCGCGCAGCCTCGGCGGAAGTGCGCAATGGTCGCTGCCCCTCGGCAATCACCACGCGCTCCTCCTCGGCGGCGATTGGCGCGATGTGCACGGCAAGAGCGATGAGCTGCAATACGCTGTGAGCGGCAAGGTGACGCATGTGGTCCATGGCGGCGAGCAGCAGATCGGCGGCGCCTTCGTCGAAGACGTCATCGCCGCGACCGACCGCCTGGGCATCACCGCCGCGCTGCGCGTCGATTCCTGGCGCGATCATGAAACGGCAACGAGCCCGCGCCTTTCGATGATCTATCGCGCCTCGAACGAGCTCTCGCTGACGGCGAGCGCGTATCGCGCGTTCCGCGCGCCGGCGCTCAATGAGCTTTATCGCGGTTTCCGCGTCGGCAACGTGCAGACGCTGGCGAATGCGGAGCTGACGCCCGAGCACCTCGAGGCGCTCGAGGCCGGCGCGCGCTGGCGCTGGCTGCGTGCGACGCTCTTCTCGATGTCGATGGAGGACACGATCGCGAATGTGACGCTGTCGACGACGCCGTCGCTCATCACGCGCCGGCGGCAGAACGCCGGAACGTCGCGCTCGCGCGGCGCGGAGGTGGAAGGGGAATGGCGCCTGCCGCGCGACATGCGCCTGTCGGCCGGCTATCTCTTCACCGACACGGATGTGAATGGGAAGCGGATTCCGCAGGTCGCCCGCCATCAGGCGACGCTGCAATGGATGGTTAGCTCTTTCGGGATGCAGACCCGCTGGTCGTCGCGGCAGTTCGATGACGATCTCAATCAGTTCCCGCTGCGGTCGTACATCGTGACGGATGTCTTCGTTTCGCGCGGCTGGTTCGCCGTGAGCGCGGAGAACATCTTCAATCGCCGCGTCGAGGCGGGCGCGACACCGGTGATCACGCTGGGACAAACACGGGCGATTCGGGTTGGAGTGAGGTGGGCGGGCAGGTAGCAGGCAGCAGGCAGCAGACAGCAGACAGCAGACAGCAGACAGCAGGCAGCAGGCAGCAGACAGCAACAGCAGCCAGCAGGCAGCAGGGCCCAGGCAGCAGGCAGCAGACAGCAGATAGCAGGCAGATAGCAGATAGCAGATAGCAGACAGCAGATAACAGATATCAGATAGCAGGGTGGGAAACCGTAGCCCCTGCTGTCTGCTGCCTGCTGCCTGCTGTCTGTTGCCTGCTGCCTGCTGCCTGCTTTGTGATCCTGCTTACATTTTCCTGCCCGCCTTCCCTCCACACTAAGTACGGGTCCAAAGGTCATGGCCGATTTCTCGACGGTAGCCGTGTCGTTTCAGACAGCGGGCAGTCTGCTGCTCGCTCTGATGATGGCGCAGCTCGGGCGCATGTTCTCCTGGCGATATGCGCGCAACTGGTCGCTGGCGTGGCTGGCGATGTTCGTCGCGCTGGCCTCCGTACGCATTTTCATCACGTCACACCTCCGCATCTTCTGGATGGTTTACCTCGTTGCGGAGTGGGCCTTCCTTGGACTGCTCTATGCGGGATCGCGCGAGCTCGCTGATGGCACGCACGTTCGCATTCGCTATTTCTTTTATTGCGCGCCCGCGGCAATCCTCCTCGCCGCGGTGCCGATGAAATTCGCCCGCTCGTTCAACGATGTCTTCGTTGGGCAGGCGGCCGCGGTCTCGATCGGTGCCTTCATCTCGTTCCTAACGCTCGGCAGCACCCATCCCAATCGCAGGCAAGTCGGCTGGCAGTCGATGCGGTTCGCTCTCGCGGCGATGACCATCGCGTACGCGGCCTACGTCCCGCTCTTCGCCATGGTCACCAACGGCTGGAATCTGCCGTTTCTCAGTTACTCCTCCCTGGCCGATCTTCTCGGCTGCATCATCCTCGGCTTCGGCATGATCCTGTTCATCACCGAGGAGGCGAGCCGTGAGCTGAAGGATGCGGTGACTGCGCTCTCCGTTGCCCGCGATCAGCTGCAGCACAAGCTGCACACCGATCCGCTGACCGAGGCGCTCAGCCGGCATGCGTTCCTGGCGATGCCGCGCGGGATGACCGGCGTTGCGATCATGCTCGACATCGATCATCTGAAACAGATCAATGACGAGATCGGACACGACGCCGGTGACCTGGCGATTCGCACGGCGGCCAACGCGATCCGCGCGCGCATCCGCGCTGACGATCTGCTGTTTCGCTGGGGCGGCGACGAGTTCCTCATCGTCGTTCCGAATTCCACGATCGAAGTGGTCAACGAACGTCTGTCGCCCCTCAGCGAAGGAGTCGAGATGCTCCTCGGCGAACGTACGCTGCGATTCGAAGTCTCGTGGGGCGGCGCGGAGTTCGGCAACGATCGCACGCTGGAAGAGGCGATGCGGATCGCGGATCAGAAGATGTATGAGAGGCGATTAGCGCGGCGAAGCGCGTAATTGGTTACGCGGTTGCGTAGCCGCGAGCCCGCGTGTCCAATCACACCCGCCGCCGCTCCCGCGTGACCGTCTTCTTCTCCAGCTCCACTTCCGGCTCGACTCCTGCCACAGTGCAGCGCGGAATCTTTTCGCCGAGGGCAGTTTCGATGTTGCGGATCATCTGCATGTCCTGCCAGGTCGCGATCGTCGACACCGTGCCGACCGCGCTGCCGCGCGCGGTGCGGCCGCTGCGATGGATGTAGTCCTCCACCGTCTCCGGGATGTCGAAGTTGATCACTTGCTGGATGCCGGGGATGTCGATGCCGCGTCCGGCGATGTCGGTTGCGACGAGGATGCGGTGCTGGCCCGTGCGGAACTTCTCCAGATTCGCGACGCGCTTTCCCTGCGAGAGATCGGAGTGGATGCGCGTGACCGGATGTCCCTGCCGTTCGAGGATATGGAACAGCCAGTCCGCGTCGATCTTGCGTCGCGCGAACACGAGCGTCGAGCCGAGCTCCTGCAGCAGCAGCGCGAGCAGCGCGGGGCGCTTGTTCTCCAGCTTCACCAGATACAACCGGTGACTGATTCCTTCGGCGGCGCCCTGCGGCATGATGTCGATTCGCACCGGCTCATTCATGAAGTCGCGGGCGATCATCTCGATCGACTCCGGCATCGTCGCGGAGAACATCATCGTCTGGCGTGCGCGAGGAAGCTTGCGAAGGATGTCGCGCATCTGCGGGAGGAAGCCGAGGTCGAGCATGTGGTCGGCTTCGTCGAGGACGAGATATTCGATGGCATCGAGCACCACGTTCTTGCGATTCACGTGATCGAGCAGACGGCCGGGCGTGGCGACGACGATGTCGGGTTTCGCGCGGAGATCCTTGATCTGCGGCAGCATCTTCACGCCGCCGATGAGACATGCGGTGCGCAACTCGTGCTCGGCGCCGAAGAGATCGAGGAAGGCTTTGGTCTGCAGTGCGATCTCGCGCGTCGGCGAGAGGATCAGGCCGCGCACGCCGCGGCCATGAACGAGGCGTTCGGCGAGCGGCAGTGCGAACGCCGCGGTCTTGCCGGAACCGGTCTCGGCGAGGCCGATGACGTCCTTGCCTGACAGGGCGATCGGAATGACGGCGGCCTGGATTGGCGTCGGATGTTCGAAACCGATACGGCGCACGACATCGACGATGTTCGGCGACAAGCCGATCGTGTCGAATGTCCCCGAAGTCGTGGGGACGGGATGTTGCGGGATTCCTTCGATGGACATTACCTGAACACTCTCACGTAGATACTCACATTCACGACCAGGACCACGAGGCCAAGCGCGATCTCGATCGAGCGCGTGAGTCCCTGCGGATAGATGACTGCGAAGATGTAGTGCGCGACGAACCCGCCGCTGTATCCCTCGCGTCCTGCGCGGTGGAGCAGCCGGTTCTCGAGCCGCGTGAGCGGACAGTACCATCCCATGAGCTCGATCGTCACGCCCCAGATCGCGGCGGGCAGATGAAGCCACATCAGCCAGGGCCAGCGCAGGAGCAGAAATGCGCCCGCCAGCACGAAGACGATGAACGCCAGGTGCGTGAGCGCGACGACGGCGGCAAGAGTGCGGTAAGGCACGTATAAATCTAAATTGAAAATTGAAAATTGAAAATTGAAAATATGCAGGTGCCCAAGCCAACCTGCAGTTTTCAATTTTCAATTTTCAATTTTCAATTCGCGTCCGCGTTGCTGGCCCTGACGTTCGCACTGGGCTGCGCGACGAACCCCGCGACACCTCATGCGCGGCCGGAAGCGGTGCACGTGATCGTCGTCGGCACCACAGACGTTCACGGCTGGTTCGCCGGACATGCTGCTTCGCAGCAGCGGCTCGGGGAGCCGTTGCACTACGGCGGTCTCGCGCTGCTGGCGAGCTATCTCGATGCGCTGCGCGCCGAGAGCAATGGGCGCGTCGTCGTCGTCGACTCCGGCGATCTCTTTCAGGGGACGATGGAGTCGAACTACTTCGAGGGCGAGCCCGTCATTCGCGGCTACAACGCGCTCGGCTACTCCGCGGTCGCCGTCGGTAATCACGAGTTCGACTACGGTCCGCTCGGTCCCGCGGGCGTCGCGAAGAATCCCGGTGACGACTCCTTCGGCGCACTGAAGCGCAATGCAGGCATCGCGGCGTTCCCGTTCCTCTCGGCCAACATGAAGGAGAAGGCGACGGGGATGACGCCGGCGTGGGCCAGGCCGTCGACGATCGTCTCGCTGAACGGCGTGAAGATCGGCATCATCGGACTCTCGACGCCGGACACGCCGAACGTGACGATGGCGGCGAATGTGGTGTCGCTGACGTTCGGCGATCCTGTCGAGGCGACGATCCGCGAGGCGGCGTCGCTGCGCAAGCAGGGCGCTGATGCCGTGATCGTGATCGCGCACATGGGCGGCCGCTGCAACGACATGAACGACGTTCATGATGTCGCGTCGTGCATGGCTGGACAGGAGGCGATGAGCCTGATCAACGCGCTGCCGCAAGGGACCATCGATGGTTACTTCGGCGGCCACACGCATGCGCAGATGCGGCAGATCATTCACGGAGTTCCGGTGCTGCAGGCTCTGGCCTTCAGCCGCGAGTTCTCCGCACTCGATCTCTACGTCGATCCGGTGGCGCACAGGGTGATGCATGCGAAGACCGTGATCAGACCGCACACGATGATCTGCTCGATGGTGTATGCGGGAACCGATCAATGCGATCCCTTGCAGGCGATGCCCGAGGCAAAGCTGGTGCAGCGGACGTTCGATGGGGCCTTGATCCAGCCCGATGCGAAGGTCGCGGCGGTACTGCAGCCATTCCTCGATCGCGTTGCGGCGAAACGAAACGAGAAGATCGGCGCGCGCTCCGCGGCGCGCTTCACAAGATCCAACGCGCGCGAGGCGACGCTCGGCGACCTCCTGTGCGACACGCTGCGCGAATGGGCCAGCAGCGATGCGTCGTTCGTGAACTCGGGCGGCATTCGCATGCCGTTGCCGGAAGGTGAGATCGTCTACAGCGACATCTATGAGGTGTCGCCGTTCGACAACTATCCGACCATCGTCGAGATGAGTGGGCAGGACATCATCGACGCGTTGAACGTGACGACAGGTGGGGATCGCGCGGTGCTGCAGGTTGGCGGATTGCGCTATACGTTCGACTACGCCCTTGATACGGAGAAGCCGGTTGCGCAGCGCCATCGCGTGACGTCTGTGACGTTCAGCGACGGCCGGCCCGTCGATCCGAAGGCGACGTATCGCGTGGCCATGCCCGACTTCCTCGCCGGAGGAGGCGACGGCCTGCAGCCGGTGATGAGCCGCATTCCGAAGGAAAAGATCGTGACCGACTACTCGCACCCGCTGCGCGACGTCTGGGCCGAGATGTTCCACAAGCACGCCCAGCCGCTGGAGCCGAAGCTCGATGGACGGATCGTGGGATTGAATTTGCCGGCGAGAATTGAGTGAGGGGGCGCGCGGGCTCGCGGTTACGCGGGCTCGCGGTGCGCTAGCCAGACGAGGTGCGGATCGTCAACGGGCATCGTCGCGAGGGCTTGATCGAGGTCGGGGAAAATCGCGGGGCGAGAGGAGACGAACGGCTCGTGCATCAAATCACTGCGCGAGACGTCGTACACCGCTCCGTTCGGGGCGACATACCAAAAGAGATCTGCGCTCGTTGCCCGAGCGGGGGACACCGTCGAATCGTCGAAGATGGCGATGATCACGCGGATCGACCGCGAGCCCGCGTAACCGCGAGCCCGCGAACCCTAATATTTCCCGCCACACTCCGGACAGAACTTCGGCGTCCCTTCCGCTTCGTGTCCGCAGTCGTTGCACTTCTTCTTGGCCGCGAGTGAGCCGCCGCATTCCTGGCAGAACTTGCCGGCTTGTGTCTTCGCTCCGCAGTGCGGGCAGACGGCGCCCGAGACCTGCGCGACGTTGCGGCCTTTCATCCAGTCGACTTCGCGCGCTTTCTGCTGCACCTGTTCGCGCGCGGCATCGGCCTGCGCCGCGGCCATCTCTTCGTCGAGGTCGGGCGCGCAGTTCTCGCAGAGTCCGGCCTTCTTGTTCCAGCAGACCGGCTCGCAGACCCAGTTGCCGCAGCGCGTGCACTGCTTGAAGATCGGCGAGATCTCATCGACTGCCGCTTTCAGTGCGGAGTCGTGTGCCGGCCCCCCAACCGCGCGCTGCACCTCGTAACTCGAGTCGGCGACGTTGCTGAGGAATCCGCCGAACAGACTGCTCGCGGCACGTGCCGCCGAGCCGAGCATACCGATCGTCGACGTCTGGAACGACGACATGTACCCGTTGTTGCACTTCTCGCAAAAGAACTTGAACTGGTATCCGCGATCCGTCGAAAGATCCTGGTAGTTTCCGGTGAAGCGAATGGCGACCATGTTTTCTCCTGCTGCCCGCTGTCTGCTGTCTGCAACCTGATTCTGCTAGCATCCGCGCCCATGCGCAAAGCACTTCTTTTCATCACATTCCTCGCAACCACCTTCGCCTTCGCTCAACAGACCCCGCCGGCGGTCAAGTATCCGCGCGTCAGTCAGAAGGCCAGCCTGATGCAGACCATCGGCACGACCGACATGACGATCACCTGGAGCCGTCCCGGTGTGAAGGGCCGCAAGATCTGGGGCGCACTCGTTCCCTATGGGCAGGTCTGGCGCACCGGCGCAAACGAGGCGACCACCATCGCCTTCAGCGACGAGGTCTCGATCAACGGCCAGAAGCTGCCGGCCGGCACGTACTCGCTGCACACGATTCCTGGAGAGAAAGAGTGGACGCTCATCTTCAACAGCGTCGCGAATCAGTGGGGCAGCTACAGCTACGACCAGACGAAGGACACGCTGCGCGTGAAGGCGATGCCGACGGCCGCCTCGTTCACGGAGTGGCTGACGTTCGAAGCGCCGGTGGTCTCGACGGATCAGGCGACGGTGTCGCTGCGCTGGGAAAACATCGCGGTGCCCTTCATCGTGAACGCAAACACGACGCAGAAGGTGATGGCTGCGGCGACGAAGGCTGTCGCTGACGCGAAGTCCGACGATCTGCGTACGCCGCTCGCTGCCGCGAGCTTCGCGTTCGACAACGGCATGATGGCCGAGGCGGAGAAGTGGAGCGAGGCTTCGCTCAAGGCCGGCGAGAGCATGAACAATCTCTGGCTCAAGGCGCGCATTCTTCTGAAGCAGGGGAAGAAGGCCGACGCGATCGCGGCAGCCGAAAAGGCGCTGGCGAAGAAGACCGAAAAGGACAGCGCCGATCTCGCGGCCGAGATTCGCAAGCAGATCGACGAGTGGAAGAAGTAGGTTCCAGTGGGGGCACAGGCGCCCTCGCCTGTGCCCCGAGCCGACAGGCGAGGGCGCCTGTCGCCCCACCGGACTTCACGACGTCGATTGATACTCGGTGACCGGCTCCGGCAGCATCTTCTCGACCAGCAGCGCGCCGCCCACACCCACCACGCAGCCGATCACGTTCCACCAGAGCCATGCGGTGTCGGTGAAGAGCGCGAAGCAGGTCACGGCGATCTCACCGAGTGCTGCACCTGCACAGACGGCGAAGCCGCCGACCTCTTTGAAGAAGAACGCGACGATGAAGATCGCGAGGATCGTGCCGTAGAAATACGAGCCGAGCTTGTTCACCCATTCGATGAGCGAGCCGCTGCCGCCGATCAGCTCCGCGGCGATGATGCCGATGATGCCCCAGCCGATCGTCAGCCAGCGCGCGACGCGCACTGAGCCGTGATCGGTCGCATCGCGGTGCAGGAAGCGGCGATAGATGTCGATCACCGTCGTCGACGCGAGCGCGTTGAGGCCTGACGCCGTCGCCGACATCGCAGCGCAGAAGATTGCCGCGAGGACCAGACCGACCACACCGGCGGGGAGATATCGGATCACGAACGAAAGGAAGATGTAATTCGTGTCGCTGCTGTCCGCGCGAGGATCATTGCGGCGGATCAGCGACACGGCCTCCTTCTTCGTCGCCTCTTCCGCGCTCTGCGCCTGACGCAGCGCGGTCGTTGCCGCGGCGACCTTCGTTTCATCCTTCGCGCGCATCGCGCCGAGCAGCTCGCGCACCCGCTCGCGCTTCGCAACGAACTGCGCGCGCTGCTGATCCTCCAGCCGCGCGTAGTCGGTCGCGTAACGGCTCGCGCCGATCTTCGCCCGCTCCGCCGTGTTGAAGAAGAGCGGTGGTGCGACGAATTGATAGAAGACGAACACCATCGCGCCGACGAAGAGAATGAAGAACTGCATCGGCACTTTGATGAAGCCGTTGAGCAGCAGCCCCATGCGGCTCTGTTCCACGCTCTCGCCGGTGAGATAGCGCTGCACCTGCGACTGATCCGTGCCGAAGTACGAAAGAGCGACGAGCAGACCGCCGAAGATTCCTGACCAGAAGTTATAGGGCGTCTTCAGGTTGAACGAGAAGTCGACGACGTTCAGCCGTCCCATCTTCCCGGCGACGCGCACCGCCTCGCCGAAGCTGACATCCGTGGGGAGCGAGTGCAGCGCGATGGCAAGCGCGATCGCCATGCCGCCGAGTGCAATCAACAGTTGATGGACGTGCGTCCAGCTCACGGCTTTCGTGCCGCCGCTCGCGGTGTAGAGGATGACGAGCGCGCCGATCACGAGATTCGTGATGTGAATGTTCCAGCCGAGGATGAGCGAGACGATGAGCGCCGGCGCGTAAATCGTGATGCCCGTCGAGAGGCCGCGCTGCATCAGGAACAGCGATGCCGTCAGCGTGCGCGTGCCGGGACCGAAGCGCGTCTCGAGATACTCGTACGCGGTGAAGACACCGAGGCGGTGATAGATCGGAACCGCGATGGCGGAGATCAGCACCATCGCAATCGGAAGTCCGAAGTAGAACTGAACGAAGCGCATCCCGTCGGCATAGGCCTGACCCGGCAGCGAGAGAAATGTGATCGCGCTGGCCTGCGTGGCCATGATCGACAGCGCGATCGTCGGCGCCTGCAGCTTGCGTCCCGCGAGCAGATAGTGATCGAGACTCTTCTGCTTGCGGCCCTTCCAGAGACCGTACGCAACGATCGTCGCCAGCGTCGAGATCAGGACGAGCCAGTCGAGGGATCTCAACGGTAGTACCTCGTGAAGGCATACATCAGGGCGACGCAGAGCGCGAGATTGGCGATGACCAGCGTGTACCAGCGGCGGATGTTCATGAGCGTGCGAAGGATGACATGCGAATCTCGGGAAGACGTGTCAGGACGGAAAACGAGGTGTGAATGATGTCCGGTGGGGCGACAGGCGCCTCGCCTGTCGGCTCGGAGCACAGGCGAGGGCGCCTGTGCCCCCACAGGATCTATGAACTACTTCGCCGAAACCAGATTCGCGAACAGCCGATACGCCCCCGGCACACCCGCCGGCAATTCCCGGAACCAGTCGTAGCCCGTGTAGACGTACACACCCTTGCCATACCGCGTGTAGAGCTCGCCGCCGGCTTTGTCGCTCTCGCCGGGATCGTGCGACGAGATCACCGTCTCGTACTTCGGATCCCAGTCATTCGTGAAATAGACGCCGCGCTCCTGCACCCATCCTTCGAAATCCTTCTGCGTGATCTTGTTGGGTGTGACGAGCAGCGGGTGATCAGGTTTCAGAAATGTGACGGGCGCTTCCTCGACGGTCACGCGATCGCCGGTGATCTTGAACGGATACGGTCCGGGCGACTCGAGCAGCAGACCCGACGTCGTGTTGTACTGCACGACGTAGGTGCCGCCGTTCTTCACCCACTCCAGCAGCTTGGGCGTGTCGAGCTTCAGACGCTTGCGCGTGTTGTAGGCGCGCACGCCGGTGACGATCGCGTCGTAGCCGGCGAAGTTGCCCCGTTCCAGATCGTCATCGGTCAACATGTTGACCTCATAGCCCATCTGGCGCAGCCCCTCCGGCACTTCGTCGCCCGAGCCCATGATGTAGCCGATGCGGGTTCCTTTCTTCTTCACGTCGATGCGGATCAGCTTCGCGGTTCCTTCGCCGAAGACGCGCTGCGGCGGGATGTGGGGGTACTCGATGTCGGTGACGCTGTGGACAGGCGAGGGCGGGACAGGCGAGGGCGCCTGTCCTACACCTGCTTGCGCGAGGGCTTCTGACTCGGCCGCGGGCGGCGTGACTGTGAACATTGCGCGCACTTCGTCGCCTTGTTGTTTGAACGTCACTGGTACCGACTCCGGCGTTACGCTCCAGCCCTGCGGGACGGTCAGCTTCACGACGGCATCGCCCGCGCCGCTGTAGCTCTTCGCGCGCAGCACGACCTGCTTCGGCTTTGCATCGGGGAACAGGTAGACCTTGTTCGCGATGTTCGTCACGACGTCGGGCACGACATCGACTTCGCGCGTCAGCTCACCGCGCACCGGATCGGTCCAGCGATAGACGATCGGCACCGTGAAGAAGAGCGTGTGCATCCGGTCATCGACGAGCGTGATGATCAGCGGCAGAGCAGGAGGATTCTCCGGACGTCCGATCAGTTCCTGATCGTCGACGACGAATGATCCCTTCATCGCCGGCTTGCGCAGCCAGTACGGTTGCGAGATTGGCGCGTCTGCCGGCACATGAATCGTCACGTCGGTTTTCAGCGGTACGTTGTCCGCGAGCTTCTTGCCGACGCCGACGCTCGGCGTTGCGTCACGCGAGCCGACGGTCTGCAGGATGAAGGGATAGTCGCTGCGATTGATGACGCTCACGCTCACCTTGATGTCGTGTCCGGCGATTACCGACGCCTCGGCTGCACTCACATCGATTGCGAGGCCGGCACACCCGGCGATCACGCGATTGAGCTCATTGCGCTTCACGTCGATCCACGGATGGAGCTTCGGCGACCACTCGGGGCGCGCGCCGAGGCGATCGAGGAGCTCGGCGGCATCGAGGAGAGCCGGGATCGATTTCTCCGGCGCCTTCGGATCGAAGTTGTCGGACGCCTGCTGCAGCAGCTTGCCGAGCGGTTCGCCGCCGGGATAGCGCGACCAGGTCGTGTCGATGCCTTCGAAGAGATCCTTCGCCGCGGGCTCGCCGTCGAGTTGCGCGAAGTAGTTGATCGTCGTGCCGCGGCGTTCCGCCGAGCCGAAGCCCTGGCTCTTGTGCTGGCTGCGGCTCTCCGCTGCGATCTCCGTGTACGCGCGCCCGAGGAGAGGATTGAAGGTGCCGAGATCGATGCGAACGTCTTTCGCGACTTTCGGATCATTCGGATCGATCTGCTGCCACGAGAAGCGATTCCAGAAGAGGCGCTTCGGCTGCCACGGCGTCACGTACTTCAACTGCTCGGGAAACTTCGTCGGATCGCCGGCGATCTTGAATGCCTCGACCGCGAGGATTGCCGAGGACGTGTGGTGACCATGCCCGCCTTCGCCCGTCGTCGGAAAACGCGTGACGATGACGTCGGGTTGAAACTTGCGAATGGCCCAGACGACGTCCGCGAGGATGCGATCGTGGCCCCAGATCGCGAGCGTCTCTTCGGGATTCTTCGAGAAGCCGAAGTCGAGCGCACGCGAGAACATCTGCTCCGCGCCGTCGATGCGCCGCGCGGCGAGCAGCTCCTGCGTGCGGATGAGGCCGAGGAGCTCGCCCTTCTCGTCGCCGATGAGGTTCTGTCCGCCGTCGCCGCGCGTGAGCGCGAGGTAGCCGGTGCGATAAAGCCGATCGTTCGACCACCAGGCGAGGAGCGCGGTGTTCTCGTCGTCCGGATGTGCGGCGACGTAGAGCGCGCTGCCAACGACGTTGAGTTTTTTCAGCGCGAGCTGCAACTGCGCTGCGTCCATCGGCCGCTGTTGCGCGGACGTCTGCAGCGCGGCGAAAACCACCAGGAGCAGGAGAGAGAGGTATCGCTTCATGCCGCGGAATGGTAAATGTGAGTTGCGTGACGAAGCGACAAACATTCGATGTCGTTGTGTGCGGGGCCGGGGCGGCAGGGCTGATGGCTGCACTTTTCGCGGCGCGCGGCGGCGCGCGCGTGGCGCTCCTCGAAGGAGCGAAGAGGATCGGGGCGAAGATCCTGATCTCCGGCGGCGGGCGCTGCAATGTCACGCACGACGTGGTGCATGCGCGCGATTACAACGGCAATCGCAATGCGATCGGTAAGGTGCTGCGCTCGTTCGATGTACCGGAGACGGTCGCGTTCTTTCGATCATTGGGTGTGGTGCTGAAGCGCGAAGAAACGGGGAAGCTGTTTCCTGTGACCGATCGCGCCGCCTCGGTGCTCGATGCGCTGGTCGGTGCGGTACACGATGCGGGAGTCGATGTGCGCTGCGGAGTCCGTGTGCAATCGATCGCGAAGGATGGGCAATCCAAGGATGGGCAATTTGTAGTGGTTCCTGTGCCCCCATTGGATCTTCGCGCGAAGTGCGTGATCCTCGCGACCGGCGGACGTTCGGTGCCGAAGACCGGAAGCGATGGTCATGGCTACGTGATCGCCAGGAGTCTCGGGCACAGCGTGACGCCGCTCATTCCCGCGCTCGTGCCGCTGATTCTCGAAGAGGGACATTGGCTGACGAAGCTGAGTGGGACGAGCGTGGATGCTGAGTTGATTCTGCGCGGTACGAATCATCGTGAGCGCGGTTCGCTCCTCTTCACGCACTTCGGATTGAGCGGGCCGGTGGTGCTCGATATGAGTCGTCACTGGATCGCGCTTGGGGGACAGGCGGGGGCGCCTGTCCTCCACGTGAACCTTCTGCCGGGGGAGACGTTCGAATCGCTCGAAGCGGAGCTGCTCGCGGCGAATGTGCACATGACGGTGTCGAACTTCCTTCACCGAAAAGGATTGCCGGAACGGCTGGCGGAGGCGATCGGCGGCGGGCCGATCGGGAAACTCACGCGCGACGAACGGCGGCGGATCGTGCGCAGTGTCGTCGAGCTGCCGCTACCCGTGACGCGCGATCGCGGCTTCGATTACGCCGAGGTGACGGCGGGCGGCGTGCCGTTGTCGGAGGTGGACCTCACGACGATGGAGTCGCGCGTGTGCGAAGGGCTCTATCTCTGCGGCGAGATCCTCGATGTCGACGGCAAGATCGGCGGCTACAACTTTCAGTGGGCGTGGGCGAGCGGACGGCTGGCGGGGATCGGTACAATTCGCACATGCGCAAAGCGTTCTTGATCTTCGCAGTGAGCGCCGTCCTCGCAACCTCGATCATCGCCGCGTCGTCGGATCCGTTCGTGCGGGTGAACGATCTTCCCGAGATGAAGCCTGCCGTGAATGCGCTGCGTGACGACGGGGTCCTCGTGGATGTCGCGGCCAGCAGCGATCCGAAGTCTTCGAAGGCGAAGAGCGACTACGCGGTCGTCTGCATCGGTGCGCGTGTCCCGGCATCGTTCGCGATCCAGGTGCTCAAGCGCGCGCTGCCGCTGATGCCTTGGATCAAGTACGCGTTCATTCAGGATGATCCGAAGTACGCCGACATGATCCACCTGAGCGGTCACGTCGACTGGGTGCCGTACAAGAAGCTTCAGCCTCTGACGAAGCAGGATTTCGAAAAGGTCATGCGGAGCGGGCAGACCGACAAGGAGTTTCGTGCGCTGGTGAGGAGCTTCGCCGGAGTCGAGACCAGCGGCGGGAAATAGGGACTGGCATTTAGCCGAGGGACGGCGCAATGAAGCCTCTCGTCTCGTTTGTGTTGGCAACGATGGTCGCGCTGGTGACGACTGCCGCAGCCCCTGGCCAGTCGATCATTACGGTAGCGGGTGGCGGCAGCGACGACGGGAGGCCGGCAACACTCGCTCTGTTCAACGATACTTATGGCCTCGCGTCCGATGCTTCCGGCAATGTGTACATCGCGGAAACCTTCGACCAACGAATCCGCCGCGTCGCCGCTTCCAACGGAATCATCACGACCGTGGCGGGAACGGGAACACAGGCTTACTACGGAGATGGGGAAGCGGCAACCAGTGCGGGAGTGAACTATCCGTACGGCGTTTCTGTGGACAGTGCCGGCAATGTCTATGTCGTCGACACGTACGACGATCGGGTTCGCAGAGTCGATGCGCGAACGGGCATCATCACGACCGTTGCTGGTCCAGTGAACTCCGCCAACTTTTCGCTTCCTCGAACCGTTGCGATCGATCGCACTGGCAATCTCTTCGTCGCCGATGAAGGCAATCATCGTATCTGTAAGGTCGCTGCCGGATCGGGCATCGTCACGACGGTCGCGGGGAGTGGGACACGAGGCTTTTCCGGAGACGGAGGTCCGGCGACTGCAGCAATGCTTTCGGTTCCCTGGGCAGTCGCCGTCGATGCTGACGGCTCTTTGTATATTTCCGACAAGGGCAATCAGAGGATCCGCAAAGTTGCTGGAGGAACCGGCATCATCACCACGATTGCGGGTACGGGTGAAGCGGGATTCTCGGGTGATGGAGCCGCAGCCACAGCAGCCAGGCTCAATGATCCCTTTGGCGTGGCGCTGGATTCGAAAGGCAATGTGTACGTCGCGGACACAGACAATGATCGCGTACGCAAGATCGATCACAGTTCGGGAGTCATTTCGACTGTAGCGGGAGGCGGCAGTTTTGACGGTGATGGCGTACCTGCCACCGACGCCGCATTCAGGCCCGTCGGACTTGCGTTCGATGCGCGCCAGAATCTGTACATTCTCGATTTCATTCGCGTGCGGAAGGTCGATGCGGATACCGGCATCATTTCGACGATTGCCGGCAATCATGGAGGGCACTTCACAGGTGATGGCGGATTGGGGACGGCGGGCGCTCTCAACCATCCTTCAGGAGTTCTCGCGGATGCTGCAGCGAACCTTTACATCGTCGACGGACAGAATTGCAGGATCCGCTTCCTCAATGCAGCGACCCATTTGATTTCGACTGCTGTCGGGAATGGCGATTGTGGTTTTGGTGGAGACGGCGGACCCGCAACGATGGCTCGGATCAGCTATCCCTCCAGCGTCGCCTTCGATTCAGCCGGCAATCTCTACTTCGCGGACACCGAAGACAACAACCGCATTCGCAAGGTTGTGCTGAGCACCGGCGTAATTACAACCGTCGCGGGCAACGGGAATCGCGGGTTCTCCGGAGACGGAGGCCTCGCGACCGCGGCGGCCCTTTCTCGCCCGCAAAGCGCTGCAGTCGATACCCTCGGCAACATCTACATCGCCGACACAGAAAATCATCGAATCCGAAAAGTGTCCGCGAGCGATGGAATCATTACCACGATCGCCGGGAATGGCACGGCGGGCTTTTCGGGAGACGGCGGACCGGCGATCGCCGCGTCGCTCAACTCGCCCTTCGATTTGATTGTCGGACGCGATGGAAACATTTACTTCATCGATCGCGACAACAACCGCGTGCGTGAAGTGGATCTTCGCTCCGGCACAATCATGACGATTGCCGGAGGTGCGCAAGGATTCGCCGGCGACAACGGGCCCGCGAAAGACGCGAGGCTTTCCGCGCCAAATGGGATTGCGCAGGATTCGGCCGGGAATCTGTTCATTACCGAGAATGGCAATCAGCGCATTCGCAGGATTGCGGCGGCTACCGGAATCATCACCACGTTCGCCGGAAGTGGAGATGGAGGATTCACCGGCGACTTCGGGGCCGCTGTCAAAGCCGGACTCGGGTATCCGGATGGGGTCACCGTCGATCCTCAGGGAAATGTGTATTTCGCGGGAGGCGCGAGCGGGCGCGTCCGTGCAATCTACGCCTGCGTACCGGTCGTCGCTCCGGCTCTCTTGCAGCCGGCGGCTGGCTCTGCAGGCGTCTCTGAATCACCGAGTCTCTCTTGGGCTGTCGTCAAAGGCGCGTTCCATTACGACGTCTATCTCGAGACGAAGAACCCTCCGCTGTCGATCGTCGCAACCGATGTCGTGTCGGCGGCCTATTCGCCGTCGGATCTTCAGCCCCTGACGACTTACTACTGGAAAGTCGCCGCCAAAGGCGATCCGTTCTGTACGCCATCTTCAAACGCTGAGTCCACAGTGTCGTCGTTTACGACTCGCGGTGCTTGTACCGCGCCGGCGCCTGTCGTTACGGGACTCACTGCGGACAGCCCACGCTGAAGCGGAGGGAGTCGAGCTCTTGCAGGAGCTCGGACACATGGTCCGCAGAACACGAAAAGGGGAAACGCAGAACAGAGATTCGGTAACCGAGCCCCGTCATCCCGAGCGAAGTCGACGGACCCGGGTGCGCGGGCGGTACGAAGATCATGTTGCGCGGCTCCCACACACGCCAGGTCCCTCGACTACGCTCGGTCTCACGGCAGATGACCCACTTTCGCTCGCGCATTTAATACTTGACTAATCAATCATCATGTACTAAATTATCGCCATGTCACCGATTCAACACGAGCTCAAGCAGACCCGCCCCTTCGCCTCCAGGGGCGAAGAAGCGGGCGTCGCGCTCATGCGCACGGCGGATCTCATTCGCCGCTGCTCGACGACGATCCTCGAGCCGCACGGCATCACCGAGCAGCAATACAACATCCTCCGCATCCTTCGAGGAGCGGGGGAGCAGGGGCTGCCGGTACTCGAGATCGCGGAGCGGATGATCGAGGAGACGCCGGGCATCACGCGCCTGCTCGATCGGATGGAAGCGAAGAAGCTCGTGACGCGCGAGCGCTGCAAGATCGACCGGCGCCGCGTCTGGTGCCGTCTCACCACCGCAGGTCTCGCGCTCGTCAATTCGCTCGACCGTCCGATGCTCGAGGGGATCGACGCCATCATGTCCGGCCTCAGGAAGCGCGAGCTCGTCGAGCTGCTCGGGCTGCTCGACCGCGCGCGTGATGCGATGCACGAAACGATCAACAACCTGCGCGCCGCCAATGCGGCGCGTCGTTAATTCAAGGAGGAGTCAGTCAAATGAAGCGTTTCATTCTCTCAATCATCTTCGCCGCGGCCGCGTTGCCGATGGCCGCCGACGTTTACAAGGTCGATAAGTCGCACTCGGACGTCGATTTCAAGGTTCGCCATCTGGTCAGCAACGTGACCGGCAAGTTCACCGACTTCGACGGCACCATCACGATGGTTCCGGGTAAGGCCGAGGCGTCGTCGGTGGAGTTCACGATCAACGCGGGGAGTAACGATACCGGCAACGGCGATCGCGATAAGCACCTGCGTACGCCGGACTTTTTCGATGTCGTGAAGTTCCCGACGATCACGTTCAAGAGCACCTCGATCGTGCCGGCGAAGAAGAAGGATCTCTACGACGTGACCGGCGATCTCACGATCCGCGGCGTCACCAAGCGCGTCACGATTCCCGTCCAGTACCTCGGCGCGGCGAAGGATCCGTGGGGCAACGAAAAGGCCGGCTTCATGCTCACGACCACGATCAACCGCAAGGAGTTCGGCGTGAGTTGGAACAAGGCGCTCGACAACGGCGGCGTGCTCGTCGGCGATGATGTCGAAGTGACCATCAACCTCGAAACCGCGAAGCAAAAATAATAGGTGCATCGAGTGATGAGCCGGTTTACCTTTCGGCTCATCACTCATGCTGATGGAAGGGCCCCAACGGAAACCGGGCAGTGTAGTGCTTAGGGCCGGCGGCGTTCCGGTGGTCATCCATTGGTCCGTGCTCCTCGTTTTTGCCGTGCTCTCGTCCTTTGCGAGATTCAACCCGGCGAAGACCTTCTACCTCTGTCTCGCCAATGTGATTCTTCTGGTATTGCACGAAGGCGCCCACGCATTGGCGGCTCGACTCTCCGGGGTGAAGGTCTTCGAAGTTCATCTCTCCGGCGCCGGCGGCAGTTGCTGGTTCCAGCTCCCGCCGACGTATCGCGGGGCGTTCCTGATCGCCTCTGCGGGTCTCCTCGTGCAAGCGGTCCTTCTCGCCGGTACCGTTGCGCTGTCTTCGCTCGGTCCGGCGCCGTCGAGAGCACTCTCCTATTTGGGCGGCGCCTTCATCTACCTCAACGGTGCCTTGCTCGTCCTGAATCTGATTCCGCACAAATCGCGAAGCGAACGATTCGGTACGGACGGATACCTTTTGTGGATGTTGACCCTCAACAAGCTCCGCGGACGTCAGTACACGTGGCCCGACACGTCAGCTACGTTCGCGCCGGAGACGCGGCTCACCGAGGTGAGAGGCTTCGCGCCTCCCGGGTTCCAGACTGGAATCGAGATTTTGAATGACAACTCCACGCCGATGGACTTCGTCGTGCAGACTTTGAGCGCGCATCTGCAATTGAAGGAAGAGGAGGCCATCAGGCTGATGCTCGACATCCACACGAAAGGCGGGCTGATCGTCGCGTTGCCCAGTCGAGAAGAAGCCGATGCGATTGCTCGCGCCATTACATTCGATGCAGCTGCCCACGGACACAAGTTGGTCTGCCGGCCGGTTGCAGCGAATAGTTAGGATTTCTTCTTCGTCCGGTGCGTGGGCGTTGCATTCCACGGATCGTCCGGCCACGGGTGCCGTGGGTAGCGTCCACGCAATTCCTTTCTCACTTCGACATAGGTGTTGTTCCAGAAATTGCGCAGGTCGCGCGTGACCTGCACCGGTCTGCCATTTGGTGCGAGCAGCTCGAATGTGACGGGTGTCTGCCTGGGTCCGAGCTTTGGTGTCTCCGCGAGGCCGAAGAGCTCCTGGAGTTTCACGGACGCGAACACGGAGCCATCTTCTCGATAGTCGAGGCGCGCTGTTCGTCCTGAGGGCAGGGGGATCGTGAGCGGCGCGAGGCGATCGAGATTTTTCTCCGTGCCCGCGAATGCGACACGTCGATCCGTCAGCGGATCGATTTTTGGCTTCCGCGCCTCCGCGAGAATCCGTTCGGCTTCGATCGGGTCCACGTCTGCGCTGCGCTCGCCGAGAGGAATCGCGCCGTACCAGAGCTTCTCGACCGCGCGGACGTTCCCCGCGTTCGTCAACATGTGGACCTTCTCGGTGTGTGCCGGCGTCAGCCACTCCTTTTCGACGATGCTCGCAGAACGCACGAGGGCTTCTCCCGTGCCGCTGCCTGCCAGCTCCAGCGCGACGAGAAAGTCGCCGTCGCGGACGCCGCTCTCCTTCGCGAGGACCGCGCCGGTACCGCTGCTCAATAGCAGTCGCGGCGAGCGGGGCTCGCGGCGCATCGCGACGCGATCGGGGTAGGCGGCGAGGATGGCTCTCAGCAGAATCCCCTCATCCGCCCTTCGGGCACCTTCTCCCCCTCCTGGCGGGGGAGAAGGGACCAGGCGTCTCAGCTCTCGCGTGATTTCTATTGGTGCGTCGTCCGCGAGGGCGAAGGCGTCGGACACCGTCGTCGCCGAACGCCGCAGCCGCACGCCCTCGGAGATCGCGGCTGCGATACGGATCGCGGTCTCGTCGTAGTTCGCCGCGATGATCAATCGCGCGAGTCGCGGATGGAGTGGGAATCGCCGCAGCTCCGCATCGGCGCCGAGTTGATCGAGCAACGCGAGCGCGGCGTTCAATCGCTCTTCCGAAGGCCGTTCGAAAAAGTCGAAGGTGCGCGGATCGCCGCCCCACGCGATCAGATCGAGCATCGGTGCGGCGAGATCGACGCGCTGAATCTCCGGCTCGCGATGCGGCCGCAGCAGATCGCGCGCATCCCATAGTCTCGTTGCGCGCCCCGGCGCCGTCCGTCCCGCGCGGCCTGCGCGCTGATCAGCGGAGTCGAGCGAGATGCGTTCCGTGACGAGATGATCGATGCCAGTCTCCGCGTCGTACCGCATCACCTTCTGCAGCCCGGAGTCGATCACCTCGTTGATCCCTTCGACGGTGAGCGAGGTCTCCGCGAGATTCGTCGCGAGAATCACACGGCGCCGCGCTGCCGGTGCGATGGCGCGCTCCTGCGCGTCCACGTCGAGCTGTCCGTGCAAGGGAAGCACGAGTGCATCGATGTTGCCGAGCTCGATCCTTGTCTGTTCGATTTCGCGCGCGCCCGGAAGAAAGCAGAGCACATCGCCAGCCGACTCGCGGACGGCCTGAGTGACCGTTGTGTTCGGGCGATAGCGAATGTCGATCGGATAGGTGCGCGCTTCGATGTTGAAGATGCGGGCATCGCCGAGGAAGCGGGAGACGGGGTGTGCGTCGAGGGTGGCGGACATGACGACGACCGCGAGATCATCACGTGCATCGAGTGCCTGCTTCACGAGTGCGAGTGCGAGATCGGCGTGAATGCTCCGCTCGTGAAACTCGTCGAGGATCACGACGCGGAAATCGCTCAGCAGAGGGTCCGACTGCAGCCGTGCGGTGAGAATTCCTTCCGTGGCGACGAGCAGGCGTGTGCTGCGCGAGAAGCGGCGCTCGAAGCGAATCTGCCAGCCGATCTCTTCGCCGATCGTCCATCCGCGCTCGCTCGCGATGCGGCGCGTGAGCGTGCGCGCGGCAACGCGCCTCGGCTGCAGGAGGATCGTCGGGCCGAGCTCGGCGAGGCGAGGTGGAACGCGCGTCGTTTTTCCTGAGCCCGGCGGCGCGACGATGACCGCCGTGCGATGTCTGCGGACGTGCTCGCTGATCTCCGCGAGATGCGAGTCGATTGGGAGCGGCGCTTGCACCAGTGTCTGCATTATGGTCACGAATCGGAGAAACGACAGCGACATCGACTACACGCCGGAAGGCGCGACACCAGCACACGAGAAAAACGATCCGACTGCGAGCGGTTACGACGAGGCCGTCAAGAAAGGCCCCGGCGAATACGGCGTCCCCAGCGGCAACGGCGGCGTATTCGGCACGAACGGCGGCGGATCGTATCCAGGCGGCATGCACGTCGTCGAGCGGCCGGTGATCGAAGGGACGGAGAAGGGGGAGGATGAAATCTAGTCGCGTGGGCTCGCGGATACGCGGACTCGCGGTTGACCACCACCGCGAGTCCGCGAGCCCGCGCAGCCGCGTACCCCCTCAGGTCCTCAACCCATCCACCTTCCGCGAAATCTCCCCGAGCATCGCGACGATCTCGTTGTAGCGCCGATCGCTTTCGGACGGTTCTTTCGGTTTCATCACGAACGCGCCGCCCGGTTCGAGGATGCATTGTTCCAGTGATTGCACTCCGTCGAAGCCCTGGCGGCGCGCGACGACGTCGAGCTCGGGTACGGTGATCAGCTCCCTCGCGAGCGCCGCGTGCTGCACCTTGCCGTCTTTGACCAGCACGGTGGGATCACCGGTCACGACTTGATCGAGCCTTCGATGGCGGAAGAGGAAGCGCACGACGAGGTAGTTGCAGAGCATGAGCGCGAACGCGCCGATGAATCCTCCGGCGACGGAGTTGTCGTCGCCGATGATCGCGTTCTGCACCGTATTCGAGAGCGAAATCAACACGACGAAGTCGAACGGATTGAGTTGTGCGAGCTCTCGCTTGCCGAAGATGCGCAACAGCAGCACGAGAAAGATGTAGACGAGAACCGGTCTGATGATCTTCTCGAGGATCGGAATCGGGATGAGGAACATGTCGTGAAACAGGTGCATGGCATCTCCTAGTCGGCTTTCACGCGCAGCAGATCGTGGCCGACGATGATTTTTCCGTTGAACGTCTTCGCTGCCTGGTTCAAGAATGCCGCGTCGTCGTCGCCGACGAGATGCGTGAGGAGCAGCGTCTTCACTCCGGCGCTCGTGGCGATCGTTCCCGCTTCCGCCGCCGTCGTGTGGTAGTGCTTCAGCCGGGCAGCGACTTCCGGCGTGTCGACGCGGTCGAGCCATTCCGGCTGATACGCCTCCATCACGAGAATGTCGGCGCCGCGGGCGAACTTGATCAGATTGTCGTTTGGCCGCGTGTCGCCCGAGACGACGATCACCTTGCCGCCCGAGACGAACTTGTAGCCGAGCGCCGGCTCAACGGGCCGGTGATCTTCGACGAAGGCGCTGACCTTGACCGTGCCATCGTCGTAGATCACACCTTCACCGATCTCGTGGGTGTTGATCGTCGCTCCCGCTCCCGGATGTTTCTCGAGAAGATCGCGGCGGTAGTGGATGTCGAATGCGAAGAAGTCAGCCATTGCCCTGGCCAGCTTCCGTGTACCGCGCGGTCCGTAGAGCTCGAGCGGGCGCTCTTTTCTCCCGAATTGCCACGACGTGTTGAAAAGGTCGGGCAGACCCGCGATGTGATCGGAATGAAAGTGGGTAAGGAAGACCGCGCGCAGGTTCGAGTAGCGCAACTCTGTCGCCGCGATGCGCATCGTCGTTCCACGGCCCGCGTCGACGACGAACCACTCGTTCCCGAGATCGATGACGGTACAAGCACCGGCGCGATTCGGATTGGGCCGAGGGAAGCCTGTGCCGATGAGCACGACATCCATGCCGTAGAGAAAGCCGGCGGCGACGAGCACGCCGCAGAGAAACGCGGCGCGACTCACGGTCTTGTGATTTCGTCGAATACTATTTGCGACCATGTCTCCATTGCCTCCCGGAGCGGAGTGAGCCCCGCCATGCCGTGCCACTCGCCACTCAGTTTCTCGGTTTCCAGCACGCGCACATTGCGTGTCGTCGCATCGAGGACATAGACGATGCCGAGGTGTACGCGCCCAACCTCGGTGGAGTCGTCGTTGAGAATGCCGGTAAACGTAATGTCGTAATCGCCATCGATGGCGACTTCTTCATCGAGCTCTTTCTGCATCCCCTCGACGACGCCGTGACCGGGATTGATATGTCCACCGATGCCGATGGAGACCTTGTCGTGCAGCCGCGCGTCCGTGCCTTTGCGTGTGCGGCGAAGAACGAACAGGTGGTCGCCGTTGCGGATGGCAACGTACGGGATGATCTGCCGGTAGTCGGGCGACTCCTCTGCAACTCTCCGCACGAGAAACTCATGCTTGCGATCGATCAGCTCCAACACCTCCTCGGCGTTCTCGCGAAAGAGACCAGGGCGGAGGTAGGGAGCCAGCAAGCTCGTTTTGACGACGAGGACTTCTTCTTCGAGGCTCATGATTTTCTCGCCAGGATGTCCAACACGTTCTGGTGTAGCAAACCGTTAGTCGACAATCCGCTGCCGCCATCGGCGCGCCCTCTTCCAGCAAGATCGCTGAACGTGCCGCCCGCCTCTTCCACGATCACCTTGATCGCGGCCATGTCCCACACCGCGACTTCTGGTTCCACGGCGATGTCGCAGGCGCCTTCGGCGACCATCATGTGCGACCAGAAATCGCCGAAGGCGCGGGAGCGGCCGCAGCGGCGATCGAGCTCGAGGAACTGCTCGCGCAGGTTGAACTTGTTCCAGCCGGCGATGTCGTCGTAGCTGAGCTGTGCTTCTTCGAGCGCCGCGATGCGCGACGCATGAATCGCGCGGCCATTGCAGAAGGCGCCTTCCCCGCGCGCGGCCCACCAGCGCATGCCGAGCGCCGGAGCGCTGACGACTCCGACCTGCTCCTCGAGTGCGAGCAGCGTGGCGAAGACGGGAATGCCTCGCATGAAGTTTTTCGTGGCGTCGATCGGGTCGATGATCCAGCGCCGTGCCGACGATCCGCTGACGCCGAACTCTTCGCCGAGGATGGAGTCGTCGGGACGCGCAGCGGCGAGCCTGTCGCGGAGGAGTGTTTCGACGGCGAGATCCGCTTCCGTCACCGGTGTGCGATCCACTTTCGTCTTCACGCTGAGCGACGCGGCGCGAAAAAAACTCATCGTGATCTCGTCCGCTTCGTCGGCGAGAGCGAGGGCGAGAGAAAGGTCTTGATTCACGCGCGCATGTTTTTATCATGCAGAACGTGAAGAAGCTCATCGTTCTGTTCGCGCTGTTTGCGCTTCAAGCGAATGCGCAGCAACTGCTCCGCTGGGGCGGCGACTCCGAAGGGGGCGCGCCGTACGTCGAAGCCGATCCCGCGGATCCTTCGAAGGTTCGTGGCTACGACGTCGAAGTCGCCGGCGAAATGGCGAAGGGACTGGGCCGCCATGCGCAGTTCGTGCAGGTGCAGTTTCAGTCGATCGATCAATCGGTCGCGCGCGGCGACTTCGACATCGGTATGAGCGGCGTCGAGCAGACGGATCCGCGCTGCGCGTCGCTTGCCTGCACCGTGCCGTACTTCGAATTTCACGAAGTGATCGCGGTGCGGCCCGAGGATAAGGATCGCTATCGCACGCTGACGGATTTGAAGGGACACAAGGTCGCCACGCTGTCGGGCACGATCGCGTATGACCTGCTGCTCGAGGCCGAGAAGAAACAGGGTGTGATCCTCGTCTCGTATGACGACGACGTGCATCCGTACGAGGACATGAAGCAGGGCCGCGTCGATGCGGTGCTGCTCGACAACATCATCGCGGCGCGCGCGCTGAAGCGCACGGGCGGGATCTTCATCGAGCCGCAACCGGTGGCCGCGGGGCATTACGTCGGTGTGCTCGCGAAGGAGAACACCGCGCTGCGCGATCAGATCAACGATGTGCTGAAGGCGCGGATGCGCGACGGCACGCTCGAGAAGATTTATCGCAAGTGGGAGATCTGGGACGAGTATCAGCCGGCGTTCTTCAAGTCGGTCGCGGAAGGAGAGGCGCCGCGCTCGTCCAGCGAGCCGGCCGGCGAGTCGCCTGTCGTTCCACGGGAGAGCCGCACCGAAGTCGTGCTGAAGTACATCCCCGCGCTGCTGCGCGCTTCGCTCATCACCATCATCATGTCGTGCGCGGCGATGGCGCTCGCGATCATGGCCGGCGTACTGATCGCGAGCGGGCGCGTGTATGGCGGCGTCGTCACGCGCACGCTGCTCACGTTCTATGTCGAAGTCGTGCGCGGCACTCCGGTGCTGCTGCAGCTGTTCGTGCTCTATTACGGCTTGTCGTCCGTCATTCGTCTTCCTGCCTTCGTCGCCGCGCTGCTCGGCCTCGGCCTCAACTACGCGGCGTATGAGAGCGAGATCTATCGCGGCGCGCTGGAGGCGGTTGCGCGCGGACAGCTCGAGGCGGCGCGCACGCTCGGCCTCACTGAGTATCAGGTCTTCACACTCGTGCGCGGGCCGCAGGCGTTCCGTATCGCGCTGGCTCCGATGACGAACGACTTCGTCGCGCTGCTGAAGGATTCGTCGCTGGTGTCGGTCATTACGGTCGTCGAACTGACGAAGCAGACGTCGATCTTCGCCGCGAACATCGGCAGTTGGGTGATTCCCGGCGCGCTTTGCGCCGGACTCTATCTCGCGCTGTCGCTGCCTTTGGCGCGTCTGGCGCGGATGCTCGAATCGAAGTGGAGGATGTCGACGGAATGAACCAGATTCTTCGCATCGAATCTCTGCGCCTCAATCGCGGTGCGCGCGAAGTGCTGCGCGGCGTCAACATCGCTGCGGCACGCGGCGAGTTGGTCGCGTTGATGGGCCTCTCGGGCGGCGGCAAGACCACGATCCTGCGCAGCATCGCAGCATTGGAGACGTTCAACGGTGGGTCGATCGACATCGGCGGCGTCGTGCTGCGTCCCGGGCCGCTGCCGAAAGGAACGCTCGCGCGCGATCTGCGCAAGCAGGTCGGCATGGTGTTCCAGCTGCACTATCTCTTCGAGCATCTCACAGCGATGCAGAATGTGACGCTGGCTCCGGTACATGTCGCGCATGTGGCGCAATCCGCCGCGGAATCCCGCGCGCTCGAGCTCCTCAAATCGCTCGGTGTTTCGCATCGGAAGGACGCGCTGCCGCGCGAGCTCTCTGGAGGCGAGGCGCAGCGTGTCGCCATCGCGCGCGCGATGGCGATGGATCCGCCGCTGCTGCTGATGGATGAACCAACCGCCTCACTCGATCCCGCACGGAGACAGGAGCTCGGGGAGACTCTGCGACGGCTCGTTGCAGAAGGACGCACGCTCATCGTGACGACGCACGACGACGATTTTGCGCGGGATTTCGCCGATCGCGTGATCATTCTCGCGGAAGGCGAGGTCGTCGAGGAGGGGAATGCGCGCGACGTGCTGACGAATCCACGGCATGCCGCAACGAAAGCACTCCTTCAGGGCAGAGCGACGTAGAATCATCCCGTGCATCTGACGCAGGAGCAGATCGACGGTTATGTCAGCCGTAAGGCCCCGGTCGATGACATCCTGTTCGCGGCGCAGCACCTCGACGACTGCGCTGATTGCCGCGATCGCGCGGCCGCGATCGTCGATGATGGCTCCGCGCGGCGCATCGTCAAGAAGACATCGCTGTCGCCGATGCCGGGCGCGCACCGGGTGCTCATCTGGACGATCATCGGCGTGCTGGTGATCGCGGTGGCGGTCGTGTTGATCTGGTGCCGGCCGTGATGTAAGACAGGCGCCCTCGCCTGTCCAAACTTGCCGGACAGGCGAGGGCGCCTGTCCTACACGTTCTTCACGAATAGCGCGGCGCTCATCACGAGTCCGATCGTGACCACCACGCCGCGCACGAACCCTCTCCCGAACCGATGCGCGAGCTTCGCTCCCACGAATCCGCCGAGGATCGAAGCGACGGCCATGAGGACGACGTCGTGCCATACGACGGCGCCGCGCATCGCGAAGTAAATCGCGGCGACGCCATTGATGCAGATCGCGAGCAGATTCTTCAGCCCGTTCATCTGATGCAGATCGGCGAGTCCGATCAAGCCGAGCGCCGCCAGCATCAGAATCCCCATCCCCGCTCCGAAGTAGCCGCCATACACACCGACGAGGAACTGGAAGATGAACACGAACGCCACCCAGCCGGCCGTTGGTTTTTGATGCGATTCCGCGAGAATCGCGAACTTGCGCGAGAGGAATTCCTGCGCAGCGAGCAGCAGCGTGGCACCGAGGATGAGCCAGGGCACGATACGCGAGAACGTACGCTCGGCGGTGTGCAGCAGCACGTACGCGCCAGTCGCCCCGCCGAGTAGCGACGGAACGATCAGCCAGAACAGCCGGCGCTGCAGCTTCGCGATGTCCTTGCGAAATCCGAGCACACCTGCGAACGAGCCTGGCCAGATCGCGACTGTGTTCGTCGCATTCGCGATGACTGCCGGCCTCCCGATCCAGATGAGAGCAGGGAAGGAGAGGAGCGTTCCTCCGCCTGCGATCGAGTTGATGATGCCGGCAAGAAACGCTGCGACACCGAGGATGACCAAATTGAAAATTGAAAATTGAAAATTGAAAATGTTCGTCACCAGCTCGTTTTCAATTTTCAATTCACTTCACGCCCTCGGCGACATACAACTCGCTCTGCATCCGCAGCGCGTCATACACGTACGAGTTGCCGTCGGGCGTGATGATCACCGGATTGATCTTGTAGACGCCGGCCGGATCTGCAGGGGTGAACGTCTTCCATTCTTCGCGCGCGCCCGTCGCCAGGGTGATGCGTGCGATGTGCGCCGGTACCGCGGTCGGACGATAGACGTAGAGCAGAGTGCCATCGGCGGAGAAGGTGATCGGAATCTCACCGGCCACTGCACCCGGCACCGGTGTGGCCTGCATGCTGCCGTCGATCGAATAGAGCGCGATCGTCTGCTGCGCGGTCATTCCGGCAACGAGCCGTCCATCGGTCGAGACCGCAAAGGGGCGGGCGGCATCACTCCAGATTCCTTCCGGTGTGATCGGCTTCGCCGTTTCATCGAGGGTATCGATGAGATGCAGTTGATAGTCTTTTTTCTCGACGCTGCCGCCTACGATCACACGCCGCGAGTCCGGCAGCCATGCGGCGCCATTGTCGAACTGACCGTTGATCTTCAGCTCACGAGCCTCGCCGGTTCCCGTCGGCAGTAACACGAGCTTCCCGCCGTTGTGGCAGATCACCCACTTGCCATCGGGCGAGAGACCGTCGCTGATTCCATCGCCGATGCGCACGGGGGTCGATGCGTCGACACGGCGGACGTACATGCCATTCTTGTCGCCGCCGCCTTCGCGCGTCTCGTTGAAGAGGATCGTCTTGCCGTCGGGCGAGAGATCGGTCGCGATCGACCAGTCGAGCCACGACACGTCGTGCTCCATGGTTTCTCCGGGCGCCTGATACTCGAGTGCCGCGCGCCACATGCCATTCGAGAGCAGCACGCGTCCCGCATTCGAGACGTCGTACACCCGCATGAGTCCCGTGAGGCGGCCGGCGAGATGAACGTCGCCCTTGAGCGTGATCGAGTAGAGCGCAGGTGGAGCGCCGCTGTCCGTGCCAGCGAGGAATACCGATCTGCCATCGGCGCCCCAGGCGATGCCTGTGACCCCGTGACTCCATCCCATCGCGATCGGGTCGGTCTTCTTGTTGTCGAGAATCGTGAGGATGTTCTTGCCGTTGACCGCTTCCACGAATGCGATGCGTCCGTCGGGGGCGACGCGCATTTCGAGAATCTGATGGGGTGTCTCGTATTGCACCGTGCCGGCCGGCGCCTCGATCCGATACTTGCTGTTGACGATGCGCACCGCGGCGAGTCCGCCGTCGGGCATCCAGTCCGCGCGCGATGTCGCGTCGGACACTTCGCGGGGCATGCCGCCGGCCAGAGGAATGCGTGCAAGAGTGCCGACCCCTGTGATGCGATCGCGGCGCAACATGATCGCGAGCTCGGACGACTTCGAGACTGCGAGCAGCTCGGCATCGTTGATCCCGAGCGGTCGCGCTTCCGTGCTCTGACGCGTTGCCACGAAGAGAGCGGATGGCTGTCCTTCCCACGCTGCGCTGTACACGATCGTGTCGCCATCCGGCGTGAAGCGCGCACCGCGGATTTCGCCCCGGCGGAACGTGATGCGGCGATACGAGACGTCCGGTTGTTCTCCCGCGCCATGCAACGCGAACCACCAGCCGCCGAAGCCGGCGCCTGCAACCGCGACGATGAAGAGCAGCGTGAGGAGTAGTGGAGAGACGCGCGGTTTTGGTTTCGTCAGCACGGTGCGTGGCCGTGCCATGGTCTTGTTCTCTGCCGGATGCGCGGTGGTCGCCGAGGTCATCGGCTGCCGATGAGCGGTCGGTGTGGCGGTTCGGATCGTCGGCGTGTAGCTCGCCTGGGAGGGCGGCGACGTGGCCGCCAATCCCGCGTTGTGCGGCATCGGCTGCGACAGCGTTGCTGGCATCGCCATCCCCGACATCGTCTCGAGGTTGAAGGCCAGGTCGCGCGCGGACTGGAAGCGGAGCTCGCGATCTTTTTCGAGGCAGCGCCGCACCAGTCTCTCCAGCGGCGGCGGAATGTTCGGCAGTACATCGGTCAAATCGCGCGGCTCTTCTTTCAAAATCGCGCTCAGTGTTTCGATCGATGAGCCGCGTTTGAATGCGCGCTCACCGGTCAGCATCTCGTAGAGGATCGTGCCGAACGAGAAGATGTCGGAACGTTGATCGACGATCTCGCCGCGCACCTGTTCCGGCGACATGTAGCCGACGGTGCCGAGCACCATGCCGGGCTCTGTGGCGGCGACTTGAAACGTCGGGCCATCCGCACCGCTCTTCGGATTCAGCTTCGCGATGCCGAAGTCGAGAATCTTCACCCGCCCTTCGCGCGAGATGTGAATATTGTCGGGCTTGAGATCGCGGTGTACGACTCCTTTGTCGTGTGCGGCCGCGAGCCCCTCGGCCATGTGTGCCGCGATCTCGACCGCCTTCCGCGCCGGGATCGGACCCTTCGTGAGCCGTGAATGCAGCGTCTCCCCTTCGAGCAACTCGCTGACGAGGTACGGTGTCCCGTTGTGATTGCCGACGTCGAAGATCGTCAGCAGGTTGGGATGGTTGAGCATCCCCGTCGCACGCGCTTCCTGTTCGAACCGCGCCAGACGCTCCTGATCATCGAGGGTGATCGCCGTCAGAACTTTGATCGCGACATCGCGATGGAGGCGCGTGTCGCGCGCGCGATAAACCGCGCCCATGCCTCCTTCGCCGAGAAGGCCCACGATCTTGTAGGGCCCGAGCATCTCGTCGGGCTGGAGTGGCATGGTGTTAATGGTAACAGGGTGCTCCAGTTTATCCCGAGCGGAGCGAGGGATCAGCGGCTACACCGGCAGGATCATTCGTATGAACCCGACTCGCTCGACTGCTCCGCTGATCTCTCGCTACGCTCGGGATAAACTCAACCACCAAACCGCTTCCCGAAAAAATCTCCATCGATCCACCGCGGTTTTTCCACCGCGTTCGCTACGCTCCACGCCAGCAGGAAATTCATCTGCGTGTAGCGCACTCCGGTCGGCCAGTCGAAGTGCTGATTCATGTCGTCGTGGACGGAGTGATAGATCGTGCGCAGCCATTCGCGCGTGACTTTGTCTCCGTCGATTGCCGGATCCGAGCTGTGGATCCCCGTCTTGATGCTGATCGACGGGATGCCGCTCTTTACGAAGGAGTACTGATCGCTCCGGATGAACCGCACTTCTTCCGGCATCGGATCGGGATTGACTTCGAACCCCATCGTCTCCGCCGCCGCTTGCGCGAGCGGGCCGAGTGACGTGTGCTCGGCGCCGAGCAGGATCACATCTTTCGTGGGGAAGAGCATGAGGAACATGTCCATGTTGATGTCGGCGACGATCGAGCCGCGCTCGAGCGGCGGATGGGCGGCGATGTACTCCGAGCCCTGCTCGCCTTTCTCTTCGCCCGTCAGTGCGACGAAGAGGATCGATCGCGCTGGTGCCTGTGGCAGCGCGGCAAACGCTCGGGCGATTTCCAACAGCGCAGCGGAGCCCGAAGCGTTGTCGTAGGCGCCGTTGTAGATCCGGTCTTCCGTCGTACCGCGATCGCCGAGGTGATCGAGGTGGGCGGAGATGACGACGTATTGATCGCGTCGCGCCGGATCGGAACCGGGGAGGATCGCGGCTACGTTTTCGCTGTCGGCAACGGAGAGTGTCGCTGCCGTGTGAATCGTGGCACTGATGTTGAGCGCGAATGGACGCGGCGGCTCCTTCTCCGCCGCGTTGAGAATCTCGGCCAGGCTCTTCGGCGCATGTACGAAGAGACGTGCAGCTGCCGCGCGATTCAGCAAGCCATTCGCGCGAATACGTTGGGGTGAGTCTGCAACGTCGCCTTCTGCCGTCAGATAGCGCATGGATGGGAGCTCGCTCTGCGCGGCGATCCGTTCGAACGATGTGCGCGCATCATCCGTGTTGCTTCGGATGGTAATGATTCCCACCGCGCCTCTTGCCGCCGCGTTCTCCGACTTGACGAGCCCGCCCGAGTGATACGCACGCTGGTCGTTGGGGAAGCGCGCCGGTGCACCGCTGATGACGACGACGATCTTTCCGCGGACGTCGATGGACGCGTAGTCGTCCTCGCCGAGCTCAGGAGCGGAGATCCCGTAGCCTGCGAAAACGAATGGTGCAGTGATCTCGTCGGTTTCGATGCGGAGACCGGGCCGCAGGATGTAGTCGGTCATCGCGTTGAGACGGACGTCATCTATACCGTCATGCAGCACGAAGCTGCAGTGTGGATAGTTGATGCGGCCCGTGCGGAAGTGAACGCGCTGGAACCATGAGCCGTCTCCGCCGCCCGGCGCGAGGCCGAGTGCATCGAATTGTGAGGCGACGTAGCGCGCAGCGATCTCGAAGCCGCGGCTTCCGGTCTCGCGTCCTTCGAGAAGATCGTCCGCGAGGAAACGGATGTGCGACGCGAGACCCGCCGGGCGGATGGTGTCGCGCGCGGTCGCAACGTCCGGCGGGACGGCGAGCGAAGCAGCGGAGAGCGGCGTCGACAGGAGGAGGAGCAGGGGCACCGATTTCATGGGCGGTAGAGTGTAGCGCTATCATCGCCCGCGCTTTGACCCGTCCTCACACACTGCTCCTCATCTGGATCGCCGTCGTCGCCCTCGCCCTCCTGGCCAACCTCGGCTCGACTCCGCTGTACGACGCCGATGAAGGGCGCAACGGCGAAGTCGGACGCGAGATGGCGGAGACGAACGACTATGTGATGCCGCGCATCGACGGCATGCCGTATCTCGACAAGCCGGTCGTCTACTTCGCAGCCGAGGCGCTGGCGATGGAGGTGCTGGGGCCGACCGAGCTTGCGGCGCGGCTGCCTGCGTATCTGTTCACGCTTGCGACCGCGGCGGTGCTCTTCTGGTTTGCGCGGCGCGTGTGGGATTTCGAGGCGGCGTGCGTGGCGGTGATCGCGTTTCTCTCGATGCCGCTGGTGCTGGCGTTTTCGCGAACGGTGATCTTTGATTCGGCACTTTCGTTCTTTGTCGTGGTGGCGATCGTTGCGTTTTATGAGGCGATTGGGCGGGACACCGCAACGAGCGCAAGTGCCATCGCCTGGGCGGCGATCGGGTTTGGTGTCATCACCAAGGGGCCTGTCGCAATTCTGCTTCCGCTCATCATCGCGATTCCGTTTGCGATCAAGGAGAAGCGATTTCGCGCGCTCTGGTCGTGGTGGGGGCTCGCCGCATTCGTCGTGATCGTCGCGCCATGGGTGTACGGCGTGACGCGGGTCGTTCCGGACTTTCTTCACTACGTGATCGTTACCGAGACCGCGCAACGGCTCGCGACGAAGGCGCTCAAGCGCACCGGGCCGCCGTGGTACTTCATCCCGTATCTGATCGGCGGCGCGTTGCCATGGGCCATTGCGGCGATCGCCGGCATCAAGTCGCGCTGGACGGAGCGCGATCGGGCGACGCTCTACGCGTTTCTCTGGATCGCGATCCCGTTTCTCTTCTTCTCGATCTCGCAGTCCAAGCGGCCGCAGTACATTCTGCCGGTGATGCCCGCCGTCGCGTTGCTCATCGCGCGAGCGACGAAGGGCTTTCGCGCGGCAGCAATCACCTGGATCGTGGCCGGTGCGGTGCTCATCGGCGCTCCACCGTTCCTGAAGATGCGCTCCGAGCTTCTAGGGCCGGCGAAGACTTCAGCGATCGCGCTGGGGATCGTGGCCCTGGTCGCGGGAATCATTGCGATCCTCGTGAAGCGCCGCGAGCTGGTGATCGTGGCGCTGTCGCTTCCCGTGATCGTGATGCCGATTGCCGCGAATCCGCTGCTGACAGCGATCGGCGAGCGGCGGTCCGCGCATCTGTTCGCCGAGCAGTTGAGGCCGTACGTGCGGCCGTCGACGGAGATCGTCGGCGTCGAGGCCTATACCGGCTCCCTGCAGTTCTATCTGCGCAAGCCGATCGTGGTCGTGACGCCCGATGCGGAAGAGTTCACGAGCAACTACATCATCAGGCACTACGACGCATTCGCAGGAGGGGAGTGGAATGTCCGGCGCCCTCCAGCCGATATGCAGTGCTGTCCCGACCGGATTTATGTCGTGAGGAACGACGATCGGGCGAATCGTGCACTCCTCGAGGCCCGCGGCCACAAGCTCATCGCCTCGGCAGCGCACTTCGCGGGGTACAAGTGAGTAAGAAAGTGACGAGTGGTGAGTGACGAGTCGTGAGGACGAGTGGTGAGTGACGAGCGGTGAGTGACGAGTCGTGAGACACGAGTAGAAGGTAGACTCGTTACTCGTTACTCGTTACTCGTCACTCGTCACTCGTTACTCATCACTCGTCACTCTTTTAGCCCATGTGCGGAATCTACGGAATGATCTCGGAGGGTGGGACCGCGTTGCGGTTTCCCGACCTCGCCATGCAGATGAGCGAGGCCCTCGCGCATCGCGGGCCGGATGGCCACGCGATGTTCACGAACCCGCACGCCATCATCGGTACGGCGCGGCTGCGCATCATCGATCTGCATGAGCGTGCAGACCAACCATTCGCTGCACCCGGCTCGCAGGTCTGGCTCGAGTGCAACGGTGAGATCTACAACGCGGCGTCGATCCGCGCGAAGTATCCCGACTATCCCTTCCGCTCGAATTCCGACGTCGAGTCGATCCTGCCGCTCTATCTCGAGCATGGCACCGGCGCGATCTCGCAGCTCGACGGCATGTTCGGCCTCTGCATCTGGGACAACCGGACGCGCACGCTGATCCTCGCGCGCGACCGCGCGGGCGAGAAGCCGCTCTTCTACACGCGAGCCGGCCGCGAGATCCTCTTCGCGTCCGAGCTGCAGTGCATCCTGAAGCATCCGGAGATCTCGAAAGAGCTCGACCCCATCGCGATCTCTGAATACCTCCGCCTCGGCTACGTCCCCGAGCCGCGGACGATGTTCAAGGCGATTCGCCGCGTCGAAGCGGGGACGTACATCCGCTTCAGCGAAGTGGGGCAGCATGTCGTTCGCTATTGGGATCCCGCAGCGTTCCAGATCGTCGATCGCTCACCGTCGGAAGCCGTCGCCGAGTTGCAGCGGCTCTTCGAGAACGCGGTGACGAAGCAGGTGATGAGCGATGTCCCGGTCGGCGTCTTCATCAGCGGCGGGCTCGATTCATCGCTGCTCGCGACGCTCGCATCGCGCGCGATTGGCGTCGACAAAGTGCACACGTTTTCGGCGCAGTTCGCCGAGGCGTCGTATGACGAGAGTCAGGAGGCGGCGGTGCTCGCGGCGTGGATGCGCACGAAACACATCCCGGTGCGCATCGACGAAGAAACGCTGCTCGAGGCGTTGCAGCGCGTGACGTCGGGAGTCGCGGAGCCGATCGCAGATCCAGCAGTGTTGCCCACGTTTCTGCTCGCGCGCGAAGCGCGGAAGCACGTGAAGGTGATCCTCAGCGGCGAAGGTGCCGACGAGCTGTTCGGCGGCTATCCGACCTACATCGGCCACAAGATCGCGCCGGCGTACGATGCGCTGCCGTCGTTTGTTCGCTCGGCGTTTCGCGGGGGTGTTGCGAAGCTTCCGAGCTCGGGGAAGAAAGTCACGCTCGAGTTCCTGCTCAAGCGATTTGTCTCCGATGCGGAGAAGCCGTGGGTCGAGCGTCACCTGTCGTGGTTCGGCACAGGATTGCCGGCGGACATCGCGGCGAATACGGAAATGCCCGAGCTGCCCGATGCGGGGCCGTATCGCGATGAGCCTCTCCTCGGTGCGATGCTGCTCGACTATCGCAGTTACCTGCGCGACAACCTCCTGGTGAAAGTCGATCGCGCGACGATGCTCTCCTCGGTCGAAGCGCGCGCGCCGTATCTCGATCACTTCCTCACGTCGTTCGCGATGTCTCTGCCCGCGAAGTTGCGCGTGCGCGGCTTCGAAACGAAGTGGGTGCTGAAGAAGGCCGCGGAGAAGTGGCTGCCGAAGGATGTGATTTATCGGCGCAAGCGCGGCCTGTCGGTGCCGATCGCGTCGTGGATCAATCACGGACTGCGCGGCGAAGTGGATCGGCTGCTCGCCCCCGAGCGGCTCGGACTCCTCAACGCATCGCGCGTGCGCGCGCTGCTCGATGAACATCGCAGCGGCAAGGCGAATCACGCGAAGGCACTTTGGGCGGTGGTGATGCTGCAGTACTGGCTGGAGACGTGGGGCGTCGCCGCGGGATAGGAAGTCAGGGGCGAGAAAGTCAAAGGCCGGGCCCGAGCCCGGTTTTTGGTTGGAGAGAGCCGAGTCCCGCCTCCCCACTCAGCACTCAGAACTCAGCACTCAGAACTCGTTCTCCAGGCTCTCTTCGATCCTGATTTCCGATGTCAGCGTCTTGTAGACCGGACAACGGCGCGCGATTCCGATGAGTGTCGTGCGTTGTTCCGGAGTGAGGTCGCCGAGCAGTCTAAGTTTCACGTCGAAGCGATGGATGTAGCCGCTGGTGGTCACGCAATCGGCGCAGTCCTTCGCGTGCATGCGGTCATTGGTGATCACTGCTTCGACGCCCTGGAGAGGAATCTTCTCGCGTTTGGCATAGAAGTGAAGCGTCATCGCCGTGCACGCGCCGAGCGCGGACGCGAGGAGATCGTACGGCGTGGGACCTTCATCATTTCCGCCGGCTGACTTTGGTTCGTCGGCGATGATCGTGTGGTTGCCCGCATCGATCTCAGTCCGAAACGAGGTCTGACTACGGATGGTGATCGGTTCGCTCATCGCGTGTTACTCCTCGTGCAGGTCGAGAGGCAGCACGATGCCGATGGCCCACGCGCCGTTGTGCTCGGCGACGGGAATCCAGTACCACTGCGGCGCCTGCCCGCCGACCGACATGCGCGCGAAGAGACCGGACTCGCCGCGCGTGAATGGATTCACGAACGGAGCGGAGAACTCGACGATCAGCGTCTCGTGGTCTCGTGTCTTGTCGAACTTTTCGACCGGACGCCAGTTGCAGTTGCCGCCGGGCGTGACTGCCAGGGGAAGCGGCTGCAACGAAGAGTTGAGGACGTCGGCCATCATCGCCGAGTTGCCCTGTTTGCCGAAGGAAGCGCCGAGCGCGCCGAGCGAGTTCGCGCTGATCAGAGGCCGGGTCGTCTTCAACACGGAAAGCAGCGACTCGTGCGAGACGCCTTCTCCTCGAATCTTTGCGCAGAACGCGTTGAGGATCGGCGCCGGGACTTCGGTCCAACGCGGCGGCGTCGCGGAAGGAGCCGATGCGCATGCGGCAACGAGGAAGAGTGCAGGCAGCAGAGTCTTCATGTGTGGGGATTGAGGATAGCTGAGAACCAAGTTCTGAGTTCTGAGTTCTGAGTATCGTTGCCCCACTCAGAACTCAGAACTCAGAACTCAGTACTCGGTTCTCAGTACCCGGAAGCTCATCTGGGGCGTCGATTTCGCCTCGAAGAACTCACGGATCTCGGCGGCCGGTTTGCGCGACACGAGCTCGCGTGGCGATTCCTGATACCAGTCCGCCGGGAAGTACTGCGTATAGGTCTGCTGTGTGAAGCGTTTGCAAAGCAGTGCGATCACGCCGATGTCGCGCTCACTGCGGATCACCCGTCCCGCCGACTGCACGACGCGCGTCATCCCCGGAATCAGATACGCGAACTCGAAGCCCGAACCGTACTGATCGTCGTAATACTGCTTGAGCAGCTCCTGCTCGAAGCTCACCGCCGGGAGCGCCGGACCGACGACCATCACGCCTGACAGCATGTCACCGGCGTAGTCGACACCTTCCGCATACATGCCGCCCGACACGGCGAGAATCAGATTGCCGCGCTTCGGGCGATTGCGCAGGATCTCGAGGATCGCGTTGCGCTCGAAGTCGGTCATATCCGTTCGCTGCACCATCACGCGCTTCTGCAGCGGCGGCATGCGCTCCGAGACCTCACGTAGAAATGCGTAGCTCGGGAACAGCGCGAGGAAGTTGCCCTCTGCCGCCTCTGCGATCTGCGCGACGCTCTCCGCGATCTTCTCGTAATGGTTCCCGCGATTTTTGTACGTCGTATCGACGTCGGAAATGATCACGATCTTGCGGTTCTCGCGAGGGAATGGTGTGGGAAGCGAGATCTCGGCGGTGCGATCGGGCGGCACACCGAGGGTCTTGCGATAGAAGTCGAATGGTTCGAGCGTGGCGGAGAGCGCGATCGTCGCATGCGCCGAATCGAAGATGCGGCCAAGGAAGCGCGAAGGATCCTTGCAGAAGATCTTGAGCTTGATGCCGTCGTTCGTTTTCTCGACGAGATGCGCGAACTCATCACCCTCTTCAATGAGTAGATTCGTGAACTTCACGAGCTTGAAGTAGAAGTCGACGACCGGATCGTCTTCCTCGGCGATGCGGTTCTCGATTTTCCAGCCGATGTATTCGAGGATCAGCCGCTCCCACTCCGTGCGCTGCTCGACGAAGAGCTCCCGGCTCGGCTCGCAGAGATGTGTGCGACAGGCGCCCCCGCCTGTCGTCTCCTCATCCGGACAGGCGTGGGCGCCTGTCGTACACAAATCGCGCATGTGATCGCGGAGCAGCTCGAGCAGCTCTTCCCAGCCGTCGAGCCAGCAGTTGCGCGACATGAGATGTGTGCGCACGTCGTCGAGTGTCTTCTCGTGCAGCTCCGGTGAGTAGTAGCCGCGGCCGCGATCGACGAGGTTGTGCGCCTCGTCGACGATCAGTACGCAATCGCCGTAATCGTTCTCCTGCGAGTAGGTCTTGAGGCCGACGTAAGGGTCGAAGATGTAGTTGTAATCGCAGACGATGACGTCTGCCTCGTCGATCAGTTCGAGCGAGACTTCGAAGGGGCAGACCTCCGTCGACTTCGCGAGCTCGAACGTGATGTCGGGATCGAAGTAGCTCATCTCCGTCGTGATGCGCTCTTTGAGTCCGCTCTTCTCCATCTTCTGCGAGTACTGCGCGGCGTAGGGGCAGAAGTCCTCGTGGCAGATCATCTCTGAGTGCGCGCACATTTTCTGCTTCGAGCGGATGCGCAGCACGCGGAACGAGCCGTCGTTGAGCAGTCGAAGCGCCTCGATCGCAGCATCCTGCTGCAGCGTTTTCGAGGTCAGGTAAAAGAGCTTTTTCCCGAGACGCAGCGACTGCTTCAGCGCGGGGTAGATCGTGCCGATCGTCTTGCCGACGCCCGTTGGTGCGGAGACGAGCAGCGCTTCCTGTTGCTCGACCGCGCGCGCGACGGCGGAGATCATCTCGGGCTGATACGGCCGCATGGCCTCGTAGGGAAACTCGAGCGTCGCCGCGATTGCGCGCTTGGCGACGCGCAGCGCGTGCGCCGCCTCGATCTCTTCGATCAAGTTCGCGAGCGTCCGCTCGAGCGCCGATGCGACGTGCGCGACGTCGAACTCCGTATCGACGATCTTCGTCTCGTTCGAGACCAGATCGATGAGTACGAGCTGCGGCACGAATGCGAAACCGTTGAAGTCCGGCTGTGCCGCGAGAAAGAGCGAATAGAGGAGCAGCTGGTAGAGATGCCGCTGCAGCTTGTCGGAGCGCATCAGCGCCTCGAGCTCGAGATCGAAGTGAATCGACTTCACCTCTTCGATCACGACGCGCTGGGCCGCTTTGTCGACAGAGAGTCCATCGATGCGGCCGGTGATCGTAATGTTCCAGCCGCCGAGATGCGTGCGATGAACGACATGAACTTCGGCGCGATAGTGCGGATCTTCCGCCGCCCGGAGCTCGGCGCGCTTCATGTGGATGTCCTGACCGATCCACATGCGGCGGAATCCGTCGCCACGCTCGACGCCAATGCGCCGGTACGTCGACTCGTAGACGAGATCGCCGACGGAGCAGAGGATCTCGCGTTTGTCGTGGTCGATGCGCATTGGATTTATTTTAGGGGTACTGGGGCACTGGGGCGCCAGGACGCCGGGTGGTGCCGCGGTTTCAACGCAACCCAGAGCCCCGGAGCCCCAGAGCCCCAGCGCCCCAAATCACAGCTTCTCCACGACCTCGCCGACCACGAACGCCTCGTACGATCCTTCGCGGTACTCGGTCAGCGGCACGGGTTCGTTGTCTGTTGCGAGGCGGTCGTAGAGTTCGCGCAGGCTCACCTTGCGTGCCTGCAGGAGCTCGAGTGACAGCGGTCCTTTCGACGAGAGCAGATGCTTGAGGTCTTCGCACGGAAGCCGCAGTGGGCGATTGATGTCGTTGGACAGCGGATCCCATTCACCGATGAGCGCATCGTCGTAATCGGCGAAGGGAACGCAGACGACGAGCTCGCTCGCGATGAGACGCTCGGTCGTGGTGTCGTGCAAATCCGAGGAGGAATCGTGAGGATCGATCGGATGGAAGGTTGGGGGCTCGTCGTCGCGGTGAAACTCGGCGCGCAGCACGACGACGAGCGGGTCACTCGTCTCGAGCGGCAACGCCACCGCTTCGCCAGAGGAGAAGGGCACCATCTCCGCGACTTCGAGATTGTCGAGACCCTTGAGGGCGACCATGCCGAGAAGGCGGAAGCCGATGTACTCGATGCCTGGGATTGCTGGATTGAATCCGATGTACGTGCCGAACGGCGCCTTGATGCGATGCAGTTGTTGCGTCTCAGCCGCGAGCTCCGACGAGAGCTCCTGGATCAGCGGCAGCGACGCCACGATTCCTTCGTTGATCAGATTGCCGTTCGCATTCATGTACGCATAGAACTCGCGCGCCTGTTGCGAGTGATCGACGACATCGACGCCGCGAGACAGCGGCGCGAAGAAGGTCTGAACCTTCGTCTGATCGAAGCCACGAGCAATGAGAAAAGCCGCGATCTCTTCGATCTCCTTGTTTGCCTTCCCGGTCGTGAGCCGTGAGAGCTCGACGATGCCCGGGCCGTAGAACTCGGTGATTTTCTCGTTCGAGTCCATGCCGCCCTTCATCGGAAGCAGGCGGTAGTAACCGTAGTTGAGCGCGATGCGCAGGCCTTTGTTGAAGGCGAAGCCCTTGCGCTTCATCTCGCTGTAGAAGCGCTGGATCTCGACGGCCGCGCGCACGAGGCGCAGTGCGCGGCGCGTCGTGTAGAACGCACCGTCGCCGAGGAACTTCTCGAACACGAGGCGGTGGCGCTGCGCGACGGATTCGAGCTTGCGCTGGAAGAGCAGCGTCTGGCGATATGAGCGGACTTCCTCTTTTTCGCCGCCCCGCTTGATCGCGCCGAGTGTTTCAGTGAATGCGGAGATGTCGTAGATGAGTCCGAAGCGGTGCACCATCGGATCGACGACGCCGGGGCGGCCGAAGTCCATCGGCCGAGTCGAGTGCGAGAAGTTGCCGGCGGTGCGGCGGTCGGAGACCAGCTGGCCGTTCGGCAGTGTGGTGAGCCAGACGATTCCGCGCCGAAGTTGATTGAGCACCGCAAACTCGCGGAGACGGCGTGAGATCAGAGCGAACTGCTCGCGGTCTTCGCGGGTGACCGCGTTCTGAATCGCGGTGTTGTCGTAGAGGAACAGTTGAAAGCGCGGATCCATCAGCAGTGAGATGGCAACGCCTGCGTCGGGATTGCAGCCGAAGAGTGGCAGCACCGATCGGAACGTGCGGTCCTTCTGCAGCAGATCGTTGGCCGCGGACTTGAGCCGCTCGTAGCTGTCGCGGAACGCCTGGAACTCGCGGTGAAGATATCCAGTCACGAACGAGCGCAGCTCGCGCAGATCGGGCCCCACGAACTCCTCGGTCAACAGCAGCACGTCTTCCTGAAGGAGGCGGATGAACTGCAGCGAACGCTGCTCATCGCCATCGAGCAGCGGCGCGGCTTTCGCCGCGACATGCGTCATCAGCTCGCGCGTCTCCGACACCCAGCGTTGATAGATGCGGTATTTGAGCGCGTCGCCCTGCAAGCGTCCGGCTTGTGTGTCGACGGTGCTGACGCGGCGGGGAATGCTCGCGAACTGCCGCGCGAGATCGAACGAGTGTGCGAGCCAGAAGACGGCGTGATAGTCGCTGAGGACGTTCGCCATCATCGCGTTCTCGGCGAGCTTCGTCAGGTGTGCGGTGTATTGGCCGAATGCAAGCTGCGCTTTCTCCTTGGATTGCGCATCGCGCTTCACCTGCCAGAGACATTCGATCGACAACCAGTTGTCGAGCCGCGCATCGAGCTCGCGCATGGCAGGAGAATCGGCGACGGGGAAGCCTAGAATCGGAGGCTGCACTTCATCAGCCGGAAAGATCTTGATCGGCTGGGGAAGTGTCTCGGTACGGGGGAAAAGCTCGTCGATGGTTCTGGGGAGCTCGCTGGGGAGCAGAAACGTGGCCGTGTCGGGCCGCTGCGCGAGGTACGCCAGTAGTTGTCCAGACATGACGAATGGGGGTAGGAAGTATACCGGGTTGAGGGGGCGCGGGGGTGCGGGGCGTGGTTGCGAGGTCGCGCGCGCTCGCGGGCTCGCGGTGGCTGGACGGCTAACGCTTCGTTGCACTTGGGGCGCTAGCATCCGGTGGGATCCCTGTGGGGCACAGGCGCCCTCGCCTGTGCTCCGAGCCGACCGGCGAGGGGGCCTGTCGCTCCAAAGGAGCCCAGCACCCCATGACCCAAAGAGATAAACTTAATCCCCATGTCCTCCATCGCCCCGACCCCCAAACCATGTTCCCGCTGCAATGGCTCGGGGTGGATTCCGCTCGACACCGATTCGCTGCGCGTCGAGCCCTGTGGGTGTCAGGGCGATCTGCGGCGGAGACAGCGCATCAGTGCGGCGAGCATTCCGCGGCGTTACTACCACTGCCGCATCGCGAACTTTCACGATCGGAGTACGGGTGCGCTCATCGCCGCCAAGCGCAAAGTTCAGGAATTCGTCGACTCCTGGCCGATGCAGCGCGATGGCCGCGGACTCCTGCTCATGGGTGGATGCGGATCCGGCAAGACGCATCTCGCGGTCGCGGCGCTGCTCGAGATCATTCAAAGCGGCAAGAGCGGCCGTCTCCTCTTCTCGAACTTTCAGGATCTGATCCAGGATATCCAGGCGTCGTTCGATGCGGATGCCGAGACGACGAAGGCGGAGATCCTGCGGCCGCTGATCGATGTCGACCTGCTCGTGCTCGACGAGCTCGGATCGCAGAAGCCGACGACGTTCGTCCAGGACATCCTCTACTACATCATCAACAGCCGCTATAACGATGAGCGTGTCACCGTCTTCACGACGAACTACGTCGACGATCTTTCCGACCGCATCGGCGAGCGGCTGCGCAGCCGGCTGCACGAGATGACGGAAGAAGTGCGGCTGATCGGCGTGCCCGACTACCGCGTGGGCAAAGGCCAGAACACGTTGTGAGCCGTTCGGCGACGGAAGTTCTTCGCGGCGGCTTCGATGCCACAGTCAGGAGCTGGCAGGTCCTGCTCTTCCGCATCGCAGAGCATCTGATGATGCTGTTGCTGACGATCGCGGCTCTCATCGCTGTCGTCGTGCCGATCTTCGTCAGCATCGGACTCAGTTCGATCGACCTGAATGCGCCGCCGGATGAAACCGCAAACACGATCGTTGCCGCGTTGATCGATCACTGGAAACTCCTCGGGTTCATCCTGCTGGTCGTCACTGTGGTCCTCGGTATCTTTGTCGTCCTCCATTCGTTCATTCAGGCCGGAGCCGCAGCGGTCTACGTCGAAGAGACGTTCACGAGCGAGCGATTCCTGAGCGGCGCGAAGCGAGGCTGGCTGCCGGTGTTCTGGATCTACAACCTCGCATGGCTGATCGCAGGCGTCGTGATGCTGATTCCGATCGTGCCGATTCCCGCGTTGACCATCGTGATGGAGGGCTCGGCCAGCGCGATCATCGTCGGCTGCATGATGCTGGCGCTATGGGCTTTCTTTGCGGCGATCATCGCGTTGTTCACGGTGGCCTGGACGACGAAAGCGATCGCGATCGTCGCGATGCGCGACGTCTCCGCGCGTGAGTCGCTGCGTCTCGCGCGAAAGGAGATCCGCGCCGCGTTCGGTCCGCACTTCGCCGTGGCCTTCGTGATGATGGTGATCTGGCTCGGGGGCTCGGGTGTCATCGGCTCGATCAGCACGGTCATGATGGCCGGCCATGCCACGCCGCTCGCGATCTTTACTGCGCCCATCCATCTGGCTTTGACATTCGTGCAGGGGATCTTCTCGGCCGGCGTCGAGAGCTGGTTCCTCGCCTCGTACATCAAGCTGTCGGAGAAATGACGTGACTGATTACTCTGGATTCTTCTCGCGCGATGCCGCGAACTTTCGTCCGTCTGCGATTCGTGCATTTGCGAAACTGATCAACGATCCGAACATCATCTCGTTCGCCGGCGGCGTGCCGAGTCCGGAGACGTTTCCGGCCGAGGAGATGGCAGGGATCGCGGAGCGGGTGATCCGGGAGCGGAGGCAGATCTCCCTTCAATATGGTCCAACACGGGGACTGCCGCGGCTTTGTGAAGGAATCGCGCGCATCTGCGGCGAGCGAAGCATCGAGTGCGCGCCATCGGATGTGATCGTGACGACCGGCTCGCAGCAGGCGCTCGATTTGATCGCGCACACGCTGCTCGATCCGGGTGATGTGGTGCTCGTCGAACTGCCGACCTACATCGGCGGCTCCGCGTCGTTCTTCGCGCGCAGTGCAACGCTCGCAGGGGTGGCGCAGGACGACGAAGGCATCGTGCCCGAGTCGCTCGATGAAGTTGCGTCGCGCACGAAGCCGAAGCTCCTCTACACGATTCCGAATTTTCAGAATCCGTCGGGACGCCTGATGACGCAGGCGCGGCGCGATGCCGTGCTGAAGCTCGCCGCGAAGCACGACTTCCTCGTGATCGAGGACGATCCGTACGGCGAGTTGCTCTATGTCGAGGGCGCAGAGACGACGCCGATGAAATCGCGCGACGCCGAAGAGCGCGTCATCTATCTCGGCTCGTTCTCGAAAGTGCTCGCGCCGGGACTTCGTTGCGGATGGATTCTCGCGCCGGCCGCGCTCGGCACACAGCTCGAGATCGCGAAGCAGGCGGCGGATCTCTGCTCCGGAATGCTCGATCAATCGATCGTCGATGAGTTCTGCGCAACGGGTGCGCTCGCGCCGCAGATCGAGAAAGTGCGCGCGTTCTATCGCGGCAAACGCGGCACGCTGATCGATTCACTCGCGGAGCACTTTCGCGGCCGTGCGGAGTGGACGAGTGCCGATGGCGGACTGTTCACGCTCGTCACGCTGCGCGACGACATCGACACCGCAGAACGCGTCTCCCATGCCGTCGCACGCGGCGTCGCCTTCATCCCCGGCGGCCCGTTCTTCGTCGACGGCAGCGGAAAGAACACGATGCGGCTCACGTTCGCGAAAGAAACGGATGAGCGGATTCGCGAGGGAGTGGAGCGGTTGGCGGAGGTGGTGGGCTAGAGCTAGATCAGGCAGCAGACAGCAGGTTTGCGGCTACCCACCTGCTGTCTGCTGCCTGCTGTCTGATCAGAACGCCTGTCCGCTCGATACCGAAAGCAGCAGCCCCTTATGTCCGCGCGCGTCGTGCTGCAGCGCGTAGGCGAGGTCGATGCGCAGCAGATTTTTCGGGGTTCGTGGGAGTCCGATGCGGACGCCGATTCCTACGTCGCTCTTCAATCGCATCAGTTTTCCGAAGCCGCCGTCCGCCGCGTTGCCGGCATCGGCGAATGCCACGATGCCTGGCGATGCGAGCTGCAGGATCTCGTGGCCGAGGTAGAGGCGGTGCTCGACGTTCATGACGAAGGCGCGTGAGCCGGCGAATGCGTGCGCGCGATAGCCGCGCAAACCGGTGAGTCCATCCGCGAAGAACTGCAGCTCGCGATCGAGGCGCCAGCCGTAGTTCATGACCATGCGCGCGACCGTCGCCTGCGGATGTTCATCGCCGAAGCGATTGACGAAGAGCAGCGTTCCGGTGGCGATGCTGTTCTGCGGGCCGCCGTCGAAGCGGCTCTCGATGACCGCGAATGGCACGACGAAAGAACGTGGGCCCAATGCATGGCCGCTCGTCGAAGAGGCGCGCAGATAGGCGGTGTGACGTGCGACCGCGGCTTCCACCGATGCTTGCTCGCCGAGGTTGAAGTCTTCGTAGCGAAGGTCCTTGTTGACGAAGTCGAGTTTCACGAACTCGTTCTCGGCATGCTCCCAGCGCGCGAAAACGTAGCGGAAGCGATGGTCCGCAGCGACGCTCGAAAACTCGTCGTCGATGAATCGAAGGCCACCCGTGATGCGGTTGGCGCGCACGTCAGTCGGATGAAATGCGTGACCGTAGTCGAGCACGAGCATTTTGTGCTCGTGCTGAAACCGTGCAGAAGTGCGGCCATTGGCGTAGATCCGATCGTCCTGCTGAAATGCGAGCCAGGAGAGGTCCGCGGACCATGGCGTGGCGAACGAGTAGAAAGGGCGGCGAAGGACGAAGCGACGGTCGTAGCCGTCCGAGTTGTGGCCGTAGGCAAGATGAGCCGACCAGAACCGTGAATTGAGCGCAGGATCCTGATAGTCGAGTGCGAGACGCGTGCGATCGATCGTCTTGTCCCAACTCAGCGACACTTCCTTGCCGAGACCGAGCAGATTCGAATCCGTGATGCTGGCGCCGTAGGTGCTCTCGCCGCCTTTGTTGCCTGCTTGCGTCTCCGGCGCGATCGACCATGCATCCTGCGTGGTGACGGTGACGTCGACGATCCCGTCATGCGGTGGCGACGCGGTAACGCTGGCCGATTTCAGAAAATGCAGCGCACGAAGAATGCGCTCCGTTTCGGCGAGTCGTTCCGGCCGGTACTCGTCTCCTTCATGAAAGAGAAGAAACTTGCGGATGACGGAATCACGCGTCTCGATGTGAAGCGCGTCCGCCGCACGATAAAAGCGCCCTTTCGCCGCCTCGGATTTTGAATAAACATCGACGCTGTTGATCGTGATCATGCCGATGCGCGGCGGTAGCGCCGCCGCTAAAAACCAGAAACCAGAAACCAGAAACCAGAAACGGAAAGCGTTGCGAACGGCCTGTTTCTGGTTTCTGGTTTCCGGTTTCTGGTTTTGCATTTATCCTGAGCCTAGTTAACCACGGAGGGTTCCCAACTTGGACAGTCATCGCGGCGGCTGGATCGAAATCATTGCCGGAGGCATGTTCTCCGGGAAGTCCGAGGAGTTGATTCGCAGATTGCGGCGGGCGGTGATTGCGCGGCAGCGAGTGCAGGTGTTCAAGCCGATCATCGACGATCGCTTTGCCACGGACGAAGTCGTATCGCGCGACGACCGAAGGCTCAAGGCACACGCCGTTGCCACGAGCGTCGAGCTTCTGTCGCGCGTCGAGATCGGTGTGCAGGTGGTCGGCATCGACGAAGTGCAGTTCTTCGACGCGGGAGTTGTCGATGTTGCGATGCAACTCGCAGATGCAGGGATTCGCGTAATCGCCGCCGGCCTCGATCAGGACTATATGCGCCGTCCCTTTGGTCCGATGCCCGCACTGCTCGCGGTCGCTGAGGAAGTCTCGAAGATGCACGCGGTGTGTGTTCGGTGCCGGGGCGCTGCTCATTATTCGCAGCGCGTCGCGGGTGGTGATGCGCAAGTCGAAGTGGGCGACTCGTCCTACGAGGCGAGATGCCGCGCGTGCTATGAGCGCTACAAGGCGGAGCTGCAGGAGGAGGAAGGCGCAGTGCAACTGACGATTCCTGCTCCGGCCGTCGCTGGCTGACAAAGTTTGTCACGGGGCCTAACTGAACGCGTCAGCGGAGTTGTGATCGCAGTCACACAGTTTGTCCTTTTCTCATTTGATTTGAGAGGTTTACCTTCGCTTTCGACATTGGTACTGGAATTGCGCTGAGACGAAAGGGTTCCGGAGGAAAATGTGAATCGAAGAATGGGCGGTTTTACGCTCATCGAACTTCTGATCGTGGTCGCGATCATCGGCATTCTCGCAGCGATCGCGATTCCAAATCTTCTCAACGCGATTTCCAGAGCGAAACAAAAGCGGACGCTTTCAGACATTCGCGTGATCGCGATCGCGTGGGAAGCGCGTGCTACGGACATGAACCGTTACAACGCGTCGGGCATCGATGGTGTCTCCCTGCCGGTCACGATGGCGCAGCTCACACCGGCGGTCCAGCCGACTTACATCAGGGTTCTCCCGCAGAAAGATGGATGGAACCAGGACTTCATCTGCCTGGTGGATCAGACCTGGGGTGCAGCGACGCCAGCTTCGCGTTACATGATCGTCTCGGGCGGTGCAGACCAGACGGTGACGGCAACGGTCAGCCAGGGACCTTTCACGAACTACGATTGCGACATCGTCTACTCGAACGGCGTTTTCATCTCCTATCCGGAAGGTACGCAGGTGCGTCAGTAGCCCGGCTATACTCGCGCGCACGAAATGCCAGCTCGCCGGTCACGAGGCTCCCTCGCTGCGCTCGCGCTGATTCTCTCGTTCGCTGCATCACTGCAATGTCGTCGCGCGACGGGAGTGGCAGAAGATCCTCTCGACCGCGAGGCGCTCGACGCGCTGACTGGTTATCTTCGGATCGATACTTCGAACCCTCCTGGCAATGAGTCGGCGGGTGCGAAGTATCTACAGCAGCTGCTGGCGAAAGACGGCATCTCCTCGCAGCTGATCGGATCGAACCCGCAACGTCAGTCGCTCTACGCTCGTCTCTCCTCCGGAACGAACGAGAAGGCACTGGTGCTGCTGCATCACATCGATGTCGTTCCAGCAATCCGCTCGGAATGGACGAAGCCTCCGTTCGATGGAATGACGCAGGGGGGATATCTCTTTGGCCGCGGCGCGCTCGACATCAAGTCACTCGGCATCGCCGAGATGATGTCCGTGATCGAGCTGAAGCGGCGCAAGGTGCCGCTCCGCCGCGATGTGATTCTGCTGGCGGTTGCCGATGAAGAGCTGGGAGGGCTGCACGGTTGTGCTGAGCTTCTGCAGCAGCATCCTGAGCTCTTCGCCAATGCCGGCTATGTTCTGAATGAAGGGGGATACGCCGAGACGATCGTGGATCACGTCTCGTTCTGGGGGATCGAAGTCCAGCAGAAGGTGCCGCTCTGGATCCGGCTCGAGGCGAAAGGGCTGCCGGGACATGGCGCATCACCGCCGGATGATGGAGGCAGCATCGCGCGTCTCGTGCGGGCGCTCGCGGAAGTGGAGAAGATCGAGACGCCGTATCGGCTCACGCCTTCGGTTGCACGCCATTTTCACGAGGCGGGGAAAGCGCGGCCCGACGAGCGCGGTGAAGTGCTGCGGACCATCCGCGAGCCTCTCGATCTCGATCGTGTGCGGCGTGTACTCACGCCAGGCTACCGTTCATTGCTCCGCGACACGATCGCGATCACACGGATCGACGGCGGCGCATCCGTGAATTCGATTCCTGCGCGCGCCAGTGCCGACCTCGACATCCGGCTGTTGCCCGACGAGAAGGCGGAACCGATGGTCGAGAAGGTGCGGGCCGCTGCAGGCAAGAACGCAACGCTCGACGTCCTGCTCGCGGGCGAGCCAGTCGATGAGACGAGTACCGGCACCGAGCTGTATCGCACAGTCGCAGCGAATATGCAGCAGTCGGAACCCGGCTCGAAGCTCGGGCCGATTGTCGGTGCTGGAACGTCCGACAGCCGGTTCTTTCGAGCCCGAGGAGTCATCGCTTATGGCATAGCGCCCTTCAAGGTGAACTACTACGACGCGGACACGGTCCACGCTCCCGACGAGCGCATCCGGATCCGATTCTTCACCGAAGGTGTGCGTCTCGTGCGAAAGATCGTGCGCGACTTCGCCGCGCGTGAGCCGTGATGCGCCGTCACGCGTTTCCGATCGCGGTGATCCTCGTGCTCGCCGGAGCATTCTTCATTCCCGCGATGCGTCATCGCGAGGTCTTCACCTTTCGCGATCACACCGACTACTTTCAGCCATTCCGCTATTACACGGCGCAGCATCTGCGCGCGGGGCGGCTTCCTCTCTGGAATCCGTACAACGCCTCGGGCGAAGCGTGGCTCGCGAATCCGCAGACGGGCGTGTTTTATCCACCGACATGGATCTTCGTCGCGATGCCATTCGCGCAAGCCTACATGGCCTACCTGCTGATGCATGTGGCGCTTCTTGGATGCAACGCCTATGTGCTGTTCGCGCGACGCTCGACGCGTGGCGCTGCACTCGCTGGATCTGTTGCCGTGACGCTGTGCGGTCCAACGGTGTCGCTGTGGGACGTGAACAACAATCTCGCGACATTCGCCTGGATCCCGCTCGCGATCTGGTGCGGCCTGGAGTGCCGTCCGCGTCTCGGCGGTGTCGTGCTGGCTCTGGCATTTCTGGGTGGCGAGCCATTCTTCGCCGCGATCGCGGCCGCGTTGTTCGTCACTTCGTTCCTCTGGAGTCACGGGCGTGCTCGTCTGTCGATCGTGCAATCCGCGCTCATCGCGGCCGGTCTCTCGGCAATCCAGCTCTTTCCGTTCATCGAAATGCTGCGCGCCAGTGACCGGCGCGCGGGTCTCGATCGCGAAGTCATCTTTCGACAGTCGATGAAGATCGGAGACTGGGTGCGTCTCGCGAAGCCTCCCGATGGAATCGTTTCGTCGATGTCGCAGGAATTCATCCCCGTCGTCTACGTCGGAATCGTGACGGTGGTTCTCGCGATGATCGGTCTCACGGTCATTCGCAGAGCCTGGCCGTGGGTCGTCTTGTTAGCTGTGTCGGTCGTCGTCGCCGCGGGCAACTACCTTCCCGTGGGCGAATGGATCGCGCGTGCACCGGTAACGATGTTCCGCTATCCCGCGCGCGTGATTCCGTTCGGCGCTCTGGCGGTGATCAGCCTGATGGTGATCGGGCTCGATCGGCTGCCGAAGCGCCGGGTGTGGGTCGATCTCGCGGTCGTGTTTCTGCTGCTCGCCGATCTCGTGCCGCGCACGGTGACGCTGCGCACCGTCGATGCGCTCGATCTGCACCGAGTGCAATATCCGGCGGCGGTCGGCCAGGATGCGAAGCTCGTCCGGCTCGGTGTGCCTTCTGCAGATCGTGCGGCCTGGATCGCCGGCTATCTCAATCTTTACTCGCGGCGCCTCGACGCGACGACAGCGGCTCCGATCGCTCCGCACGATTACTCGAACACGATTGCCCACGATGTGCAGACTCCCGACATCGATCATCTCGATTCGATCAACGCCGGATGGGTCGTTACCGATCGCGTGCTTCCGCTCGATCACTACCGGCTCGTTGGGCGAGTGCGGGGAGTGGGTGCCTGGCGATCGCTACACGTGCAGCCGATGGCGCGCGTCGTTCAAACGGATGGCACGTTCGTGCCGGTCCGCAAGGTTACTCTCGACAGCGCACACGCGCGCGTGAGCATCGACACGCTGCGCGGTGGTCTTCTGGTTCTCATGCAACGCGACGCGTGTGGCTGGCGTGTATTCGTCGACGGACGGGAAGCGCGCTCGGAAATCTTCGATCGCTACTTTCGCGCCGTGCGTGTGGGTCCTGGAAAACACGATGTTTTATGGACTTTTCGCCCATTTTCACTGCTTGCGGGCGCGTGCGTCTCGTTGATGACGATCCTCGCTTTAGCGCTCCATCCTTTTTCTGTCAAGCGATCGGCGGCACGAAAATTTTCTTCGTGATCGAGTAAAAAGTTGTGGCTACATTCGAAGTGCGCGGTAGTAGAATCTCGCTCCTCCGCAAACGAGCCCGCAACATCACGAGGTGTTTAAATCGATGGTTAGTATCGACGACCGCCTGAATGCAATCATTCGAGAATTGATTGGCAATGGCATCACATTGGAGCAGGCAGTCGAAGCATTCGAAGGCAAGTACATCGTGGCAGCCATGACGGCCAGTCGCGGCAACGTCACACAAGCTTCGAAGAAGCTCGGCGTGCACAGGAATACTCTGCACAACAAGCTGCGCAGTCAGACGATGCTCAATGGCTTCGCCGAGTCCATTCGTCCGAATCGTCGTCACGTTTCGCACAAGCGGGTGACTGCTGCGAGCTCCAGCCGCGCGTCCAAGGGAAACGGGCGCGCGCGCTGACGCCGTGAACACCCAACCATCGGAGCTGCAGCGGTCGATCATCGTGCTGCTGCGCTCCAAAGGGAACCGTCTCCTCTCCCTCTCTGACATCGCGGAGCGTCTCGCTGATCCGGAGGTGACGCGCGAGGCTGTCGAGCGCGCAACCGAGGAGCTCGAAGCGGACGGTGTCGTGATTGCTCTCCGCGGCAAGCGATATTCCCTGCTCGAGTTCACGCCGTATCACGCGGGACGGGTGCGCGTTCATCCCGACGGCTACGGGACCGTACTCCACGGAGGCGATGAGCCCGACATCTACATCGATCGCAAGTCGATGAAAGGTGCGATGAACGGAGATCTCGTCGTCGTCCGCGTCGAGAAGCGGAAGCCGAGCTTCCGGCGCATCCACAATCGCGATTACGTCGCCGGCGAGGTGACGAAGGTGTTGCGCCGCGCGCATCGCACCGTCGTGGGCCGTTTCCATGAGAACGAAGGCGATCCATTCGTCGTCCCCTACGACGTTCGCATCGATACCGACATCTTCATCGAAGCCGCCGACACCATGGATGCGAAGGACGGTCAGATGGTGAACGTGGAGATCGATCGCTATCCCGATCGTTCCTCGCAGTTCGCGTATGGCAGTGTCGTCGAAGTGCTCGGCTTCATCGGTGAGCCGGGCGTCGACATCGAAGTCGTCATTCGAAAGTTTCACATCCCCCATCACTTCTCTCCTGAGGTGGTGCGCGAGGCTGAGACGATCCCGACCGAAGTGCACCCTGACGAGCTCGCGAAACGCGTCGATCTGCGGGAACACAACATCGTCACGATCGATGGCGAGACCGCGAAAGACTTCGATGACGCGGTCGAAGTGCAACTCCTCTCCAATGGCAACTACCTGCTCGGCGTCCACATCGCAGATGTCGCGCATTACGTGGCGGAGGGAAGTGCGCTCGACGAAGAAGCGTTCGAGCGCGGCACCTCGGTCTACTTCCCGGGACGTGCCGTTCCCATGCTGCCCGAGCGTTTGTCGAACGGCATCTGCTCGCTCAATCCACGTGTGGAGCGGCTGACGTTTTCCGTCGACCTGGAGATCGATCCGCGAGGGCGCGTGCTTTCGCGCAAGGTGTACAAGTCGGTCATTCGCACGAAAGAGCGGATGACGTACACGGATGTGAACGCAATTCTGACTGCGGCCGAGACGGCCGCTCTCCGCGAGCGTTACGAGTACCTCTATCCCGAGTTCGAGCGCATGCATGCGCTCTACGAGATCCTGCGCAAGAGGCGCGAGGCGCGCGGCTCGATCGACTTCGACCTGCCCGAAGCGAGTGTCGTGCTTGCGGAGAGCGGTGAGATCTCTGCGATTCTTCCCAGCGAGCGCAACGTTGCGCACCGGCTCATCGAGGAGTTCATGCTCGCCGCGAATGAAGCCGTGGCACAGGAGCTCGTCTTCAGTGGTCAGCCCGGCATCTTCCGCGTGCATCAGCAGCCTGATCCGCAGAAACTCGAAGACCTCCGCGAAGTGCTCAAGGAGTTCAAGCTCGCGCTGCGCGGCGATGTCGAAGAAATGCGCCCTTCGGAACTGCAGCGCATTCTGAAGTCCGTGGCCGGCACACCCGAAGAGCGTTTCCTCACGAACATCGTGCTCCGCTCCATGAAGCGCGCGTTCTATTCGGACGCCGACACCGGGCACTTTGCGCTCGCGCTCGAACACTACTGCCACTTCACCTCGCCCATCCGGCGTTATCCGGATCTCATCGTGCATCGCCGGCTTGCGGAGCTGGTGGGCAGCGGTGCGGTGTTCGGCGAGCGGCGCACGAACATCGAAACGACGATGCCCGGCATCGCGCTCCAGTCGAGTGAGCGTGAGCGCCGCGCTGAAGAGGCCGAGCGCGAAGTCCTCGAGTGGAAAAAGGTCATCTTCATGCGCGACAAGGTCGGGCAGGCATTTCATGGCATCGTGACCGGCGTCGCCCCCTTCGGCCTCTTTGTCGATCTCGAGGAGGTATTCGTCACAGGGATGGTTCCCGTGGCGACGATCGGAGGCGACTTCTGGGTGTTCAACGAACGGGCGCACCGGCTCCGCGGCGATGCCACGGGTCGTGAGCTCCGTCTCGGCGATCGGGTGAAGATCGAGGTGAAGTCGATCGACGAGGACAGGCATCAAATCGAATTCCGCCTCCTCGAGGCCGCTGGAACTCCGATTGCACGACGCGAACGTCAGACATGACGCGAGGCAAACTGAACGAACTCGTCGACCGCCGTGTGGCGCTCGAAACGCGGCTGCAGCACGAGAAGGGAGAACTGTCGGACACGGCAGTTCGCGGATACGAGAGGGAGTATGCGGAGCTGCAGCGCGAGCTTGCGGCTCTCTTCCGTAGTTCGCAGGATGAGCACGAGCGCATCGTGGCGATGCTGGAGATGATGCGCATTCTCGAGAACCGGCTCGTCTATCTCCAGAACTTCACGGTCGATCCCACATCTGACAATCGAATGCTGGCACAGCTCGTCACGAGGTTCATCGACGAGCTGGGAGAGAGCCGCTCCACGGTTCTCACGTCGCTCGAAGCCATGTACTACCGCGCGGTTGCGGCGCTTTATGCGGGCGATGTGGCACGCGCCGCCTCGGGGTTTCGCGAGGCCTGCGCATCAGAGCAGTCCGACGAGGCGAACGACATCAAGTACAAGTCGTACGTCATTCTCGGCAATCTTTCACACGAAGAGAAGGACTACGCGCAGGCGCGCGAGCTGCACGATCAGTCGCTTCGCTATTCGTCGAACAGCAACGTCACCGCGCAGGCGCTGGCGCTGAAGGCGCTGAACTCGTATGCGCTGGGCGAGTTCGATGAGGCGCTCGCGCATTTTCAGCAGTCGCTGACGCTCTTCGATCCGAATCTGCCGTTCTTCAATTCCTATTTCTATCGGAACGCGATGCTGTTCTGCGGTGCGATCCATTTCGACAGGAAGGATTACGCCAGGGCCGCGGAGTTCTATCAGCGTGTCGTCGAGACGGTCGGTGAGACTTCGTACGACTATTTCGACGCGCTCGCTCACCTCGGCCGCATTCATTTCGCCGGAGGGCGTTTTGAACAGGCGGTCGAGGTTCTGGAGCGCGCGCTACGCAGCCAGCAGATGAGCGAGAACGAATACGTCGCCGATCTCTGGTTTCTCATCGCGCGCGCACACCTCAAGCGGAACGACGCTTCTTCGGCGCGTCCATACCTGCAGAAGATCACCACTTCGGAGGTGCGTTACGAAAAGAAGCCGCAGGCCGAGGAGTTACTCTCACGGATGTAAGCGGTCTCCGTCACTTCGCGACGACGACATCAGAGTACGTGTCGAACAGTGAGGTCACCCAGATCTCGGGCGACTTCCCCTTCGGCACCACGACCTCGATGATCTGATTCGTGTCGCCGATTGCCTCTTCGTTCGCCATCACGCGCGCTTCGACCGGCTCGCCGGTCAACGCATCCTTCGCGGTCACCGTGATCGTGTTCTTTCCAGGCCGCAGCTTCGCGGGTGTCATCGACACGATCATCTTTCCCGGTTGCGTGGGCATCGGAAACGAAACAGGTGGGTAATACGCAGGCTTTACGGTCACCATCGGCGACACGACGTCTTCATGGCCCGCAGCATTTTTCACGCGGAGATACTTGACGGGCCACTTGAATGGATATCCAGTGGACAGGTTGCCGGCTGGATTCGTGGCCGTATAGAGGATTGTCTTTTCGATCGCGAAGTCGGCCTTGATCGGCACGTGCGTGTCGGGATCGATCGCGTAGATCGTGATGTATCCCGTGTAACCGCGAGGAATCACAGAGGGCACCATCCAGACCTCGGGCGGCTTCGTGTGCTGGGTGTCCAGCCCCTTTTCCTTGACGCACTGAAGAGCGGCCTCAGAGGCCCATTTCGCCTTCATGTCGACGCCGAGCGCCCAGATCTCCGTAAAGGCATTGCACTGATCGAAGTCCACCGGGCTCGTTGCTTTCGGGAAAGCCTTGTCGCACACCGCTCGGTATTCGTTGATCATGATGTCGTCGCAAAAAAGGAAGTTCGTTCCGGCTGTGCCGAAACAGGTGGCATGCTTGCGACACACCGGCGCGTACAACTGAAGCATTTGCTCGTAGTGATCCTCGATCCAGTGCGAATCGAGCTTGAGCGCCAGCATCGTGAACGCCGCATCGCGAAGTTCCGATTTGTCATAGCTCTGGCACGGTTTGTCGGGCGCACAAGGACTCGGCGTGTAGTCGTCCGGAAAGATCGGGCGCGGTGGCTGTTGCGCCAGGGCAGCAGACGTGGTGAACAGAAGGGCAGCGATGAGAGCTTTACGCATTCGTCGTTCTTAGACGCGCGTCAGTGGAAGCGCGTTACGACAAAAGCGATATCGTCCTTAAATTCTTCCGTGGAGGCGAACGAGCAGATATCGGCGTAGATGCGGTCGTAGACCTCGCCAATGCTTCCGGCCGGCGCCTCGAGCAGACAGGCCACGCGCTCGATTGCATAGAACTCGCCGCTGGCCGTCCGCCGATCCGTAAGCCCGTCGGTGTAGATGAAGAGCGTGTCCCCCGGTTCGATCGCGAGGCTGCAGTCCTCGTAGATCATTCCGGGCAGGGCCCCGAGCAGGTGGCTCGGATACTCGACGATTTCCGTCCGGCGCGTTTTCTGACGGTAGAGGAGAAAGGGCGGGTGAGCGGCGTTCGCATAGACGAGCATCCCTTTTTCGTCGATGCGCAGCAGCTGGCCGGTTGCGAACTGAGCCGGAAGGCTGACTGTGAACAGAAAATCGTTGAGTCGCGACATGAACGTTGCCGGTGACGACTCCGTCGGCGCCTCGGTTCGCAGGTAGCTCTTGAGGAGTGAGACGAGGATCGCCGCCGGCAATCCATGTCCCGACACGTCTGCGACGAACAGATACGTGAGTCCATCCTCGACGAAGTAGTCGTAGAAGTCGCCGGACAGCGTCTCGCTGGGAATGTACGCGGAACGCGCTTCGATCCGAGGTGCATCGAAGGAAGCTGCAGGCACGAGTGCTTCCTGAACGCGGCGCGCGATCTGGAGGTCGCGAGACATCTGCTGGTTTACGCGGCGCAGTTCATCCTGATAGGCCTTCACTCGCAGCAATGCGCCGAGGCGGGCGAAGAGGACTTCGGCATCCGCGCCTTTCGTGACGAAGTCGTCCGCGCCTGCGCCGAGTCCGTCGACGACATGCTGCGGTGTGTCGGCACCCGTCAGCATCAGAACGGGAATCGTCTTCAGTTGCGCATCCGACTTGACGCGCCGTGTGACTTCGAAGCCGTCCATCACAGGCATGCGATAGTCGACGACGATCGCGTCGGGGAGCACCTGCGAGGCGAGACGAAGGCCCTCTTCACCCGAAGTGGCCGGAACGACGTGATATCCACGGCGCTCGAGGACTCGCCGTGTGACCGTCACGTCGTTTGTGTTGTCATCGATGAGAACGATACGTGCCTGCATTTGCCGATGCGCTCGCCAAGACGGTAGCAACGAGTACGCCAATCGTGACGAGGCGCGGTAGGCTGCACGAGTGAGTTCTTCCCCGACTCCCAATGAAGAAAACGAACGGATGATCCGTTCGCAGATCGTCGCACGCGGTATCTCCGACGCGCGTGTGCTCGAGGCCTTCCGCGCGGTATGTCGCGACCAGTTCGTGCCGTCACGCCAGCGCGCGTCGGCGTTCGACGACACACCCTTGCCGCTCGAGCACAATCAGACGATCTCGCAGCCCTACATCGTCGCGTTGATGACGGAGCTCCTGAAGCTCCAGGGTCATGAGCGCGTGCTGGAGATCGGAGTGGGCTCGGGATATCAGACCGCGATCCTCGCGCGGCTCGCGCGGCATGTTTACGGCGCGGAGCTGGAGCCCGATCTCGCCCGCACGGCCGCCGCGCGACTCGAGGGTCTCGGGTTCACCAACGTAACGATCGTCGCGGGCAGCGGACTCGACGCGTTCCGCGGCGAATCCCCGTTCGACGCGATCCTCGCCGCGGCCGCACCGGCAACGTTCCCCGAAGTGCTGCTGGAACAACTGAGGGATGGTGGCAGGTGCGTGATTCCGGTCGGAGAATTCGAAGATCAGAAATTGTGGCTGATCGAGAAGAAGCTCGGGAGGGTGGTGAGGAGCATGGTGACGGCAGTGAGGTTCGTGCCGATGAGGTGATGGGACAGATGTTTCTACCTGTCCGTCCCGTTTGTCCTGCCACCGTAGTAGTGACAACGCGAAGTACAAGTCTCCTCGATGGTCACTCTCGCCAGCCCCGGCACCTGGGGCTCGAGCCGGTTCCAGATCCAGATCGCGACCATCTCCGCGGTCGGATTCTCGAGCCCCTCGATCTCATTGAGGCAGTAGTGATCGAGCTGATGCACGATGGGATCGACGGAGCGCCGCAGGTCGGCGAAGTCGATCAGCCATCCGGTCTTCGGATCGGTCTCGCCGCGCACAGCAACTTCTCCACGGAACGAGTGTCCGTGCATGCGGCGGCACTTGTGCCCCTCGGGCACATTGGGCAGCCAGTGTGCTGCCTCGAAGCGAAAGTCCTTCACCAGCTCGACGAAATGTGATTGCATCGGGACCGCACAACGCATCGGGTACCTGTTTTGCTCCCGTTGACCAACATGAGCGCAGCACAGATGAATGAAGACTACCGCTCGCTGGGACAGATCATCAAGGATCTCAGCGCCGATTTCTCCACGCTGTTCCGCAGCGAGATCGCCCTCCTCAAACTGGAGGTCAAGGATACCGTCACGAAACTCGGCGGCGGCTCGGCCCTTTTCGCCGGCGCTCTCTTCCTTGGCCTTTTCGGACTTGCGTTTCTCTTCGTAACGATCACCCTCGGTCTGGTGGCGCTCGGCGTCCCGGCGTGGTTGTCGAGCCTGATCGTGACGATCGTTCTCTTCGCCGCGGCTGCCGTCCTGGCCTTCATGGGCAAGAAGAAGTTCGCCGGCGTCGAATTCGTCCCCAACGATTCAGTGCAGCAGATCAAGACCGACATCGAGTCGATCAAGTCGGACATCGCGCGGATCAGGAGTCATTGATGCCGGACATTCAGCAGGAGAAGCAGCACGTCGAGCGCGAGATCGCGCGAGCCCGCGACGGGATCAGCACGCGCATCGACGAGCTCGATCAGCGGATCCGCACGCAGTACGACGCGAAGCAGTTCGTCGCCGAGCACGCGGTGCAGATCGTCGCGGGTGGCGCTGTGCTCGGGCTCTTGATCGGCTTCGGCTTCCCGAAGCCGCTGCGCCGTCTGGTGCAGATCGGTGTCCCTCTCGGTCTGATTGCGTGGAAGGTGAAGCAGACGATGGACGTGGACGGAGCGGAGATGCTTCCTTCATAAAGCCGTATCCGGTGGGGCCTGTCTCCCCACCGGACTTCAGTCGCCTACTTCGACCTCACGTACCGCGCGCCGGGGAGTGCGCGGATCCAGCCGGCCAGCTCGAGTTGCAGAAGCGGTTCCGCGAGTGCCGAGGGTGCGCGGCCGAGCCGCTGCGCCAGGTCTTCGACGCCAGATGCCTCGTCGCGAGTCATCAGCGCGAGCACTTCGCGCAGTGGCGACTCCGGTTCGGGTGATTGCTTCGTAGCGACAGGCCGCAGATGTACGGGCAACTCATCGAGCACATCGTTCACGTCATGCACGAGCTTCGCTCCGTACTGAATCAGACGGTGCGTTCCCTCGCTGCCGGCGGAGAAGATCGAGCCGGGAACGGCGAAGACTTCGCGCCCTTGTTCCGCAGCCGTGCGTGCTGTGATGAGCGAGCCGCTACGGCTCGTCGCCTCGACGATCACCGTACCGAAGGTGAGGCCTGAGATCACGCGATTGCGAATCGGAAAATTGAGCGCGAGCGGCGGCGTCCCTGGCGCGAACTCGCTGATGAGCAGCCCCTGCTCCGCGATGCGTCGATGGAGAGTGCGGTTCGACTTCGGATAGGCGATGTCGATTCCTGTGCCGAGGACTGCGATCGTCGGCAGCGAGGCATCGAGCGCAGCTTCGTGCGCCGCTGTGTCGACGCCGCGCGCCATGCCGGAGACGATGACGAGACCTGCGCGCGACAGCTCGTCGCCGAGCTTGCGTGCGACGTTGATCGAATAGGGTGTGGCGCGCCGCGAGCCGACGATGGCGATCGCAGGCTTCGTGAGCAGCGAGCGGTCGCCGCGCACATGAAGCGCGAGCGGCGGATCGATGATCTCGCGCAACAGCGCGGGATACTCGTGATCCGCGAGCGTGATCACCGAGTCGCGCAAACTTGCGACGCGTTCGCCGTTTACTTGTAACGGATTCCTGACCTCTACGGCCTGCACTTGATCGATGCTTAGCAGTGATGCGAGTGCAGTGGAAGAAGCTTTGCAGGCCGCAAGAGGCGGATCACCAAAATTCTCGAGCAGCAAGCGTGTCCGATTCGGAGTCAGATAGGGCAGCAACGACCATGCGATCAGAAGATCGCGAGGGTTCTCGTTCATGAGACGTACGGGTGCTGAAGTGCCGTCGAGGCGAGGAGGGAAGCGCCGTGGAGCGCCAAACGATTGCGATTATAATCCGGGCTCACTCACCAGGAGAAACATACTCATGATGCGGGATTTACGGTTCGCAACGGCCGTCCTCGCGATCGCCGTTCTCCTCAGTTCTTGTTCTCATTCCGCAGCGTCCGATGCGCCCCGCGACCAGGAAAATTTCGGCGTGAAGATGGCGCAGATGAATCTGTGGCGCGAAGCGATGTTCCGCTTCCAGCGCGCCGTGGAGATCAGTCCGAACGACGCGATGGCACACAGCAATCTCGCCGTCGCGTATGAAGCGAACGGTGACTTCGAGAAGGCGAGGCATGAGTATCTCGAAGCGCTGAAGCTCGACAAAGGCAATCAGTTCATTCAGAAGAACTACAGCCGCTTCGTCGAATTCACGTCGCGCAACAAGAAGCGAACGCCGGGCAAGGCTCCGGCAGCGGGCGCTGCGGCGAGTACGACGCCAGGCAAGCCGGTCACCGCGACCGCGACGCAGCCGCCAGCGGCTCCGAACACACCGCCGGACGCCATGGCGCCTCCGCCCACTGCGCCCGGGCTGCCGCAACCAGCACCACCGACTCCACCTGTTCCGCCGCACGGAGGTGTGTAGATGAAACGTGTCGCAGCCATGTTTCTCGTCGCACTCGTGCCGCTGGCTGCCGCTGCCGGCGTGCTCGAGGTCAAGCTCAAATTGCCGGTGAAGCCGAAGCTGCAGATCACCGGCGACGAAAAGATCGCCATCGCCCCATTCGTGATCGCCAACAACGGTGAGCGCAAGAGCGACCGCGCGTCGAAGGTCGATGTGCAGTCGGAATTCCAACGCTACCTTCGCAAGCAACTCACGAAGACCACGAAACTGAAGATCGTCGACTGCCCGCCAACCAAGCTGCCGGGAACGGACATGAAATCGCTCGAAGTGAATCGCGATTTCTGGAAAGAGCTCGGCGCGAAGACCGGAGCGGATTTCATCGTCTCCGGCATCGTCGATTTCGACATCAACGACAAGTCCGGCTATCGCACGGAGGAATACACCTCTCCGGCTGACGGCCGCACGTATTACCGCCAGGTGCTCGTCGAGACCACCGGCTTCGTCTTCGACATCGACATCGCCGTCTTCAACGCCGACACGGGCGAGAAAGTGCTGGAAGAGAACTTCCGCGACTTCAAGGAATTCGACCAGCGCAACTACGATGAGATCCTCGGTCTCTTCGAGAACCTCCGGTCACTCGAGTCGCAATTGACGGGGATCTTCGTGGCGCAGGACACGTCGGCTAGCCGCTACGTCTTTACTGAATAAGAGCTGCATCGGGGAGGCATCGTGAAGCGTCTCATCGCGCTGTTTGTCATCGTCCTCGCGGCTGTGCCCGCCTATCCTTTCGGTCAGAACAAGATCGTCTACGACCGTTTCAACTGGAGCATCTATCACTCGACGCACTTCGACGTGTATTTCTACGACGAAGAAAAGCCGTCGCTGCAGAAGGTGGTCGACGCCGCGGAGAGCGCGTACGACGATCTCTCGCGCAAATTCAATTACCAGATCTCGAAGAAGATCCCGCTGATCTTCTACGCGACGCACTCCGCGTTCGAGCAGACGAACGTGGATCTCAACTTCATTCCGGAAGGTGTGGGCGCATTTGCCGAGCCGGCGCGCAATCGCATGGTCGTGCCGATCGACAACACCGACGAGAAGAACGCGCAGGTCATTCAGCACGAGCTGACGCACATCTTCGAGTACGAGATTCTCTTCCAGGGAAAGCTCGGCAAGACGCTGACCGCGAATCCGCCGACATGGCTGATGGAAGGTCTTGCGTCGTTCATGGCGAGCGACGAGGACTCGAAGGACCGGATGGTCCTGCGCGACGCTGTCGTCAACGACGACATCCCGGCGATCACCAAGAATCCGCAGGGCTATTTCGCGTATCGCTTCGGCCACGCGGTCTTCAAGTACATCCAGTCGAAATACGGATGGGAAGGCATTCGCGATTTCATTTACGAGTATCGCAACACGCTCGGGAGCTCGGTCGACAAGGCACTGAAGCGCGCGTTCGACGTCACACCGGATGATTTCGACACCCACTTCCGCACATGGCTGCGCAAGCAGTACCTCCCGGCGCTCGTCGCGAAGGGCGAGCCCATCGAGTATGGCGATCCGTTCAAGATCCGGCCCGAGGTCCGAAGCGACGAGATCTCGCCTGTGCCGTCTCCGTCGGGCGATCTCCTCGCAGGGTTCACCGACTACAACGACGATATCGACATCGCCGTCTTCAACATCCCTGAGAGAAAGCTGCTCAAGAACCTCACACCGGGATTCACGAGCCGTTACGAATATCCGATCGTCCAGGCATTCACTGTCGGCCCGGTGATGGGACGTGACATCGCGTGGGCGCCGAACGGCGATCAGATCGCGGTCTTCGCGAAGAAAGAGCGCGGCCGGAATCTCCTGATCATGCATCCATTCACGGGCGCGATCATCAAATCGATTCCGATGAAAGTGGAACAGCAGCTCAGCCCGACCTACTCACCGGACGGCCGCAAGATCGCGTTCTCCGGATTCCTGGGCAATCAGCCCGACATCTTCCTCTTCGACATCGACAGCGGTGCGCTGACGAATCTGACGAACGACAAGTTCTTCGATGCGGCGCCGGTGTTCTCGCGCGATGGCAAGTGGCTCGTCTACTCCTCGGTCGTCGATGGATACGCGAAGTTGTTCAAGATGAATCTCGAGAATCCGGCGGAGCGCTATCAGCTGACGACGGGACAGTGGAACGACATCGACGCGTATTTCACACCCGACGGCAAGCGTATCTTCTTCTCGTCCGACAAGCAGACGGGAAGAAACATCGAGGAAGCATCGAAGATCCTCGAGGCCGCCGAAGACAAGGCCAAGCGGCAGGGCGATACGCCGCCGCCGGATCCGACGAACTTCGCCGCCTACAACATCTACTCGCTCAATCTCGAGAACGGTGAGGTCATTCAGTACACGGATGTCGTCGGCGGTTGCTTCACGCCGGTCGTCTTCACCGGGACCAACAACAAGGAGAAAATGGTTTTCTCCTCGTACTACAAGCACCGCTGGCAGTTGTTCTCCACGCCGACCGACAGGCCGTTGCACGCGGCGGAGAAGATCGCGCTGCCCTCTGCGCCGCTGCAGGCCGAGGCGCGGTCGTCGTTCCAGCCCCCGGTAGAGGTCGCGATCGATCCTGAAAAGATCGAAGCGGCGCGCAGCCGCAAGCTGTTCGTCGACGACGTCGAGGTCAATGCCGGAATCAGCTCGGATCAGTTGATCGTGTCGCGTTCGGTCATCTACATGAGCGACATGCTGGGCGGACGCCGCTTCATCGCGTCGCTCGATTCAGTGTCGTCGTTCTCGAACTTCGACTTCCTCTATTTCGATCTGCAGCACCGGATGAACTGGGGCGTCCGCGTCTTCGACAACCGCTCGTTCTACTCGACGTCGCAGGAAACCTCATTCACGCTCGACAGACATCAGCTCTATCGCGAGACGGGCGCGATCGGTCTCATCAGCTATCCGTTTACGCGCTATCACCGTGTCGACTTCGGCGGCGGATACGAAAGCCGCGAGATCAACTATCCGACGCTGGTCCCGCAATCGGATGGCTCGATCGGCCTCGCAATCTTCAACCGCCGCGACAACTTCCCGATCGTCACCTCCGATTTCAGCGGCGACACGTCGATCTTCCGCCAGTTCGGCCCGATCTCCGGACATCGCTACGACCTTTCGTTCACCTACGCTCCCGATACGAAGAATCACGGGACGTTGTCTCAGGACATCACGATCGATGCACGCAAGTACATGCAGGTGACGTCTCGCTCGCTGCTGGCAGCGCGCTTGTTCGCCGGATACTCGACGGGCAGTTTCCCGAACTTCTATTACTTCGGCGGATTGAACACCCTGCGCGGCTATGACTTCCGTTCGCTGATTGGAACGCGTGCGGCGTTTGCGAATCTCGAATACCGTTTCCCTCTGGTCGATGTGCTCGCGACGCCGGTTCTCGTTTTTCAGCAGGTGCGTGGAAATCTGTTCTTCGACATCGGCGCGGCGAACTTCAAGGGGCAGCCGTTCAACTTCGCCCAGAATCATCGGCTCGTCGACGGCAAGGCCTCGCTCGGCTACGGCTTCTCGTTCAACTTCCTGGGGCTCGAACTGCACTGGGATTTCGCGCGCCGGTTCGACGGCAAGCACACCGTGGGGAAGACGAGAACGGAGTTCTGGATCGGAGAGACGTTCTAGTTCGTCGTGAGTTTATCCTGAGCGAAGCGAAGGATCTGCGGTGGCGCCGGCAGCTCACGAGGCTTCTGCGTCGTTGTGTCGCCGTAGATCCTTCGTCGCTGCGCTCCTCAGGATAGACTGTGAGTGGCGCCGATCCGCGATCGTCTCCCTGAGAAACTTCAGCAGCGCTTTCTCTTCTTTGGACAAGCCCACTCTGACGACCGGACTCCCGTGCCGCGTCCTGCGCAGAGACTCGAATGTGCGGCCTTCCATGTAGTCGTCGAGGAGCCGAGGGCAAACGTATGACTTGCGGCAGACGGCGGGCGTGTTGCCGAGTTGCTCGGCAGTTGCGGTGATCGCCTTGCGAACCTTGCGCTTGCGATCCGTCTTCGACGTTCCGTCACCCTGCATCGCGAGTGCGATGGAGCAAAGGAGCGTGCCGGCCCACGTGCGGAAGTCTTTTGCCGTGAACTCTGGTCCGATGATGGACTGGATGTAGTCGTTCACGTGACGGTCTTTCACATCGACGATGCGATCGTTGCTGATGAACTTGAACAGCTCGTCGCCCTTCATCCTTTTCAGGGCGGAGGCGACTTTCGCGACTTCGGCGTCGCGAATCACACGCTTCTGCTGCTTGCGCCACTTCCCGATGTAGTCGAAGCGAAGCACGTCGCCGTCGATCTCGACATGACACCCGAGGACCGTGGTCAATCCGAATGTGGACTCCTGCGCCGCGCTCTTGTCGTTGCCGATGCGAAAGAAACCCTGATCGATGAGCCGGATCATCGAAGCGAGGACGCGCTCGCGGTCGAGGGCGTCGCGCTGGAGATCCGCGCGTACGCGTGCTCGCAATCTCGGCAGATGCTCGCCGAATTCGACGACGTGCCGGAACTTCGCTTCCTCGCGCTGTGCGCGGAATCGCGGGTGATAGAGATACTGTGTGCGGCCCTTGCTGTCGATTCCGACCGCCTGGAGCGGGGCACGCTCGCCGCGTGCGATGCGTACGTTTCGCCAGGCGGGTGGAATACGGAGCTTGTGAATGCGTGCGAGGACCTTCCCATCGGCGAGGGGCCGCTCATCGGCAAAGCGATAGGTGAACCCTGATTCCTTTGATCCTTCGCGGCGGATTCCATGCAGGTCGAGATACCAGCGCCGCCGCACTCCCTTAGCAGGCATGACGGGGGGCAATTTTGCGAGAATGGTGCCGCTTGTCCTCACGCCAGCTTCGATTCCTGCTCATCGCTCTCGGCCTCAGCATTGCCCTTACCCGCCTGATGGCGGTGGCGCACAGCCTTTGGGAATGGGATGAGGTTCTTTTCTGCCACTCGCTGCGCGACTTCAATGTCGCGGCGCATCATCCGCACCCGCCGGGATATCCGCTTTACGTCGTGCTCGGACGCTTCTTCCGTTTGTTCGTGGCGGACGATTTTCGCGCGTTGCGAACGATCAATCTCCTCTGCTCGATGTTGATCTTCCCCGGTATGTACTTGCTTGCGCGCGAACTGCGCATGGAAGTCGTGCCGGCGATGCTCGCCGCGGTGCTCACCTGTTTCGCGCCGAATGTCTGGTTCTACGGCGGTACGGCATTCACAGACATTCCCGCCCTTGCGCTGCTGCTTTTTGGCGCGGCGCTGCTCCTTCGCGGACGAACCAGCCGCGCCGCATATTTCGCAGGGTGCCTGATCATGGCGGCAGCATGCGTGATGCGGCCGCAAAACGCGCTGTTTGGCGCGTACCCATGGCTCGTGAGCTCGTGGCCGCGCTGGAAAGAACGGAAGCTCGATCCAATCCTCGGAGGAGTGCTCCTCGTGTCGTTCGTTGGAGCATTCTTCCTCGGCGCTGCGTACTTCACAGGCTTCGATGCATTTCGCGCAGCGCTGAAGGCGCAGAGCGCGTATGTGATGAGTGTGGATTCGTATCAGAATCCGTATCGAGTTCCCTGGTACCGCACCGTTGGAGTCATGCTCGTTGATCCTTACGGCGCAGAGAAGGTGTCGAGGGTCATCGCTGCATTCGCCCTGCTCGGCGCGTTGCGATTCAGACGTCCCGCGCGTGAAGCGCTCGCGATCTTCGCGCCGTTCGTCATCTTCTCGTTGTTCATGCTGAATCCGGATGTCGGCGGCCGCTATTCGACGGCATCGATGCCGTTGCTGATGATTTGTTGCGCCGAGGGCATCCGCTGGATCAGCGCGCCCGTCGACCGGCGTTCGCCTGCGTTTGCCATCGGAGCGCAGTGCGTGATCGCGGGAGTGATCCTTACGCGATTGATTTCATGGACGATGCCCGCCTTACGCGAAGCGCGCCGCCATGATTCACCTCCGATCGAAGCTGCCCGCTGGGTCCGCAGGCATCTCGATCCGCAGAAGATCACGCTCTACGTCCAGAGCGGATTGCAACCGCTCGCCGAGTATCTGCTCGGCGACTACCGGCGAGTCGATGTCCCGGATGATTTCTCGGCCGCATCAGTCAGCAACGTGCGCGATTGCTGGTTCTTGAGTGACGGCATGACGACTGCCTCGGACGGAGTGACATTCGTCCGTCCTCGCAGCCGTGAAATCTACGCGATTTCACGAAAGCGATATTTCGAAGCGTTCGTTTGTCCGCTTGCATCTTCCGTGAGTTATGGACGTGGTTGGTACGGAGAAGAGAGCGGAGGGAACTCCGTGTGGCGTTGGATGGGCGGCCAATCGACCACGTATCTCCCCTCCATGACGGGAGAGGGCGTCCTCGGGATGAGCTTCGATGTGCCGCTCGATGCGGAGCCGAGAAAGCCGATCGTGACCGTCGTCTTCAATGGCACGGTCATCGACCGCTTTCAGTCCGAGGAGACGATGGAGAGGCGGTGGACGGTCGCGTCGAAGAACGGTGGGCCCAACGAACTGATCGTCGAGGTCGATGAAGTGGTGAATCCAATTGCACTTCACCGCGGCACCGACCCGCGCGACCTCGGTCTCCGGCTGCACTCGCTCTCGTGGCGGCAGGCAGGACCGAAGTGACGAGCCGGCAGCGTGCGATGGTGGCGGTCGCGACGGCGATCGTCGCCGTGACGCGGTGGTTTGCACTGTCACTCACGCTTTGGGATTGGGATGAGGCTCAATTCGTCCTTGCACTGCGGCATTACGACATCGCCGCGCATCATCCGCATCCGCCGGGGTTCCCGTTGTTCATCGGTGCTGCGAAGCTGTTGCAGATGGCGGGACTGGATGCATTTCACGCGTTGCAGTCGATCGGTCTCGTCGCGTCCGTGTTGATCGTACCGGTGATGACGCTATTCGCACTCGCCGCTGGAGCGGAATTCACAACCGCGCTCACGGCTGCAATCGTTCTCGCGTTCTTTCCCAATGTCTGGTTTTACGGAGGCACAGCGCTCAGCGATGTTCCGTCGATGACCGCGGTGGTCGCGGCAGTCGGGTTGCTCTTGCGCGGAGGAAGCCTTGCGATGTACGGCGGCGCGATCGCGGCGGCGATCGCGATCGGAGTTCGTCCGCAGAATCTCGTGATTGTGGCCGTGCCTTTCGTTATGGCGATCGTTCGAGAGCGAATGCAAGCGATCGGACCGCTCGTTGTTGCCGCGGGGATCGTGGCAGCGAGTTACGGAGCAGCGATTGCTGCAACGGGTGGTTGGGGGATCTTTCTGGCAGCGTTGCGGAGGCATCAGGCCTACCTCGCGAGCACCGATGCCTGGACGAGCCCGGCGCGGCCACCGTTGACGCATCTCGTCGATGACTTCTTCATCAGACCGTATCGCGCGCAGGTCATCAACATCGTGACGACACTGCTCGCGCTGGCCGCGATCGTCAGGCGCCGGCGATCGACTCTCGTCGCGCTCGCGTCATTTGTACCGTTCTGCCTCATCGCATGGCTGATGCTCGATCGTTTCAGTGCGAGTCGTTTTTCGATCGGTTATGCGCCGCTCTTCGCGATCCTGGCTGCGGATGGGCTCGCGGTGCTCGGCACCCGGATCCGCGCGGCAGGTGCAGCGATCTACGTGGCGCTGATGATCCTCTGGACGTGGCCCGCGTTGCAGATCGTACACACGACGGTTTCCCCTTCCGTCGCTGCCGCCAACTGGGTGCGCGAGCATGCGAAAGGGGTCGTCTACGTCGATCCCGATGTCTCTGCATTTGCCGGCGCGTTGATTCCGGACAGAACCCTGCGAACAGGAGTGTGGAGTGCAGGCCATGACGACGTGCTTCTGCGCGAAGGGCGCGGCGCGATCACGTTTTCGCGCGAGCACGGACATCTCTGGAGACTCGTGCGGCAGCGCTACTTCGACGTTTCTGTCTCGCCTGCCGTATCGCCGTTTCAGTTCGAGGATGGCTGGTACGAGGCCGAATCGAACGGCCCGGAGGTGTGGCGCTGGATGAAGTCCAGGTCGCGCATCGTGGTGAGCGCACCGTGCCGCTCGCTATCGATTGATTTCTATGCTCCGGATTCGCGAGCGACGATCATGATTTTTGCGGATGGAAGACCACTTGATCGGCTCTCCGCGTCCTCGGAGTTTCCTAGGACGTATGCGTTTCATGGCGCGCATGAAGTCGTGATCGAAACCGATCGCGTCGTGCGGAACGGGAACGATCCGCGCGAGCTCGGTCTGCGTCTGAATGGTCTCGAATGCCGGTAGATTCAGTGATGAGTGACGAGTAGAAAGTGACGAGTAAGAGGACCACGGACTCGTCACTCATGACTCGCCACTCGTCACCGTCATTACAACTTGAACGTGAACGACTGAGGGAACCAGGTCTTCACGTGCTTCCCATCCTTCATGCCGGGTGAAAAGCGCGTGCTGCGCATGGCTCTCGTCGCTGCTTCGTCGAGTCCGAAGCCGACGCCTTTCAGCACTTTCACGTCCATGACCTGACCCGTCTCGGAAATCAATGCTGTAAGAAGTACCGTGCCCTCGACGCGCTGTCTTTGCGCGATCGGAGAGTAAGCGGGGCGAACTGCGCTGATCGCGCGCGGCACGGCGTCGAGGTCGTTGACATCGATGACGTCGCCCTCACGGACCGCGGAAACCTGTGCCGGTGCCGGAGCTGCAACGGCTGGCTGGGCTGCTGCAACGGCTGGTTGGGCAGCAGGTTGGGCCGCAGCAGGCTGCGGTGCCGGCTGACGCTGCGAATCGAGGGCAGCCGCCGACGGCGGCCTCTCTTCCGGCGTCGCAGATGCTGGTGCTGTTGCCGGTGCCGAAGCCGCTGCCGCTGGGAGCGGGGCGTTCTTCGACTGCGACTGCTGCAGGTGCTTGGTGTAGTCGGCCTGCAACTTCATCAGCTCTTCCTGATACTTCGCCTTCACCGCGTCCTCGAACGCCTTCTGCTGATCCGCTGTGGAGGTTGCAGGTGCCGTGGATGTCGATGCCTGTGCGACCACCGGCTGGAGCTCGATCTTCGGTTTCTGCGGAACCGGAACCGCTGCCGCCTGGACCGGTTTCGCCGGTGCAGGCGTCGTCTTCTGGTTCATCATGTAGACCCCGGCCCCGATTCCTCCGGCGACCAGGACAGCGGCAGCAATTGCCAGCGGCGCCTTGCTCTTCTTCGGCTCCTCGGTCATCGCGCCGAACATCGGTGTCGCGATCGCGGCGGGTTCCGCAACAGGTACGTTGGCGCGGGTCTGGGGTGCCGCTGGGACCTCGACGTACGCGCCGATGTTGACCTTCGATTCCTTGTCGCGATCGAGCGCTTCGCTCTCCATCTCCTTCTTCAGAAGATTGCTGAGATAGAAGGCGAGGTTGAAGGTCGTCGCGGAATACTTGCCGCTGCCGGCAAGCGCGGCGATGGCCTGCTTCATGTCGTTCATCGATGCGTAGCGGCCATTCGGATCGGGATCGAGAGACTTCGTCAGAATCGCGCGGATGTCATCAGGAAGCGGTGAGCCGCTTGCCGTGCGCGCCGCTCCGACGGTTTGCGCAAACGCGCTGCTCGTGACCGCGTCAGGTGGCTCCACGCCCGTCACGAGCAGATAGAGGATTGCGCCCATCGAGAAAACATCGGTGGTCTTCGCCGGTTCTCCCGAATTGCGATACTCGGGAGGAAAGTAACGGCCGATGTCGTTCGATACCTTTGCATCCTTGAATGACGCGATGATGCCGCGCCCGAGTTGCTGCCCCGCAACGCGAATCTCTCCGCCATCGTCGATCCACACGAACTGAGGAATGAGAGCGCCGTGACTGAGGCGCGCACCTTCTCCGTTGCGCAGTTCCGCGGTGGTCGCCAGCGACAACGAGACTTTTTCGGCGATCACGATCGCTTGATCGAGCGGCAGCGGATTCGGTGTCACACCTTGTCCACCGCGTGCACGGTTCATGATGTGGCGAAGCGAGCGGCCGCCTGCATAGTCGTGAGCGAGATAGGGAATCTCGCCAGCGACGTCGATGACCTGGTTGCGCACGAACGTCACGCCGGTCAGCTGTGGAACGATGGCATGCGCGATCGTGACGTTGGCCGTGAGTGCGGCCCGGTCACCGCCTGTGAGCCGGCGCAGCGCGACCACCGGCCCGAGCTGACTGCCGTCGATGCGCGCGGCTCTCCACAGCTCGCCCAGAGGATCGGTCTCGAGTTTCTTGAAGAGAATGTACTGACCGAACTGTTCGTACGGCTTGTTCTTCGCGGCCATGATGTGAAGCGGACCCCCGGGATTTGCTGGAATAGTCCGAAAGGATAACAGAGAAGGCAGCAGGCAGCAGACAGCAGGGATCTTTGGAGTGCGGACGCCTCGTCCGCATGCTGGCAGGGGTCCTCGCTGCGCTCAGGATGGTGCCACTAGTGTGTTGCCGTCGGCTGCCTGTTGTCGGCTGCCTGCTGTCTGTCCCGATACCACTGGCGTTGATAGATCTCGACGTTTCTGTTGTGCTCGGCGAGTGTCGATGAGAATGCGTGCGATCCATCGTGGCGTGCGACGAAATAGAGATAGTTCGTCGAGGCGGGGGCGGCTGCCGCGCGAAGGGAAGCGAGACCGGGGTTCGCGATCGGTCCAGGAGGGAGACCAGGAAAGCGATACGTGTTGAAGGGTGAATCGATTTGCAGATCGGCTTTGTGAATGTTGCCATCCCACCGGTTCGCGAGTTTCAGCGCGTAGATCACCGTCGGATCTGCCCCGAGAAGCATGTGGCGCTGCAGGCGATTGAGATAGACCGACGCAACGAGAGTTCTCTCAGCCGGCAGTCTCGCCTCCGTCTCCACGATCGACGCGAGGGTCACCGTCTTGTGGACGTCGAGACCTGTCGTGATGAATGCCATCTCCCCGGTGAAATGGTTTCTGAAATTGTCGACCATCGCCTTGACGATCACGGCAGGTGGTGTTCCCGGATTGAACTTGTATGTGTCGGGGAAGAGGTAGCCTTCGAGTGACTTCGCCTCCGGTGCGATGTCGCGAACGAGCTCGGGATCCGCGGTGAGCCGATCCCACAGCTGCTGTGTTCCGAAACGCTCGGCAACGAACAGATGACCGACGGCGAAGCGATCGAGACCTTCGCGCACGGTGACCGTCCGTAGGATCACATCGCCTCGAATCAGCTTCTCGAGGACCTGCGCGGCAGAGAGCGGCTTATCGAACTCGTAGACGCCCGCTTTCAGCGAATCGTTTCGGCGGACGAGCTTCATGTAGATCAGCGGAACATACGGATCGCGGATCACGCCGGCAGCCTGCAGATGCCGGAGGATCGTCGACGTGCGAAGGCCATGACGCACTTCGATGTCCCTCTTCGGTTCGTCGAACCCTTTGTAGGGTGACGTGAGGGCTCGAAAGAAGAACCAGCCACCCGCGAGGGCGAGGAGGATTCCGAAGAGAACGATCGTTCCGAGAGAATGCAGGGCCTTGCCGCACCCGCGGCGTGCTCGACTCCGTGAGGCTATGACATCCTCCTCGCGCGGTCATCGAGCCACGACTGAAGAATCACGGCGGCTGCGTGCATATCGATCACTTGCTGGGAATCGCGCCGGCTGCGTCCCGTGGTGCGAAGTTGTTCGGAGGCTTCCACGGTGCTCAGCGATTCATCCCAGAGAATGACCTCTTTGCAGCTCTTCTGCCGCAACTGCTCGGCAAAGTCACGAAAGCGCTGTTCGCTCGCGCCGGGCCGCCGAGGAACGCCGACGACGAATGTATCTGCGTCGAGCTGCTGACCGAGAAGCGACAGTTTTTCGACGATGTCTCCTTCGTTGCGCATGACTGAATGAGGCGTGGCCATGATGCCTGAATCCGAAACGGCAATTCCGATTCTCTTCCCACCCAGATCGATTCCGATGATCGACACGGGTGGATTCTAACTACAATGTCACCGAGGCCTTCCACATGAAGAATTTCAATTTGGACGCCATCCTCGAGGCGATGCTCAAGATGTCCGACCGTGTATCGGATTTGAACTTCTCGGTCGGAAGGCAGCCACAGGTTGAAATCGACGGGCAGCTGGCGCCCGTCAACTTCCCCGGACTTCCGCGCCTGACGCCTTATCAGACCGAGATGATTGCCATGCACATGTTGAGGGGGGATCGCGAGCTGACGCGAACACTCCTGGTCAACGGCTCCGTCGATCTTTCGTACTCGATCCCGATGAAGACGCGGTTTCGCGTAAACGTTTTCTCGCAGCGCGGAACGTACGCCATCGTTCTTCGCGTGATCCCCGAAGGGATTCCGACGCTCGAGAAGCTGGGGATGCCTGAAGAACTGAACAACGTCGGTAAGTTGAAAAATGGAATCGTGCTCGTGACGGGGCCGACAGGTTCCGGAAAATCGACGACGCTCGCTGCAATCATCAATCAGATCAATCACGACTACGCGTATCACATCATTACGATTGAAGATCCGGTCGAGTACATGCATCGTCATGTGAAGTCGACCGTGAATCAGCGCGAGGTCGGAAGCGACACGAAGACATTCTCTCTCGCGCTGCGTGCCGCGCTGCGGCAGGCACCGAAAGTGATTCTCATCGGCGAGATGCGTGATGTGGAGACGATCGAGATCGCGATGGAGGCTGCCGAGACCGGCCACCTCGTGCTTTCGACGCTGCATACCATCGATGCGGCGAAGACGGTCGATCGGATCGTCGGCGTGTTTCCCAAGGATCAGGAACCACAGGTACGCACGAGGTTTTCGCAGTCGTTCCGCTACGTCATCTCCCAGCGTCTGCTTCCCAAGGTCGGCGGTGGCCGTGTTGCAGCTCTGGAGATCCTGAAGTCGACGATGCGTACGCGCGATTACGTACTCAAGGGCGAAACGGAAGGGCGCTCGCTGACGGATGCAATGCACGATGGACAAGTCGACGGCATGCAGACATTCGACGACGAGATCGAGAAGTACTGGCAGAAGGGACTGATCTCGAAGGAAACCGCGCTTGGCTACGCGTCGAATCCCACCAATCTCGCGCTGCGGCTCACGGATGAGCCGGAGCAAAAAAACGAAGAAGACTCGTCGATGATGTCGATGCTGGAGTAAGAGCCCGATGATCAAGATCGTCTGTACGAATTGTCAGAAGCCGCTGTCGCTCGATGAGACGAAGCTACCCGACAAGGAAGTGTCGTTCCCTTGTCCGGTGTGCAAGACGAAGTTGAGCGTCGATCGGCGGAAGTTGAACGGGGGAGCAGAGGACTCAGAGACTGCGCCAGCACCGCCCGCTGCTGCTCAGGATGCGAGCGTGGGCGGCGAACATCATGACGACGATCATCACGGCTTCGGATCGAAGGCGCTGCTGGTCGGGAACGACAACCCGAACCTGCGTCAGGTCGCCAAGCTGATCGGCTTCCTGCCGGCGTACTTTGCCACGGCGCCGGAAGCACGCGACTTCTACATGCAGGAGTACCCCCAGGTGGTGATGATCAATCCGCCGCAGATGACGCCGCCACCACTGGAATCCATGCAGCCGATCATTTCGATGACGTCTTCCGACCGGCGAAAGTCGTTCTTCATTCTCTTCGCGGACAATCTGCGGACGCTCGACGGAAACGCGGCATTTCTCTATGGAGTCAATCTCGTGGTTGCGATGAAAGATCTGCCGCAGTTTCCCCAGATCTATCGCGATGCGCACGGCTATCACGAGCGTCTCTATGCGAGCATGACCTCGGTCATCAAGTCGATGCACGCATAGAACGAAAAGGGCGCCCGAGAGAGGCGCCCTTTGGTTCCAGGGGAATGCCAGACGTCTACTGCTGGATGCCTTCCGGATACTGGATGAACGAACCATTCGAGTAGACGATGTCGGCGTCGAACGCCGTCGTGGGACCCTGACCCGAGCTGGAGACCGTGTTCCCGTCACGA
>JACXTT010000186.1_pt1 | contig 99363 bp, 102 predicted proteins | sample 9270951 | NCBI WGS metagenome assembly JACXTT01 (sample SAMN15532306, study PRJNA645909) | rock metagenome | isolation source: weathered quartz diorite | place: Puerto Rico | collected 2017-06-21 | reverse complement strand
GCGGCGCCCGGCCACAAACTCGCCCAGCACGCGAGAATCAACCCAGCGAGGCGCAGATGGCATTTCATGAGGCCAACTCCCAAGAACGATCGGAGGATGCCTGGACGGGCGCCGGCACAGTAGCGCGGCACGAGGATGCTACAAAGGCGGGCACGCACGACCACTTGTTCTCCCTGATCACGCCTTCCCGTTCCCGGCGCCTTTCGCTCTCCTGGCGAAATGAAGTGCCGGGTGCTGTCGGCGGTGCGATGAACCGCTGACATAGTTGTTATGGAGATGCTACCGTGTTTGGCTCCGGCGGTATACCGCGATAACGCTCTTTTCCCGCGTTCCTCAGCGACATCCGCGTCGTTGAGACGCCGCTTTGAAGGGGATTTCCCTACGCGCAATTCAGGGTTTTCCCGAAACGCAAAAGATCCTCGATCCGGATTCAATCGGCGGCCTCGCTCGATAAGACGCTGATATCTTGAAGGCATGACGGCCGCTTGGGTGCGAGCGTGTAATATAGGGGACATTTCGAATCTGCCCGAAGCCATTCCGCTCGAGATGTGCTATCTCGGGTGGCAGGAGTCGCTCGCGCAGCTTGCGAAACTCGTCGAGCCCGAGATTCCGGGGTAGCGAGGTGACGCCTGACCCTTCACTCAAGCCAAGGCAAGCGGCTCAGCTCAAACATTCGGAGACTTCGAGGTAGACGTGATTAAGCACACTGGCGGTTGTCATTGCGGGCGCGTCCGGTTCGAAGTCATCGCGCCGGAAATCCTGACGGTGTCGGATTGCAACTGCTCGATCTGCTCGAGATCGGGCTACCTGCATCTGATCGTTCCGAAGTCGCGGTTCAAGCTGCTGTCCGGCTCGGAGGCGCTGACGACCTACCGGTTCAACACCGGCACGGCCAAGCACCTGTTCTGCTCGACCTGCGGCATCAAGTCGTTTTATGTTCCGCGCTCGCATCCTGACGGGTACAGCGTCAACGCCCGCTGCCTCGACAGCGGCACCGTCCGCGAAATGAGCATCACCCAGTTCAACGGGCGGGAGTGGGAAAAACAATATCCCACGGGCCGGGCTCCCGACTTTGAATCGTGAAGCTTTAGACGGCGAACACCATCCGGAACCGCGAGCGACGGCATGGCAGCCCGCCAGGCGACGCCGAAGAGCCTCGACGAGTACATTGCGGCGTTCCCGCCCGAGGTGCAAGCGATTCTTGAGCGCATCCGGCGAACGATCCACGACGTTGCACCCGAGGCGAGGGAAGCGATCAGCTACCGAATTCCGGCGTTCACTCTTGGCGGCGCTCTGGTGTACTTCGCCGCCTTCAGGAATCACATCGGGTTCTACCCGCCGGTATCGGGCGATGCGAAGCTCAAGAAAGCGGTGTCGCTCTATGCGGGAGAAAAGGGCAATCTCAGATTTCCGCTCGACCAGCCGATCCCCTACCACCTGATCAAGCGAATTGCGAGGCTGAGGGTGAAACAGAACTCGGCGAAGACGGCGGCGAAGCGCAAGAAGAAAGGGCTCAGGGAACCTTGATCGCCTTCCCGTAGCAGACGAAGGACTCCGACCCGAAGGAGAACAGGCCCTTGTCGCCGTAGCAGTCGACGTTGATCAGGCCGTTCGCGCCCATCCCCGCCGCTTTGTCCTGCAGTGCCGCGATGCCGTCCTTGGGCGAAGAATAGCTCGGCACCCAGAAAGGGGTGCGCCAGGTCTCGACCCAGAGGCGCGCGACGGCCTGGTATTCGCCCCGCCTGAGCTCGGCCGGGCGGTAAATCCTCACGTCTTCGGTCTTCGTGGTTGCGCACGCGGACAGGATCAAGACGACTGCAGCGAGCGGTGCAATTCGTTTGCTCATGGGGTCCGGCGCGGCGATTTCGACCGCACGATTATATTCTCACGAACGCGGGGATCGCCGGCGATCTGCTACGCCGCGTCGCCGGTCTGCCTGGCGACCGGCGCTGGCGGGCGCGATTGCTCTCAACCCGGCCTGCGTAAGGACGTAAGTCCGGTCCGCCGTCTTCGCCGCAGCCGCCGAATGGCTGACGAGTATCCCCGCGGCGCCCTGTTCCTTCACGCATTCGCGCAGCAGCGCGAGCACTTCCTTCGCGCTTTCCGGATCGAGATTCCCGGTCGGTTCGTCGGCGAACACCAGGCGCGGGCTGTGCACCAGGGCGCGCGCGATCGCGACGCGCTGCATCTCGCCGCCCGAGAGCTCGTGCGGCATGCTGTCGCCGCGCTCCCCGAGCTTCACCGACTCGAGCAGCGCGCCGACCCGCCTGCGCATGGGCTTCTTCCCGACGCCGTTCAGCGCGAGCGGGAGCGCGACGTTCTGCGCCACCGTCAGGTAAGGCAGGATGTGAAACGCCTGGAACACGAACCCCATGTGCTTGCGGCGGACCAGGGTGAGGGCGTCGTCGCCGAGCGCGCACAGATCCGCTCCGTCCAGCAACACCTGCCCGGAATCGGGGCGCTCGAGCCCGGCGATGAGATTGAGCAGAGTCGATTTTCCGATTCCCGACTCGCCCGTCACCGCGACGTAATCGCCCGCGGCCAGCTCGAAGCTGATGTCCCGCAGCACGGTCTTCGGGCGCGGTCCGGAAAAGGACTTGGAGAGGTTCCTGATCGACAACACCCGGGCGAGGTTACTTGCGCACGGGCTTTCCGGCAAGCGCGCCGCGCCCGTCAGACCCCTAGATAACGGTGCTGCAGCTCGCGGTTCGCCGCCAGCTCGGCGGAGACGCCGCTCCACACGACGCGGCCTTTCTCGAGCACGTAGTGCCGGTCGGCGATGCGCGTCAGGGCGCGCAGATCCTTGTCGATGATCAGGATGGCGAGGCCCGAGGCCTTCAGGCCCTCGAGCGCGCGGTAGATCTCGACGCGGACGAGCGGCGCGAGGCCCTCCGTGGCCTCGTCGAGGATGAGCATGCGCGGATTGGTCATCAGGGCACGCCCGATGGCGAGCATCTGCTGCTCGCCGCCGGAGAGCTGGCTGCCGAAGTGCGCGCGCCTCTCGGCGAGCTGCGGGAAGAGCGCGAGCACGCGCGCGAGCGTCCAGGGCTCGGCGCGCGCGGAGCGCCTGGCCGCGGTCGCGACCAGGTTCTCGCGCACCGTGAGGTTGGGAAACACCTGCCGCCCTTCCGGCACGAGGCCCAGCCCCGCCTGCGCCACGCGGTACGAGGGCAGGCCGTGCAAGGGCTTCCCTTCGAACACGATCGTGCCCCCGCGCGGGCGCACCATGCCCATGAGCGATCGCACCGTCGTGGTCTTGCCCATGCCGTTGCGGCCGAGCAGGGTCACCGCTTCGCCGGGGCGCACGCCGAAGGAGACGCCGAACAGCACCTGACTCTGCCCGTACGCGGTCGCGAGCGCATCGACCTCGAGCATCACGCCGCACCCTCCTCGCCGAGATAAGCGCGCCGCACCTCGGGGTTGGAGCGGATCTCCTCGGGCGCGCCGGTTGCGATGATGCGCCCGTAGACCAGCACCGAGATGCGGTCGGCAAGGGAAAACACCGCGTCCATGTCGTGCTCGACCAGGATGAGTGTCTTGCCGCCCTTGAGGGAGGAAAGGAGCGCGATCATGCGCTGGGTCTCCTCCGCGCCCATTCCCGCGACCGGTTCGTCGAGCAGCAGGAGCCGCGGGCGGGTCGCGAGCGCGGTCGCGATCTCGAGCGCGCGCTGCTCGCCGTGCGCCAAGTTCGCGGCGAGAACGTCACGGCGCTCGCTCAGGCCCACCTCGTCGAGAATCGCGCTCGCGGGCGAGCTCAAGGCCGCCTCCCCGCGCGCCGGCCGCCAGAACCGGAAGCTCGAGCCGGAGTGCGCCTGCACCGCGAGCATCACGTTTTCGAGCGCGGTGAAGTCGGGGTAGATGCTGGTGATCTGGAAGGAGCGCGCGAATCCGCGGCGCGCGCGCGCCGGCGCCGAGAGCGCCGTGATGTCCTCGCCGGCGAAGCGCACGCGGCCCCGGTCGGGAAGGAGGTTGCCGCAGAGCTGGCTGATCAGGGTCGTCTTGCCGGCGCCGTTCGGCCCGATGATGGCGTGGGTCTCGCCTTCCCGGATTTCGAGGTCGACGTCGTCGCTGGCGAGCAGCGCCCCGAAGCTCTTCGTGAGGCCGCGGACTTCGAGCAGGGTGCTATTCATTCTTGCCGAAGAGCAATCCCGCGAGGCCGCGCTTGAGGAAGAGCACCGACAGCACCAAGAGCGGCCCGAGGATCAGCTGCCAGTGCTGCGTCCAGCCCGAGAGCGCGTCCTCGACGAGGAGAAGAGCAAAGGCGCCGAGCACCGGCCCGGCGATGCTCGCCATGCCCCCGAGGATCACCATGAACATGAGCTCGCCCGAGCGCGTCCAGTTCATGAACTCGGGAGTGAGGTACGCGGTGTGGTTGACGAGCAGCGCCCCGGCGAGCCCGCACATCGCGCCCGCGATCACGAACGCCGCGAGCCGGTACGGGTAAGGCGAGAAGCCGATCGAGCGCGTGCGCACTTCGTTCGATCTCGCCGCGCGGATCACCATGCCGAAGCGGGAATTGACCAGCCGGTGTCCGAGGAAGAGAAACAGCACCAGGAGCGCAAGCACCAAGTAGTAGAAGGCGGCGGCGTCGTTGAGGTCGATCAGCCCCGGGAACTGGCTCTTCACCGCGAGGCGCATGCCGTCGTCGCCGCCGTACTCCTCGATCGAGATGCCGAGGTAATACAGCATCTGCGTGAACGCGAGCGTGATCATGATGAAGTAGACGCCGCTGGTGCGGATCGACACCGCCCCGATCGCGAGCGCCACCAGCGCCGATGCGCCGATCGCGAGCGCCCATTGCAGAAAGCCGTTGTTGATCCCGTAGTGCGCGAGCACGCCGACGGCGTAGGCGCCGACGCCGAGGTAGGCGGCGTGCCCGAACGAGATCATTCCGCCGTAGCCGAGGATGAGATTCAGGCTCAGCGCCGCGATGGCGAAGATCATGACGCGGCGGACGAGGTCGAGGTAGAAGGGCTGGTTCGCGAGCGCCGCGACCGGCGGCACCGCCGCAAGGAGCACGAGGCCCGCCGCCAGCACGATCGCGCGGGTGCGGGAATTCATGAGCGGGCGGGAAACAACCCTTGGGGCTTGAGCGCGAGCACGATCGCCATCAGCAGGTATATCAGCATCGAGGCGAGCGCCGGGCCGGCGGTGTCGGCGGCGGTCGTCGAGAGCACCGTCGCGAGCATCGGCCGAACGAAGGCGCGGCCGAGCGTGTCGGCCATGCCGACGATCAGGGCTCCCGCGAGCGCGCCGCGGACCGAGCCGATGCCGCCGATCACGATGACGACGAACACCTCGATCAGGATCAACTCGCCCATCCCCGGCTGCACCACGTGGATCGGGCCCGACATGAGGCCCGCGAGCCCCGCGAGCGCGGCGCCGAAGCCGAACACGAACGTGTAGAGCAGGCGGATGTTCACGCCGAGCGCCGCGACCATGGCGCGGTTGGAGGCCCCGGCGCGGATCAGCATCCCGAGGCGCGTGCGCGCGACCACGAACCAGAGCAGGCCCGCCACCGCGAGGCCGACGGCGATGATCACCAGGCGGTAGAGCGGGTAGCGCAGGCCCGCGAAAAGCTCAACGTGCCCGCTCAGGTAGTCGGGAAGGGTCGTGTAGATCGCTGCCCGGCCCCAGAGCATCGCCATCAGCTCGTTGAAGAACAGGATCAGGCCGAAAGTGGCGAGGACCTGGTCGAGGTGCTCGCGCTCGTAGAGCGTGCGCAGGGCCACCACCTCGACGGCGATTCCCACCACCAGAGTCCCCGCGAGACCGAGCAGCACGCCGAGCGGATACGACCCCGTGGCCTGGTAGAAATACGTGGCGAGGTAGGCCCCCACCATGTAGAGCGAACCGTGCGCGAGGTTCACCAGGTTCATGATGCCGAAGACGAGCGTCAGGCCCGCCGCCATCAGGAACAGCATCACCCCGAGCTGCAGCCCGTTGAGAGTCTGCTCGAGTACGAGAACGAAATTCATGCAAAAAACGAAAGGGGCGCGGTCAGACCGCGCCCCGGATGTTCGACGCGAGGCGGACCGACGATCACCTCATCCCGCATTCCTTGGCGTAGGAATCCTTGTGATTGGTGAAGACCGTTTTCTGGATCTCCATCACCGGATCCTGGCCCGCCGGCCCGGTCACCGCCTTCAGCAAATAGAAGTTCTGGATCGGGAAATGATTCGTGTTGTAGCTGAACTTGCCGCGCGTGGACGCGAAGTCGGCCTTCTTCATCGCGGCGATCATCCCCTTCTTGTCGGCGAGATTGCCCTTCACTGCGCGCACCGCCGAATCGATCAGCAGGATGCCGTCGTAGCTCTGCGCCCCGTAGAAGACCGGCATCTTGCCGAATTTCTTGCGGTAGTCCGCGACGTACTTCTGGTTCGCCGGATTCTTGAGGTCCGGGCTCCAGTAGCGGGTCTCGTACTGGCCGAGCGCCGCGTGCTTCACCGCCGGGATGGAGATCTCGTCCACCGTATACACCGAATACAGCGGGAACTGCCCGCGAAGCCCCGCTTCCGAGTACTGCCGCAGGAACGAGATGCCCATGCCGCCCGGGTAGAAAACGAACACCGCCTTCGGGTTCTTCGCGCGCAGCTGGGAGAGCTCCGCCTGGTAATCGGTCTGCCCGAGCCGCGTGTACACCTCGTCGACGATGCGACCCTTGTAGGAGCGCTTGAACCCGTTCACCATGTCCTTGCCGGCCGCGTAGTTCGGCGCCATGACGTACACGTCGGTGATGCCCTGGTCCTGCATCACCTTTCCCATCGCCTCGGGCGTGTCGTCGTTCTGCCAGGATGTGGTGAAGAACAGCTCGTTGCACATCTTTCCGGCGAGCTCGTGCGGGCCGGCGTTCGTGCCGATCATGAACTTGCCCGCGTCGGTGACCGTGGGCGCGACCGCGAGCATGACGTTCGACCAGATGATTCCCGCCACGAAATCGACCTGGTGCTTTTTCAGCATCTCGTCCGCGACCTGCTTGCCCACGTCGGGCTTGACCTGGTCGTCGCCGTAGATCACCTCTACGTCGAGCCCCGCGATCTTGCGCCCGAGGTGATCGAGCGCGAGCTCCACCGAGTTCCTCATGTACTCGCCGATGACGCCCTGCGGTCCCGACAGCGTCGTGATGAAGCCGATCTTCAGCTTCTGCTGCGCGAGGGCCGTTCCCGAGGCGAGGAGCGCGGCGGCGAAACCGATTGCGACGGTGCTTGGCGTTTTATTCCTCATGATCCCTTCCCTCCGTTTGCGTGACTTTTCATTGTACGAGAACCGGCCCTTGATAGGCCAATGCAGCCTCGATCGCGAGCCCCGCCGAGAGGACGCGCTCGTCCTCGCCCGAAAAACCGACCACCATCAGCCCGACCGGCGCCTCCCGGGGCGCGTGGATCGGCAGCGTCAGCGCGCATCCGTCGAGGAAATTGATCGGGCTCGTGTTGCGCAGCATGTTGCCGTTCGCCAGGCGGAAAGTCTCGGGGTTGCGCTCCAGACCTTCGATCGGGGGAGCGATGCGCGGTACCGTGGGCATGACCAGCACGTCGATATCGTAGTTCGCGCGCGTAAAACGCCCCGCGAGGCGATTTCGCGTCGCGAGCAGATCGATGTAATCGGCCGCTAGGACGAATCCGCCGCGCAGGATCCGCTCCAGCACGCGCGGGTCGATTTCCTGCTCGCGGTCGATCCATTTGCGGTGCACGGCGTAGGCCTCGGGCGGAGAGATCCCGCCGCCTGAGTTCGCCTTCGCCGCCTCGTCGAACTCCGGCACGGCGAGCGGCACGATCACCGCACCGCGTCGCGACAGGCGTTGCATCGCCGCATCGAATGCCTCCGCGACCTCGATGTCGAGATCCTCCAGCATGTGATTTTTCGGCACACCGAGGCGCAGCCCCCCGAACTCCGCAGACCTGAGCGGGCGCGGTGGCTCGCCCGTGAGCACCTGGAAGACGGTTGCGCAGCAGGCGGCCGTGGGCGCGAGCGGCCCGACTGAATCGAGAGTGGTCGAGAGCGGGAACGCGCCGACGAGCGGAACGCGCCTCCGCGTCGGCTTGAACCCGGCGATTCCGCACAGCGCCGCCGGAATACGCACCGAGCCGCCGGTGTCGGTCCCCAGCGCGAACGCCGCCATGCCGTCCGCGACCGATACGGCGGCACCCGAGGACGATCCGCCGGGAATCCTCCGCTTGCCGCGGTCGTAAGGATTGGCGGGCGTGCCGTAATGCGGGTTGATGCCGATCCCGGAAAAGGCGAACTCGGTCATGTTGCTGCGCCCGATGACGACTGCGCCGGCCGCGCGCAGCCGCGCGACTGCGACCGCGTCCGCGGTCGCGGGAGGAGCGTCGCGCAGTATCTTCGAGCCGGCGGTCGTGGCCTCGCCGGCGATGTCGAAAAGATCCTTGATCGAAACGGGCAGGCCCGCGAGCGGAGACGGCACTACGCCTTCCTTTCGCAGCCGGTCCGAGGCATCGGCGGCCAGCAGCGCGCCCTGGGCGTGCACCTTGGTGAAAACGCGCCCGCCTTCGCCGCCGGCGTCTGCGATGCGCGCGAGCGCCGCCTCGACGAGCCTGCGGCTCGTGGTCTTGCCCTCGGCGAGCTCCTGCGCGAGCACCGCGATCGGGCGGACGACGGTTTCAGCCATGGATCAGGCCTTGGGCCGCGTCGGCGTCTAGCGCTTGGCGCTTTCGTCGTAGTAATGCATTTCGAGCAGGAGGCAGCCTGTTTCCGATTTGAACGGTCCGTGGAGCGTTCCCGGCGGGCGGCAGGCGTAGGTGCCGGGGCCGAAGCGGGTGCCGCCCTTGCCGTTCCTGTCGTTGCCGACGATCAGGTCGCCCGAGACGAGATACACCTCTTCCCAGTAATCGTGCACGAACGGCTCCGTCGTATGCACGCCGGGATCGAAGCGCAGGTGACGCGTGCGGGAGCCTCGCCGGTTTTTCTCGTCGAGGGATCCGGCGAGCACCTGCTGCCGGATCCCGTCCGGATAGCCCGGCAGTTTTTCCCAGCCCTTGTCGAGGTCCACCTTGTAGAACTCCTTGTGCTCTTTGCGGATCGCCATGGGGCCTCCGTTCAAGGTTTCATGCTTCTCGCGGACCCGGTCCAGCCGGCGATCACGAGGCTCGCGATGTCGATGCGGCGCGGCGCGCCTTCAATCAGGAATTCCACGCTGTGTCGCGCTCCACTTCACGCCCGCTATTTTACAGGCGCTCGAGGTTCCGCAAGAGGTGGGATCCATCCCACGGCAGTTTTCCTTTGCTTTCCGTCGCTCCTCGGAGTAGATTTTTCATCCGACCGGAGCCCTCGAGGAGTCGTTGATGTCCAAGTTCGTGATTTCCCCGCATTTCAGGCTGCAGGAATGGGTGGCCGAGGAAAAGGGCTACTTCGACGCCGAAGGCCTGGAATACGAATTTCGCGACAACTACGGCCCCGGCGACGTGGCGAAAAAGCACGCCACGCCGAACAAGGTCGGCGCCTACCAGAGCATCGAGCAGGGCCGGGCCTGCGACGTGAGCGGCGCCTGCCACTGGACCGTGAATGTCGCCGCCTCGACCGGCCACGGCAAGCTCTACGCCGACGCCTACTCGGTCGCACCCTGCGGCGTATTCGTGCCGCCGGAATCCGACATCAAGCATCCCTCGGACCTCAAGGGCGTGCCGATCTCGGTGGGCTACCAGTCGGGCAGCCACTACTCCACCATTCAGGGACTCGAGCAGTACATGGGCATTGACGACATCAAGCTGTCGTTTGCCGATGGGCTCCTGTTCAGCCGGCTGGAGAAGCTGATCGACCGCAAGGTGCCCGCCGCGTCCCTGTTCAGCGGGCCCTACTACTTTCTCGAGCAGCTCGGTTTTCGCAAGGTCATCGACACAACCTTCATGATGGCGACGTCGATCTCCGGAAATCCCGAGCCGGAAGACCTGCGAAAGTATTTCCGGGCGCTGCGGCGTGCGCAGCGCGACATCGATCTGCGCCCGGAGCTGTACACGCACTACTACAAGAACGAGTTTCCCGCGCGCTTCCTCGACCAGATGGACACGCGCCGTTGGGGGCCCGGCGAGCGCATCGTCTTCGAGCCCTACACCAAGGAAGTGTTCGAAGAGTCCTTCAAGTGGATCGCCGAGCGCCGTATCTTCGCCGAAGGCGACATGGGGCCTGGCAAGTACGAGGATTCGGTCATCTCTCTCGCAGCCTAGGCCGACTCGAAGTTCATCCCGAAGGCCTCCGGGGGCTTGGGCCCCCATACGTAGAGCGAATCCTCGGCCGGATAGTTGGTCGCTTTCCAGCTCGAATCCTCCGGGATGTAGTCGATGTCGCAGAAGTACTCGGCCAGGCTGTCCCAGGGATCGCGGATGTAGTGGAAGAAGTTCGAGCCGATGACGTGCCGGCCGAATCCCCAGCCGTCCTTGTAGCCCTTGTCGAGCAAGTTGCAGGCTCCCATGCCGATCTCGTCCACGTTGCCGACTTCGAAGCTCGCGTGGTGGAAGCCCGGCCGGTCCGACTTGATGTAGCCGAAGATGTGATGATCGCTCCCCCCGTGCCCGCGCATGAATGCGACGATGTCCTGCGCGCGGTCCGAGAGCTGAAGGCCCACGACGCGCGTGTAGAAGTCCACCATCTTATCCATCTGTGCCGTGAAGCGCAGCGTGTGGCCGAGACGCGTAGGCCTCACCTGGACATCGCGCTTCGGATGGCCGGGCACCCCGGCGCGGTTCAGGTGACCTGGGTTGTTGATCTTCCACTCCGCGACGGTCCGCCATTTCGCGGCTCCCGCGACGCGCACGTTCACGAGCAGTCCATCGGGGTCGCGGAACCAGATCCCCTCGCCCGGCGTTTCCCTTGGCGCATCCACGAGCTTCACGCCCGCCTGCGCGAGCCGCTTCTTCAGGCCTTCGAGCTCATCGGCCTTCGTGCCGAAACACACGTGGTGCATGTGCTTCTTCTTTCCCTCGATCAGGATCACCTGGTCCTGATCGCGGCCCTGGCAGCGCATGACGATGCATTTGCCGAACTCGCGGGCCTCCATGCCGAAATCGGTGTAGAACTTCCTGCCGACCGTCGCATCCGGCACGGCAAGAGCGATGTGCTGCAAAGAACGAACCGTCATGGTCCCTCCGAGCTTGCAGTCCTTTCGCGCCAATTGTACCGCCTGGCCGGGAACATCACGCTCTTTCGACAAGCTCGTCTACCACGCCCCGCCCTGATCGTGCATCATGACGGGGCCCATGGCCGCCACCGCTGAACGCAGCATTTCGCGCACCGCGCTCGTCACCGGCGCGGCGCGCGGAATCGGCCTGGCGACTGCGGAGGCTCTTCTTGCCGCGGGGCACCGGGTCGCGATGGTAGACAAGGACGCCGACGCCGTGCGCGCGGCGGCAGGCAGACTGCCCCCGGATCGCGTTCTCGCGATCGTGCAGGACCTTGCCCACGCCGATGCGGGCGGGAATCTCGATCAAGCGGTGCGCAAACGCTGGGACCCCGTGACCATCCTCGTCAACAACGCGGGCATCCCCTCCCCGCGCCGCGACGGGCGCACCGCGGGCCTTCTCGAGATGACGGTGGAGGAATGGAACACCGTCCTGGAAGTCAATCTCTCCGCGGCGCTGCGCTTGTGCCGCGCGTTCATCCCGTCCATGCGCGAGCGGCGCTGGGGACGCATCGTCTGCGTCTCCTCGCTCGCGGGGCGCTCGCGGACCTATATCTCGGGCGTGAGCTACATGGCCGCCAAGGCCGGCCTGCTCGCGCTCGCGCGCTCGATCGCGGGTGAATTCGGACGCGAGGGTATCACCGCGAATTGCGTCGCGCCCGGCTACATCGACACCGCCATGGCGGCGCTCCACGGCGGGGAAAAGAATGCCGAGATCGCGAAGAACATCCCGCTCGGGCGCGCCGGCACCACGCAGGAGGTGGCGGCCGCGATCGCGTTCCTCGCGTCTGAAGAGGCTGGCTACATGACCGGCTCTGTAATCGACGTAAACGGCGGCATTTTCATGGCTTGATCGGCGTTCGTATGGGCGCCTGCCCACGCAGTCGCCCGATCACACGGCAACGCGCGCAATGCATTCTCTGGCAGAATTGCGCGACTATAAGGGGAGACAAGCATGCTGAAGCTGATCCGGATACCGAGCTTGCCCGTGCTCGCGGCGCTCGCGTGCGGAGCGAGCGCGCAGACCGTCGGCTTCGCCACCCTGCAGCCGGGGACGCTGCTGAACGCCCAGGCTTCGGTGATCGCCAAGGTCGTGCAGGACGACTCCAAGCTGCAGGTGCGCGTCATCGGCTACGGCGGCGACACGGGCATCATCGACGCGGTGAACTCGGGGACGGCGGATTTCCTGCTCCTGGACATCGGCGAGCCGGCCGAGGCGCAGCGCGGCGAGAACGTCTGGAAAGGCAACGCCAAGCCCAACCTGCGCGTGGCCCTGACGATGTACGGGTTCCAGATGGCCTTCTGGGTGCGCAAGGACTCGCCGGTACAGAGCATCGCCGACCTCAAAGGCAGGCACGTGCCCTCGGAGTGGGTGCAGCAGACCAGCGTCATCACTCACTTGAACGCTCTGCTCGCCGCAGGCGGCGTCACCATGAACGACGTGCAGAAGGTGCCGGCGGTGAACGTGATCCGCGCCTCGGAGGACTTCAAGTCGGGCAAGATCGACCTCTTCTTCTTCGCGGTCGGCGCGCCGAAGGTGCAGGAGATCGCCGCCGCGGTCGGCGGGCTGCGCGTCCTGCCGATGGAGGTGCTGCCCGATTCCGAGTCGCGCATGAAGAGGATCCGCCCCGAGTATTACTTCTCGACGGTCAATCCGGCGCCCCACATCGCCGGCATCGACAAGCCGACCAAGGTGCAGACCATCGACTTCATCATCGGCGTCGGAACCCACGTGAAGGACGAGGTCGTGCGCGACTTCATCAGGGCGGTGCACACTAACAAGAAGGCGCTGGTGGAGGGCCACCCGAACTTCAGCGCCTACGATCCCTCGCATTCGGGCAAGTTGCAGCCTCGACTCGCCTATCACCCGGCGGCCGAGAAGTACTGGAAAGAAACCGGTCTCCGCTAGGTGGAGGAGCTATCGGCCGCGGCGCCGCCGCGATCCGCCGCCGCCCGCTTCGCCCAGGTCGTCCTCGCCGCGCTGCTGACGCTGGGCGCGCTCGCCTACAGCGTCGGCCTCACGCGCGCGGCGGGCCTGGTGCTCTTTCCGGAGCAGTTTCTCGCCGGCATCTACGGCGTCTGCCTCGCGCTCCTGTTCATCAGCTTCCCCGCGCGGCGCGGGACTGCGCGCGCCGATATTCCCTGGCATGACTGGCTGCTCGCCGCCGCCGGGCTCGCCGTCGGCCTGTATGTGGCGGTGACCTTCCCCCGCCTGACGGCCCAGGCGGGAACGGTCACGTTCGAACTGCTGTTCCTCGCGGCGGTGCTCGCGCTCCTGACGCTGGAGGGGACGCGCCGCACTTCGGGGTACTCGCTGATCGTCATCACCTTCGTGCTCGTGGTGTGGGTGCTGGTCGGGCATCTCGTCCCCGGGCAGCTGCAGACGCACAAGGTCGAGGCGAAAACGCTCGCGATCTATCTCAGCTTCGACAACAACGGCCTGCTCGGCCTCGTGCTCGAGATCGCCTGCACCATCGTGGTGGCCTTCGTGCTGATGGGGCAGCTCCTCGCGCGCTCGGGCGGCTCGGGCTTCTTCAACGACTTCGCGCTCGGCCTGATGGGGCGCTTCCGCGGCGGCGCCGCCAAGATTTCGGTAGTCGCGTCGAGCCTCTTCGGCAGCATCTCGGGAATCGCCGCAGCGAGCGCGCTCGCCGTCGGCGTGGTCACCATTCCGCTCATGAAGAAGTCGGGCATTCCCGCGCGCCTCGCCGCGGCGATCGAGGCCTGTGCGGCCAACGGCGCGCAGATGATGCCGCCGGTGATGGGCGCGGTGGCCTTCGTCATGGCGGACTTCCTGCAGGTGCCCTACCGCGAGGTCGCCCTTGCCGCTCTGCTGCCGTCGCTCCTCTACTACGCGGCGCTCTTCATCCAGTGCGACCTGGAGACCGCGCGCTACGGCATCGGCAGAGTCGACCGCAGCGAGATCCCGGGCATGGGCCCGGTGCTCAGGACGGGCTGGATCTTCCTCGCGCCGTTCGCCGCCATCGTCGGCGCGATGTTCTGGCTGAACTGGGAGCCCGAGCCCGCCGCGGCGCTGGCCTCGGCAATCATCATCGCCCTGGGCCTCGCCATCGGGTATCGCGGTGCGCGCATGAAGCTCGCCGACATCTGGAGCGCGATCATCGAGACCGGTATCGGCGTGTGCGAGATCATCGTCATCAGCGCAATCGGCGGCTACGTGCTCGGCCTGTTCCAGATCGGCGGGCTGTCGTTCGCGCTCACCGCCTACCTCGTCAACCTGGGCGCGGAAAACCTGCTCCTTCTCCTCGTCATCTGCGCGATCACCAACATCGTGCTGGGGCTGGGCCTGCCGACCCTCGCGGTGTACGTGATGCTAGCCATCTTGGTCGCGCCCGCGCTGGTCAAGGTGGGCGTGCCGGCGATGGCGGCGCATCTGTTCATACTGTACTTCGGCATCATGTCGCTCATCACGCCGCCCATCGCCACCGCCGCTTTCGTCGCCGCGACGATCGCAAAGACCGATCCCATGGCGGCGGGGTGGACCGCGATGCGCTTCGGCTGGGCCTCCTACATCGTGCCCTTCCTATTCGTCTACTCGCCGGCCCTGATCATGCGGGGCAGCGCGGTGGAAATCGGACTCATGATGATCCTGTCGATCGCGGGCATCTGGTTCGTGTGCGCCGCCTTCACGGGCTATGCCACGAGGGTGATGGGCCTGCCGATGCGGGTCGCTTTCGGCGCAGCGGGCGTGCTGCTCCTGATGCCGTTCCAGGCCGCCGCCGTCAACGCCTGGCTGAATGCCGCCGGCGGAGCGCTCGGCATCGCCCTGCTGGTCTACGAGATGAGAGGCAAGCGCAGGGAAGTATCCCGGATACGCGCGTAGTGCCGGTACCCGGGTGCGTGTAATCCGTCAGACAGCCGCGTGATTGGCGTGCTTGGTCGAAGAGTCGAACGCCTTCACGGCCGGCATCAGCTCGCGCGCGAACAGTTCCATGTTCCGGCGCGTAAGATCCGCGGGCAGAGTCCCGAACTGGCACAGCACGAGAAGATTCCCGAAGCGCATGTCCTTCCAGTAGGCCTCGAGCGCCTTGCGCGCCGTCGCGGGGCTGCCGCAGACGATGAGCCCCAGCTCGATCGACTTCTCGAGAGTGATGTCGCCGAATATCGCCGCTTTCGCCTTCATGACGTTTTTCAGCGACTCGCGCGACGTATAGCCGGGAGGCAGCAGCATCTCGACCGGCATCTTGAGGAAGACGTTGCGGAAAGCCTCGAAGTGCGGCTTCGCTTCGCGCCGGGCAAGCTCGTCCGTATCGGCGACGTATACAGGCACCGCCCAGCCGAGCTGCCGGTCCTCCGCCTCGTAGCCGAAACCCTTGCAGGTCTCGCGGTACATGTTCAGATAGCGCTGCACCACGTTCGCGGGGCTGAAAGTCTGCAGATAGGTGTAGCGCCGGTCCGGATGCGCCGCCCAGTCGATCGTCTCCTTGCTGCCTTGCGAGGGGATCCAGATGGGCGGATGGGGTTTCTGGTACGGCCGCGGCCAGAGGTTCACATACTGGACGTTATAGTGCCGGCCCTGGAACGCGAACGGACCGGGCTCGGTCCAGGCGCGCACGATCAGGTCGTGCGCCTCGTGGAAGCGGTCGTGCGAGAAAGTGGGATTCACGCCGAACGTGTGGTACTCGGCGCCGATCCCGCGAACGAAGCCGGAAATCAGCCGGCCCCCCGAGATCACGTCGATCATCGCGTGCTCCTCGGCGACCATGAGCGGATGCTCGCGCAGCGGCAGCGCGCTCCCCAGGATCGCGATTTTCGCGCGCCTCGTGCGGCGGGCGAGCGCTGAAGCAGTGACGATCGGCGAGGGCATCAAACCGTACGCGGTTTGATGGTGCTCGTTGACCGCGATCGCGTCGAAGCCGAGTTCCTCACCGTACTCGAGCTCATCGAGGTAACGGTTGTAGAGTTTGTGCCCCTTCACGGGCTCGAAGTTCGAGTTCGGAAGGTTCACCCAGACGGTGCCGTTGGCGCGCCCCTTTTCCAGATCCAGATCGGCATAGGGCATCAAGTGAAACAGGACCACTTCCATGGCATCACCCCTTTCCCGCGAATCGCAGGACGATGTCGCAGAATTCGTCGGGCCTCTCCGCCTGCGGCAGGTGCCCGCAGCGCGGGATGATTTCGACCTCCGCCCCGGGAATCAGCTTCTTGAACTCGCCCGCGTACGCGACCGGAAGGATCTTGTCGGCTTCGCCCCAAACGACCTTGACTGGCACACTCACGCGGTGCAGCCACTTGCGGAGAAACGGGTCGTGCATGCGCGGCTCCCAGCCGAGCCGCGCCACGGTATGGCGGTTCTTGAGCGAAACATCCAACAGCTCGGGCGTCATCGGCTGGGCGAGCATCTTCTCCGCCAGAGCCGGGTCGAAAAAGAGATTTCGCGCCAGTTCCTCGGGCGACCAGAGAAAAACATCGCCCGGCTTCACGCCGGGCACCGAGATCCCGGCCGGTCCGATGAGGACCAGCGACTTCAATCGCGAAGCGTCGCGAACCGCCATCTCGAGGGCGAGCCAGCCGCCGAGCGAGCTGCCGACGAGGTGCACGCCGCGGAGCTCGAGACTCTCGAGAACGTCGAGATAGAAATACGCGAGATCGTGGATGTTCTCCAGCCACTCGGGCTCGTCGGACGCGCCGAAACCCGGATGCTCGGGAACGAGCACCTCGAAGCGCTGCGCCAGCTTCTCCATGAAAGGCAGGACAGCCGGCGCCCCGCCCGCCCCGTGGAGGTAGAGAAGCGGCTCGCCCGATCCGCCGCAGCGGAGGTTGAGCCTGCATCCGTCGACCTCGATGAAACGCTGGCTGAATGCCATGGCGCCGATTCCAACGCGGCCCGGCAGCTAGCCGCGCCTCGCGCCCGCGCGTTTCGTTCCGGCGACGCGGGAGGCCTCGATCACGGGGCCGATCGCGGAATGGAAAGCCGGCGCCATCACGTGCGCGCCGGCCACGCCCGGAGTCTCCGCGAGCTGCTGCAGCAGCTCGACGCAGATTCTTTTGCCCTCCGTTTTCGGGTCGGCGGCGCGCTCGAGCCGCTCCACGAGACCGTCCGGGATCATCGCCCCGAAGAGCTTCTCCTTCATCCAGCGCGCCGAGCGCGCCGAAGGAATCGGTGCGATGCCGATCAGGATCGGCAGCTTTTGCGCCACGCCGAGCTCGAGCAAACACGCGGCGTAGCGCCGCACCGCGTCGGGATCCATGCAGAACTGCGTCTGGATGAATTCGGCGCCGGCTTCCATCTTCGAGAGCAGGCCGTTGGGGCGCCAGCCGGCCGGAGGATCTACAGGCAGCTCCGCCGCGCCCAGCACGAACCTCACAGCGCCCTTGATTTCGGTGCCCGAGGGAAGCCGGTGCTCCGCACGCATCCGCTGCGCGGTCGCGAGCAAGGCCGTCGTATCGAGGTCGAAAACGGGCTTGGCGTCCGGCTGGTCCCCGAGCGTCGGGTCGTCGCCGCGCAAAGCGAGAATATTGCGTATGCCGAGCGCGGCGGCGCCGAGGAGCTCGGCCTGCAGCGCTAGGCGGTTGCGGTCGCGACAGGTGATCTGCAGGACGGGCTCGATACCGCTTCGCACCAGGAAGTGCGCCGCCGCGAGGCTGGACATGTGAGCTTTCGATCCCGCGCCGTCGGTCACATTGATCGCGGTGACGAGCCTGCGCAACGCGCGCGCATGATCGATGAATTCGGCGGGATCGGTGGACACCGGCGGGGAAAGCTCGGCGGTGACGACGAAACTTCCGTCCCGCAGGTGCCTTTGCAGCTCGCTGATGGCGCTACTCGATGACTGCACCTTCGTGGCCGAGTCCATTCTTTCGGACCTCTTCCCCTCGCGCTGAGAGGGCTGCCACGACGCAAGTCTCGTACGGCAGCCCGTCGGGTTCCGGTCGAAGCCGCGAGTCTAGCACGCTACGCTTCACATTCCGCTCCGCCTTTGCGCCTCGACGCTCGCCATGAATTTCGGCGCCTGCTCCCTGAGGCGGTCGTCCGTCATGCGCCCGCTTCTGGTCATGTAGTCGTAGGCGAGCCGCCACGGCGGCTCGCGCATTTTTTCCGGAAAGCGCTCGTACCAGTAGGAACTCGCGTTCGCCGCCGCGAGCAGCTTTTCCACTACAGGCCTGCGCTCGCGCTCGAACGCCGCGAGCGCGCGCGGCACGTCCTCGCCCGCCTCGCCGAACGCCCGGTCGAGCGCGATTGCGTCCTCGAACGCGAGGCGGGTTCCTGAGCCGATCGAGAAATGCACGGTGCGCAGCGCGTCGCCGATCAGGACAAACTTCCCCGAGAACCAGCGCCGGTTCGACAGCAGCGGAAACTGCCGCCACAGCGATTTGTTCGAGACCAGAGGATGCCCGTCCAGATCCGGCGCGAACACCCGTTCGCAATACGCGCACGACTGAGCGTCGTCCATCCGGCCGAGCGCCGCCCTTTTCCAGGTGGCCTCATCGCATTCGACGACAAAGGTGCTCATCGCGGGGGCGTGGCGGTAATGGTGCGCGACAAAGGCACCGTCTGCGTTGCCGCGGAAGGTGAGCGTGAGGCAATCGAACGCCTGCGTCGTTCCGTACCATGCGAAGCGGTTGGTGAGCAGCTCGATCCTCGGCTGGAACAGCGCTTGCAGCGCCGACCGCACGAGCGAGTTCGATCCGTCCGCGCCGATCACGACGTCCGCGCCTGCGAACTCGTCGAGCGCCGTCACCGCGCGGCCATACTCGACCCTCACGCCCGCGTCGCGGCACAGCTTTCGCAGGATCTCCTGGAGCGCAAGACGCCCGATGGCGGAAAAGCCGTTGCCGTCGATGTCCACGCGCTCGTCGCGGTGCACGATGCGCTGCATCGGCCAGCGCTCCATCGCAGCCTGCATGATGCTCGAGAGTTGCGGCTCATCGCGCTCGAGAAACGCCAGCGCACCGTCGGAGAACACCACCCCGAATCCGTAGGTCGCCCCTTCGGGATTCTGCTCGGCGACTTCGATCCGCCAGGAAGGATGGCGGCGCTTGGCGAGCAGCGAGAACAGGAGACCGGCCGGGCCGGCCCCGATTACGGCGACGCGCATTTCATGACTGCGTCATATTTCACGGAGGACCCCTCGGTTCCGCTTGCGACCGCGTCATAGTTCACGAAATCCCCCGGGGGCTTGTTCACCCGCAATTTGAAGCTTATACTACACGGTAAGAATCGCTCGTAATTTACTGATTCTCCACGAAAGCAAAGGTGCAACTTGGACGCTGTAGGGCGTAAGCAACACCGCATCTCCGGGCCGCTATGGTACGCCGGTCGGGTGCTCTTCATCGCCCTGCCGATGCTCGCGCTGACCTACGCGATCTTCAGCGACGCGTTGGCCCCCACCTTGCCTTCACTGCCGCTCACGTTCACGATCCTGCCGTTCGTGATCTGGACGGCTCTGCGCCTCGGGCAGCGCGAGGTGAGCGCGCTCAACGCGCTGGTGTGCATCATCGCCGTGTGGCACACGATCGAGGGACGCGGGCCGTTTGCATCGGCGCCGCTCGGTACTTCGGTCCTGCTGCTGCTCGCGTTCATCGGTACCGTGGTTTCCACGGGACTGGTGCTGAGCACCGTCGTCGGCGAGCGCAGCCGCGCCTTCGAGGCGCTCGCGCAGGCCTTGAAGACCCTCAAGGAGGAGGCGATCCGGGATCCACTGACCGATCTCTACAACCGGCGCTTTCTGCGGGACTATTTGTCACGCGAGCTGCTGCGCGCCGCGCGCGAAGGCATCCGTGTCGCCGTGATCATGATCGACTTGGACCGCTTCAAGCGGGTGAACGACACCGCTGGACACGCCGCCGGCGATTTCGTGCTCACGGAAATCGCGACGCTGCTCAAACGCCATATCCGCGGCACTGACATCGCCTGCCGCTACGGAGGCGAGGAGTTCACGCTGGTGCTTCCCAACGCCACTCTCCAGAGCGCGCGCAGCAGGGGCGAGGCCATTTGCTCGGCGATACGGGAGCAAGGCGTCCAACTCATGGGTGTCACCGCATCGCTGGGCGTGGCGATCTTCCCCGATCACGCCGCCGAACCCGAGTCGCTGCTCCGCGCCGCCGACAAGGCGCTCTACGACGCGAAAGGCCGTGGGCGCAACCAAGTCAGGATTTTCGCGCGCGGAACCGCCAGGATTTCCTCGTTTCGCTCCAAGACCAGCAAGCGCGCACACGCTTGACGCGTCCCGGAGGGGATCTGCTTGCATCCGGGAACGGATGCTCCTAGGATTCCTTCGCGGCCCACACCTTCTCGGGCCGCGCTAAAAAGGGGAGACTCCATGCAACCTGACATTCATCTGAACTACTGGGCGATTCTCGTCGCGGTGGCCGCCACGATGGTGCTCGGCTTTCTATGGTACGGCCCGATCCTCGGCAAGGCGTGGATGAAGGAGATGGGCATCCCGGCCGGCAGCAAACCCGACCCAAAAGTCATGCGGCGCGGCTTGATCCTCATGGCGATCGGCTCGTTCCTCACCGTGTTCGTGCTCGCGCACACCGGCGAGGTATGGCGGCCGTCGGTATGGAAGGCCGGAGCCGACGGCTCGGCCGCGTTCTACGGCTTCTTCACCGGCTTCTGGACCTGGATCGGCTTCTACGTGCCCCTGCTGCTCGGCGGAGTGTCCTGGGAGAACAGATCCTGGAAGCTGTTCTGTATCAACGCCGCGTACTACTTCGTGATGCTGCAGATGGTCGCAATGATCCTGGCGTTCTGGCGCTGAGGCAAGAGCTCACTCGTTGGTAAAGTCCAGCCGCGTATCGCGGAGCACGCCAAAAAGCTTGATCGGATCGCGGCGCGGGATTTCCAGCGGCGGTAGCTCTTCTGCGTCGATTGCGACTCCCATCTCCGTCGCAAGGTCCATCAGCGTCTCCGAGAGCACGAACTCGCCCGCGCGCGCGCGGTGCAGCAGGCGGTTGGCGATACTCACACAATCGCCGAACACGAAGAGCTGTTCGGGGGTCGGGCTTTCCTTCGCGAATCCGATCACGGCGTCCCCGCAGTGCAGTCCCTGCGAGACCGCCGCGCGGATGCCGAAGTCGCGTTGCCACGCCTCGGCGAGGGTCGCAAATCCGGCCTGGATTTCCTGCGCCGTCTCGACCGCATGCTGAGCGTCGTCCTGTCCGGTGAAGGTCGCCATCACGGTGTCGCTGAGGATGTCCACGAGGGCGCCCTCGTGCGCCTCGACCGCCTTGGCCATCAAGGACACGAATTCGCCCACGCGCGCGAGCACGATTGCCGGATCGAGCATGTCCGACATGCCCGTAAACCCGCGCATCTCCGCAAACAGGATCACCAGCGGAGAGCGTTCGGGCTTGTCCGCTTCGCTAACCGCCACCTCGCATTCTCCCCTCTCGCTCCGCGTTCCCGCCGCGCCGGCCGGGCCGAGCTCGCAAAGCAAGGAATTTTACACAGGCCACGCAAAGCGGTCGCCACGCCCCCGGGGCAAAACCGCGCCGGCCCCTCCGGAACATATGCATATTATTCAAATGTCATTAGTTCAAGCCGCCGGGCGGAGTATAATTTTTGATCCCCGTACGTTCAACGGGAATTCTCAAATTCTCAACTCAGGACCGGAAACGCGCAATTGCGGCCGCTGCGCGTTCCGGCCCGCCACCAAGACGGAGGTCAAAATGGCTGTTCGCATAGGAGATGAAGCACCGGACTTCACGGCAGAAACCACCGAAGGAAAGATCCGCTTCCACGAATGGATCGGAGACAAATGGGCGATTCTTTTCTCGCATCCGAAGGATTTCACGCCGGTGTGCACCACCGAGCTCGGCTACATGGCGAAGTTGAAGCCCGAATTCGACAAGAGGAACACCAAGATAATCGGGCTTTCTATCGATCCGGTAAGCGACCATAACAAATGGGTCAACGACATCAAGGAAACTCAAGGGACCGCAGTCAACTATCCGATGATCGGCGACCCGGACCTGAACGTCGCGAAGCTCTACGACATGATCCATCCCAACGCGAGCGGAGGTAAGCGCACCGCGGCGGACAATGCCACGATCCGCTCGGTGTTCATGATCGGCCCCGACAAGAAGGTGAAGGCGATGCTCGTCTATCCGATGAGCGCGGGCAGAAACTTCGACGAGGTACTGCGCCTGCTCGATTCACTGCAGCTCAACGCCAAACACGCGGTGGCGACGCCGGTGAACTGGAAGCCTGGGCAGGACGTGATCATTCCGACCTCGGTGTCCGACGAGGAAGCTAAGAAAAAGTATCCGCAAGGCTTCAAGACGCACAAGCCGTATCTGCGGACCGTGGCACAACCCAAGTAGCTTGAAACGGACGCCGAAAGCGCCGTTCCAAGTCCGCGCGTTCGAACGGACGAAGAAACATGCCGTTCAGCGCGCGGTCTTCCCATGAACGGGCAGAAGAAGCCGGCGGCGGCGGCAGGAGTGCTGCGCCTCGGCGAGCTCATCGTGCGGCGCATGGGCTTCGGCGCAATGCGCGTGACCACCGACGGCAGCGACATTTGGGGCCCGCCGGCAGACCCGCGCACGGCGAAGGTGTTGCTGCATCGGGCGCTCGAACTCGGCATCAATTTCTTCGACACCGCCGACAGCTACGGTCCGCACGCTTCCGAGTCCTTCATCGCGGAAACCCTGTATCCCTACCCCGAGGGCCTCGTCATCGGCACCAAGGGCGGGGTCGTGCGACCGAGCAGGCGCCGTTGGGACCCGGACGGCCGCCCCGAGCATCTGCGCCGGGCGTTGGACGGGAGCTTGAAGCGCTTGAGGCTTGAGCGCATCGACCTCTATCAGCTTCACGCCCCGGATCCGCAGGTACCCTTCGCCGACTCGGTGGGCGTGCTCGCCGAGGCCCAGCGCGCCGGCAAGATCCGGCACTTGGGGCTCTCCAACGTCAGCGTGGCGCAGCTGGAAGCGGCGCGCCGGATCGCTCCCATCGCATCGGTGCAGAACCAATACAATCTGGAGCACAGGAAATCGGAAGACGTGCTCAAAGCCTGCGAGCAGCTCGGCGTCGCCTTCATCCCGTGGTATCCGCTCGGCGACGGAGCGGCGCTCAGGTCGCGCGGCGTGAAAGGGCTCGCCCGGCGGCTCGGCCTGCCGCCCGCGCAGGTGGCGCTAGCGTGGCTGCTCGCGCGCTCCCCAAGCATGCTGCCGATTCCCGGCACGGCCTCGATCGCACATTTGGAGGAAAATACCGCGGCCGCGACCCTGAGACTCGCGCCCGAAGATCTTGCGGCGCTCAACTGAAAAAGTACGGAGGACCTCCAATGCAGCGTATCTCGATGTTTCTGGCAATCCTCGGCGTCGGCACCGCGACCGCTCTGACCGGTGGATGCAAGAGTCCGCCGACTCAGTCGGAAATGGCCGCCTACGACTACGGCCCGCGCCCGGAAAACTACGGGAAGCTCATCCGCGACTACCTCTGGCCCAAGCTCCTCGATCCCGGAACCGCGATCGTCGAGTTCAAGGCAGGACCCAAGCAGCTCTTCCAGCAACAGACGGCGCTGCGCCCGCTTCGATACGGCTGGGGAGTCTGCGTGTGGATCAACGACAAGAACACGAGCGGCGTCTACGATGGCCCCTACCCTATGGTGTTTTTCGTCCGCGACGGGAAAATCGTCGCAACGAACGGCGGGCCGGACGATAACGTCATCGGCTGGCGCTACGCGCGCACTGGGTGCAACGAGCTCGGCGCTCCGTTCTGGACGCCCTGATCGAGCAGCCTGTGCGCTTCCTGGTGGAGGTGCTCGCCGCGACCTCGATCGCCCTGGCGTCGCTCGCCGGGTGCCAATCTCTTTCACTGACCCGCGAGGAACTCGCGGCGCTCGATTACGGGCCGCGCCCGGGGGATTACGAAAAAATCGTCCGCGATTATCTGAGAACCCGGCTCGTGGAGCCCGATTTTGCGTTGATCGAGTTCAAGGCCGGGCCCAAACCCCTCTACCAGAAGAAAGCGATCCTGCGCGACCGCCAGTACGGCTGGGCGGTGTGCGCGTTGATCAACGACAAGGACAGGCGCGGAGCCTATGAGGGGTTCTACCCGATGGTTTTCTACATTCGCGACGGGAAAGTGGTCGCGGCGAGCGGGGACGCACTGGAGCGTGCCGCGGGAGTCCGCTACGCGCACGCCAGCTGCGGGGAGCTGGGCTATGAGGTGCCGTGATGGGACTCTCCGCTCCGCGCCGGGAGAAAGACCTTAGACAATGAAAATTCCGCTCAATGCCTGCGCGGCGCTGACGCTCGTCGCTGCGACCCAGATCCACGCCCAGGACTACCCCAAAGGGTCGGTGACGCTCGTCATTCCACTCGCGCCAGGGGACGCGTCCGATACTTCCGCTCGCGCCATCGCCGACGAGCTTTCCCGCGAGCTCAAGGTGGCGATCGTCCCGGTGAACCGGCCCGGCGCGGGCGGCGCGCTCGGCACTGAGCTGGTCGCCAAGGCCAAACCCGACGGCTACACCATCGTCCTTACGAACAACGCGTCGCTGGTCTTTCGTTCGATCCTCGATCCCAAGACCGCGAGCTACAACCCGCTCACCGATCTCACGCCGCTGGGACTCGCGATGCGCTCGCCGAGTCTCCTTGCCGTGCGCGGGGACGCGCCCTATAGGACTTTTAGCGAGATGGTAGAGCACGCGAAGAAGAACCCGGGGAGCGTGCGCATCGGCACCGCGGGGGCCGGATCGGTGGGTGATTTCTGCGTACTGACTCTCAATTCGCTCACCGGTGCGGGGCTCACCACCGTGCCGTTCACCGGCGCTTCGCCCGCGGTCACCGCCCTCCTCGGCGGGCATGTCGAAGGCGTCGTCCTCGCGCTCGGAACGCTGACCGGCCGCCTGAGGAGCGGCACGCTGCGGGGCATCGTCATCTCGAGCAGCTATCCGGATTTTCCCGACATCCCGACGCTGCCGGAACTCGGCTACTCGGAACAGCTCTTCGGAGTCTGGGTGGGATTCTTCGCACCGGCGAACGTGCCCGCCGAAGTCACGCGAACGCTGGTTCCGGCGCTGGAGCGAGCCATCAGATCCCCCGCCATCGGCGCGAAACTCAAGCCTCTCGGGATGCTGATGGAATATTTGCCACCCGAGAAGCTCCTGGCCGAGATCCGCCAAGAGCACGCGCGTGTGCAGGGGCTGGCCCGAAAAGCCGGTCTCCTCAAGTAGAATCCGTCACGGCAACTGGATCTTCCCGCCTCCGCCGCCGAGCGGACCCTGGGGAACCACGATCGACGAGCTCGCCTGGCGGCGCAGCTCCTGCAGCTCGCGCACGGTGCGGTCGATCGCCTCTTTTGCGGCTTGTCCGAACTTCTCCGCGGCCTCCTCGAGTGACGAAGCGCCGATCTCGAACCCGATGGGGATGGATCCCGCGGGAGTCATGATCTGGGTCTCGCCGACGTAGAGGACCGTCCTTGAGGCGTCCGGTTTCCCGTCTTTCGCGACGGGGGTCATGCGACGGATCGTGCCGATGCGTCTGTCCGTGAAAATTTCCTCCAGATAGAGCTTGTCCGGTTCGAGCTTCAGCTCGGAGGATTTGAGTTCGGGCGTGGCCATATCCGGGCTCGGAAGTCTAAAGCACCCGAAGGTTGAAGCGGGTCATGAACGATCCTCCCTTTTTCCCATGGTGAAGCGATAACGAATCAAACCTGCGCTCCCACAGGTGCTTCATCATTGTGCCCACGGTTGCTTCATCTAGGCAAATGCAGCGTGCTAGGTTTTCTTACCGAGCTCCGTGCCGGCCAATTTCTCCCAGTATCGCACCACGGCGGTGTGATCCAGACCTGGGCCGAGCGTCGCCTGCGCTTCTCTCCAGGCTTCGAGGCAAGCCTCCGCGAGCCGGGCCGGCGATCCGGTCGAGCGCGCGACCTCGAGCGCGGTTTTCAAGTCCTTCACCATCAGGTCGAGCGAAAATCCCGAATCGAACGCGCGCGACAGGATGAATCGGTGAAACTTGTTGAGGGTCGAGTTGTTCATCCCGGTCGATGCGTTGAGAATGTCCACGACGTTTCCCGGGTCGAGCCCGAAGCGCTGGGCGGCGAGCACTCCTTCGGCAGCGGCGACGAGCCCCACCGCGGAGACGTAGTTGTTGAGAGCCTTCATCGCATGCCCCGAGCCCAGAGGGCCGGTCATGAAAATCTGCCTGCCCATCGCTTCGAGGATCGGGCGGCAGCACGCGATGCTGTGCGCGTCGCCGCCCACCATGATCGAGAGCGTCGCATCCGCCGCCTTCCTCACGCCGCCCGACACGGGCGCATCGAGCATCGCAACGCCGCGCCCGGCGAGCAGGGCGCCGAGCTCCCGCGTGCCGACGGGAGAAGACGAGCTCATGTCGATGAAGACGCCGCCGCGCGGAAACCCCGCGAGCAGGCAATCGCCCGGCCCGAGCAGGACCGCGCGGACGGCGTCGCCGTCGGGAAGCACGGTGATCACCGCCGCGCAACGCTCGGCCGTGGCCTTGAGTGAATCCGGCGCCTCGGCTCCGAGCGCTTCGCGGGCACGCTCGAGCGCATCGCGGTCCACATCGTGCGCGACGAGCCCGTAGCCCGCTCGGGCGAGATTGCGCGCCATGGGGTGGCCCATCTGGCCAAGGCCGATGAAACCGATGCGCGCGGGAGATACGATAGCGCCTGAATTTACCGGAGTACTCGGCATGGCGTCGCGCGTCCGTCCTGACGCGACTTCAGCGGCTGTCGCCGGCGAACCTGTAGCAGCCTTTTCCCGCGCGCTTCGCCTCGTACATGGCGCGATCGGCCTGTATCAGCAATTCGTCGGCGATTCGCTCACGGGATGGATTGAGGCCGCTGCATGCGATGCCGACGCTCGCGCCGACGCGCAGCCCCTGCTCGGCAAACATTTCGATCTCGCCGATCGCTGCCACCACCGTTTCGGCGACCGGAACGGCATCGGAACTGTCATGGGCTATTTCCATGAGGATCACGAACTCGTCGCCGCCGATCCTGGCGAAAGTGTCCGCCTGGCGGACCCGGCGTCCCACGCGCTCGGCGATCTCCTGAAGCAGGCGGTCCCCCGCCTCGTGCCCCAGCGTGTCGTTGACCGACTTGAAGCCGTCGATGTCGAACAGGAGCAGCGCGACCTGGCGTCGGGTTCTCGCTGCCGCGGCGACCATCTGCGCCAGACGCTCGCGGAAATAAGGCCTGTTCGGCAGCTTGGTCAGCTGATCCTGCCACGCAAGGTGCGAGACTTCCTCGATTTTCTCCGCCATTAGGCGGTTCGCACCCGCGATTCTCCCGAGGAGAATCGAGGCATTGACCGTATTTGCAATCAGACCGAAGATGATCGTGGCACCGAAGAGCGGGTATTCCTGCCAATAGGGGCTTGCAGCGAGGTTCCAGACCATGCCGAGAATCGCGATGGCGGTCGCGAGAAACAGGTAGGGGCGCCCGAACCGCAACCCCCACCCTACCGTCGTGAGGAAGAGGAACCCAACGTACGCAGCGAAACCGCCTCCGAAGTACGCGATGTAGCTGCCCACGAGATTGTCCATCAGGATGGCGAACCCCCGCCTTGCACGCGTGGGCGCGGGGCGCTTGTAGGCGAGGACGAGGTAGGCCAGCGCGTACAACGGGAACACGATTCCAGTAGCGACGATGCCGTCGGGAAGGCTGGCGAAGCGTCCCATCACCACGAAACCGCCGACCCCCACGACGGTGCAGATCAGGCGCGTCTTCGCCTGACCGATCTCGATGCCGCCCGACGCCTCTGCACCCAGCCAGTGCCCGAGCGGCAAAAAACGATCCAGGATTCCTTTGCGTCGATCCGAAACTTCGGCGGAAACCGCGTCCATGTATTCTCTCTATCTCCCCACGATGCGCGGCAGCGTCTCCCCGATCGCGCTACGAAGCACCGCGTCGGCGACGCCGTCGAACGGCGTGGGTTCCGCGTTTACGATCACGACGCGCGCGCCCGCGTTCTTCGCGGCAGGCAAGGCACCCGCAATCGGATAGACCCGCAGGCTCGTGCCGACTGAAATGAGCAGGTCCGCCTCGGATGCAGCCTGCATCGCGCGGTCGATCACCTCGGGCACGAGCGCCTGTCCAAACGAGATGGTATCGCTTTTCAGGATTCCGCCGCAGCGCTCGCACGGCGGATCGGATTCCCCCGAGCGAACACGGTCCAGGGTCGCCTGCATCGGTCCCTTCCAGCCGCACGAGAGGCACACCACGTCGTGCACCGTGCCGTGCACCTCGATCACGCGCTCGGGCGAGCTGCCCGCCTTCTGGTGCAATCCGTCGATGTTCTGGGTGATGAGGGCGTGAAGCTTGCCGCGCCGCTCGAGCTCCGCGATCGCCGCGTGGCCCGCGTTCGGACGCGCCGTCCATGCCGGATGCGCAAGGCGCGACTGCCAGGACTTCCTTCGGATCTCGGGATCGGCGATGTAGTAATGGATGTCGGAGAGCTTCTCCGCCTCGGGGTCCTTCGTCCACACCCCTTGCGGGCCGCGAAAATCCGGAATCCCGGACTCGGTGGAGATTCCGGCACCGGTGAGGATCACTATGCGCTTGGCGTCCTCGACCCACGTACGGACGGAGGCGATCGGCGGGTCGAGGGAGCTCATTTTCTGCCTCGTTTCGCGGCACTGCGGCCCGGCGTCCAAAAAAACCGCACCCACGCCCAGAGGGCCAGAAGGTCGGCGAGCACGGCCCCTACTCCGAACATCAGGCGGCCGAGCATTTGACTGGTCTGCAAAGGTCCGCGGACGTTGTGGAGGGAAAAGCCATTCCTGACGCCCGAATCACCCGGCCCGAAGGCGACCCAGTCCGCCGAGAGTGCAAGTGCCGTGATCATCAGGGCCGCGATCAACGCCCGCGCTCTGACCAGGTTTCCGGGCAGCGCGAAGAGCGCTCCGCCGAAGGCGAAGGCCATCCCCACCGGCAGCGCCGCGAATTCCCAGGCGGCGAGCACGTTCTCCTTGGGCCCGAGCTGATAGACGCAGAGCGCGACGACCCCCATGCCCATTGCGCACACCGCGACACCGAGCGCAATGCGCCTCCTGGGCGACGGATCTTTTTTTTCGGCCACGCTCCCTTCCTCTTCTAACCCCGCAATTTGAATCGCTGGATCTTTCCCGTAGCAGTCTTCGGCAGCTCGGGGAGGAACTCGATCCAGCGCGGATACTTGTAGGGCGCGAGCTTGTCCTTGACGTGCTGCTGCAGCGCGACTTTCAGCGCGTCGGTCCCCGAGTTGCGCTGCTTGAGAACGACGTAGGCCTTCGGTTTGACGAGCTTGTTCTCGTCTTCGGCGCCGACCACCGCCGCTTCGAGCACTGCCTCGTGCGTGATGAGAGCGGCCTCGACTTCGGCCGGCGAGACGTAGATTCCCGAGACCTTCAGCATGTCGTCCGAGCGCCCGCCGTATACGTAGTAGCCGTCCTTGTCGAGGCTGTACTTGTCGCCGCTCTTCGTCCAGCCGCCCATGAAAGTGTTGCGGCTCTTGTCGTGGTTGTTCCAGTAACAGGCGGCGCTCGTCGGTCCGCTGATCTGCAGTTCCCCCATCTCGCCCTGCTTCACCGGGTTTCCGCGCTCGTCCACCAGGCGCAGCTCGTAGCCCGGCACCGGTTTGCCCGTGGTGCCGTGGCGCAGGTCGTTCGGCCGGTTGGAGAGGAAGATGTGCAGCATCTCGGTTGAGCCGATTCCGTCGAGGATCGCTACGCCGGTTCTTTCCTTCCAGGTCTTCGCGATCTGCGGCGGCAGCGCTTCCCCGGCCGAGACGCACAAGCGCAGCGCCAAGTTCTCCCGTTTCGGGAAATCGGGGCTCGCGAGCATCGCCGCGTAGAGCGTCGGCACCCCATAGAAAATCGTCGGCTTCCTTTCGGTGAGCCGCTTGAACACGGACGCCGGCGTCGGACGCTCGGCCATCAGAATCGTGGTGGCGCCGGTCGCAAGCGTGAAGGAGAGAGAGTTGCCGAGGCCGTACGCGAAAAAGAGTTTTGCCGCGGAGAAGACGACATCGTTTTCCTTGTGCCCCAGCACGGCATTCGCATAGAGTTCGGCGGTGACGATCATGCTGGAATGGACATGGACCGTGCCTTTCGGCATGCCGGTCGAACCCGAGGAGTAGAGCCAAAAACAAGCGTCGTCGGAGGTCGTCGGCGCGGACGCAAGCTCGGCCCTCCCCTTTGCCAGTACGCCCTTGAATGCGGTGTGGCCGTGAGGGCCGCTTCCGGAGACGATGACCTGTTTCAGGAACGGGAGCCTGCCGATTGCCGGTGCGAACTGCGGCAGCAGCTGCTCCGACACGATGAGCGCCCTGGCACGGCTGTCCGAGAGCATGTACTCGTAATCCTTGGGGGTGAGCAAGGTATTCACCGCGACCGGGATGATGCCCGCTTTGATGGAGCCGAGAAACGCGGTGGGAAAGTCGATCGTGTCGGTCAGTGCGAGCAGTACCCTGTGCTCCATCTCCAGACCCATCCCCTGCAGCCCCGAGCCGAAACGGTCGACGCGCTCGGCAAGCTGTCCGAACGTGTACTGGCCCGCGTCGTCTACGTAGGCGACCTTGGCCGCTCGGCCAGCGGCGAGGTTGCGCTCGATCAGATCGGTCGCGGCGTTGTAGTCGCGCGGAATCCTGACAACAGGCGGGCTGACCGAATGATCGGCGGTGCTGCGCGAGGGCACGCGTTCTCCTTGTGGATTTGAGCTCCGCTTTCCCTGGTCTTCGGCGTGAGGGGGAGCGTTGCGCGGCCATTTTATGCTCAGCATCGGCGCTGCGCACGCGGCAGATGTTTGGGAGCAGAATATCGGTCCCGAGGGACCCGTTCAAGGAGGTGGCCATGAAATCAGAAGATCGAGTGAGGGAGGAGTTGCAAGGACTGGGGGTGGTTGCAGGAAACGGGCTTCTCGACCGCCGAATTTTCCTACGCAGCGGCGCCGCGTTCGCCGCTGCGGTCACGGGTTATGCGGTCGCCCGATCCGCGCGGGCCACCCCGCTCAAGGACGACCCCTGGAGCCTCGTGCCGGGCGCGATCTCTCCGTCCTACGAGCAGCGGTCGCGATTCGAGGGAAAGGTCGTGCGCACGCTCTCCAATCCGAACGGCGAGACCCGCACCTCGCACGCGCGCACTCCGCATCACCTGATCAACGGCACGTTCACGCCGAACGGCCTGCATTTCACGATCGTGCACTCCGGGACCCCGGACATCGACCCGGACACGCACCGCCTGGTGATCCACGGCTTGGTGAAGCGGCCCCTCGCCTTCACGCTCGAGGCGCTGGCGCGCTACCCGATGATGTCGCGCATGAGCTTCGTCGAATGCGGCGGCAACAGCGCGCCGATGTTTTCCAAGGAGCCCATCCAGGCGAGCGTGCAGGCGCTGCACGGGCTCGCGTCCTGCGCCGAATGGACCGGCGTTCCGCTTTCCACCTTGCTGGAGGAGACTGGAGTCGACCCGAAGGCGAAGTGGCTCGTCGCGGAAGGAGCGGACTCGCTCGCTTTAAGCCGCAGCGTGCCGCTGACCAAGGCGCTGGACGATGCGATGGTTGCTCTCTACCAGAATGGGGAGCGGCTTATGCCCGGCAACGGCTACCCGATGCGGCTGCTCCTTCCCGGCTGGGAAGGCAACATGAACGTCAAATTCCTGCGTCGGCTGAAGTTGGTCGAAGCCCCGGCCATGAGCTATTACGAGACCCGGACCTATTCACAGATCCTGCCGGGCGGAAAGGCGTACAGGTTCTATTTCTTACAGGAGGTGAAGTCCTTCATCACCCATCCTTCACCGGGGTTGGCGCTGAAGGGGCCGGGATACTACGAAATCTCCGGCATCGCCTACTCGGGCAACGGCCGGATTTCCAAGGTGATGGTTTCGGCCGACGGCGGCCAGAGCTGGGCGCAAGCAGCGCTGCAGGAGCCCGTGCTCTCCAAGGCGTTTACGCGGTTCCGCATGCCTTGGCGGTGGGACGGCGGGCCAGCCGTGCTGCAAAGCCGCGCATGGGACGAGGCCGGCAACGTGCAACCGACCCGCGCCCAGTTCGTTGCCCAGCGCGGGGAAACCCAGAAGGTCCCGAACGTGCTGGGATTCCCGAACCAGCACTACAACAGCCTCACGAGCTGGGCGATCGACGGCAAAGGGGAGGTGAAGCATGTTTACGCATAAGCTGCCGGGCATCGTTCTCGCACTGGGTCTCGGTTCGAGCGCCGCCTACTCCGCAGGACCGAATCTCGGGATTCCGCTCCAGCCGGGCGACATTGCCGGGTGGGACATCAGTATCCAGCCCGACGGCACGGGCCTGCCGATCGGCGGCGGCACGCCGGTGCAGGGCGCGCGCATCTTCGCGCAGAAGTGCGCCCTGTGCCACGGGGAGAACGGCAAGGGCGGGCCCTTTGCCGCGCTGGTCGGCGGCGCCCCGCTGACCGGCGGCATCGATACGCCGAAGACGATCGCCAACTTCTGGGGCTACTCCACGACCGTCTTCGACTTCATCCGGAGGGCGATGCCGTGGCAGCAACCGCGCTCGCTCACCGACAACGAGGTCTATGCGCTCACCGCCTTCATCCTCGCGCAGAACAAGCTGATCGGCGAGGACGACTCGATGAACGCCGAAACGCTGCCGAAGGTGCGCATGCCCAACCGCGACGGATTCATCATCCGTTTTCCGGACAAGATCTAGCGGGCATCCGTCAATAACCGATCGCGGCGCCGTCGCTCCTCGGATCGGCGCCGCCGACGCGCATGCCCGACACCGGATCGATCGTGATGCCGTGCGCATGGCCGGCGAGCTCGCAAAAATCCGGCCAGCGATTTGCTGTATGTCCCCGCCGCTCGAGCTCGTTCACGGTCGCCTCGGGAAAACGGCCTTCGATGTTGAGCAGGTCGCGCGGGTCGCCGATATTGAAGCGCCCCGACAGCCAGCGCGGCATCTCGAGCGCCTGCTGGATGTCGAGGCCGAAATCGACGAGGCGCACGTAGCTCTGCAGGTGGATCTGCGGCTGGCCGTCCGCACCCATGCAGCCGAGAACCTGCCAAAGGCGGCCGCTCTTGAGCGCGATCGACGCGATCAGCGTGTGCATGGGTCGCTTGCCCGGCTCCAGGCGGTTGGGATGCAGCGGATCGAGCGAGAAGTAGGCCGAGCGGTTCTGCAGGACGACGCCGGTGTCGCCCGCGACCACGCCTGAGCCGAACGTGAAATAAAGGCTCTGGATCAGCGCGGCTGCATTGCCTTCCGCGTCAACCGCGCAGACGAACACCGTGTCGCCGGCGAGCGTGCCGTAGGAAGGAACGAGATCCCAAGGCAGCGCCCGGTCGGCGCGGATGAGGCGGCGGCGCTCTTCGGCGTAAGGCTTCGAGATCAGCCGCTCGACCGGGACCGGCTGGAACTCGGGGTCGGCGAGCAGCCTGTCGCGGTCGTGGTAGGCGATCTGCTTCGCCTGCACCAGCAGGTGAACGAGGTCGGGGTCGAGCGGATCCATCTTGCCAGTCTCGCAGGGCTCGACGAGGTTGAGCATCTCCAGCACCGTGAATCCCTGGGTCGGCGGTGGCGTCTCGAAGATCTCGACGCCGCGGTAGCTCCCTGACAGCGGCTCGCCCCAGCTCGCCTGCTGCGCGTGAAAGTCCGCCTCGTCGAAAAATCCGCCTCCGGCGCGGGAGAAGCTCGCGAGCGAGCGCGCCGTCTCGCCCGAGTAGAACCCGTCGCTCCCGCCCGCCGCGATCCGCTCCAGCACCAGCGCGAGCCCGTGGTTCACGAGCTTGTCGCCCGCGCGCGGTGCGGCGCCTCCGGGGGTGAAAATCGCCAGCGCGTGGGCATTCAGCGCGTTGTCGGCGGCGTGCAGCTCGATCGCGCGCGCGACCCGTCCCGTGATGGGAAAACCTTCGCGTGCATAGCCGATCGCCGCGGCGAGGTCGCGCGCAAGGGGCAAGCGGCCGTATTCCTCGTGCGCGGCGCACCAGCTCGCGACGCCGCCCGGGACCGTCAACGTCGCGGGAAGAAAGCCGCGCAGCGGGATTTCTTTCATCCCGCGCGAGTGGAACCAGTCGATCCCTGCCCTTCGCGCCGCGCGCCCGCCGCCGTTCAAGTACCGCACGCGGCGCGCATCGGCGTCGTAGATCAGCCAGAACGCGTCACCGCCTACGCCGGTCATGTGCGGGTAGAGGACCGAAAGCGCGGCGCCCGTCGCAATCGCGGCGTCCACCGCCGAGCCTCCCGCGCGAAGCGCGGCTACGCCCGCGGCGGAGGCGAGCGAGTGCGGCGAGGCGACCATCGCCTCGGGCGCGATCGTCGCGGGCCTGCCTGTGGTGATCGGGAACATACCATTAGAGATTTTACGCGGATGCGCCCTGGAACTCCTTGCGTTATCCTTGCCGCACTCGAAAGGATGCGCTGCATGAAAACTTTGTGCAGTTACCTCGGCGATCGCTGGGCCGAAGGCTCCGGCGCCCGGCAGACACTTGTGAATCCCGCCACCGAGGAGCCGCTTGCGGAGGCGTCGAGCGAAGGCCTCGACCTCGCCGCAGGACTAGATCACGCCCGCCGCAAGGGCGGCCCTACGCTGCGCGCGCTTTCCTTCGCCGAGCGCGGGGCGCTCCTCAAGGAGCTCGCCAAGGCGATTCAGGCGCACCGGGACGAGCTACTCGATCTCGCGGTCGCGAACGGCGGCAATACGCGCGCGGACGCGAAGTTCGACGTCGACGGCGCGATCTTCACGCTGCAGACGTACGCCGAGCTGGGGGCTTCGCTCGGGACTGCGAAATTCCTCGTCGACGGCGAGGGCGTGCAGCTCGGACGCTCGCCGCGCTTTCACGGCCAGCACATCAACGTGCCGTGCCTCGGCGTCGCGGTGCAGATCAACGCGTTCAATTTTCCGGCCTGGGGACTGGCGGAGAAGGCCGCTTCGGCGCTCCTCGCAGGAATGCCCGTGCTGTCCAAGCCCGCGACCAGCTCGGCGATGGTCGCGCACCGCGTGATGGAGATCGTAGTCGAGAAGAAGGTCCTGCCCGATGGGACGCTGTCGCTCCTGGTGGGGGCGCCGCGCGACCTGCCGGCCTTGCTCGGCGCCCAGGACGTGCTTGCCTTCACGGGCTCCGGCGAAACTGGCATGCGCATTCGTGCCCTTCCCAACATCATCCGCGAATCGGTGCGCGTGAACGTCGAGGCCGACAGCTTGAACGCGGCGGTGCTCGGTCCCGACGCCGCGCCGGGCGGGGACATGTACGAGACGTTCCTGAAAGACGTGTTGCGCGACATGACGCAGAAAGCGGGCCAGAAGTGCACCGCGATCCGGCGCGTGCTCGTGCCGCAGGCGCTTGCCGCCACGGTGCGCAACGACCTCGCGGAGGGGTTGAAAGCGGTGCGCGTCGGAAACCCCTCGATGGAAGAGGTGCGCATGGGGCCGCTGGCCTCGGGCAGCCAGCTCGCCGACGTGCGCGACGGCATCGCCAAGCTCGGCGCCGAAGGCAAGCTCGCGTTCGGCAGCGCGGCACCGCTCGCGGGCAAGGGATTCTTCGTCTCCCCCGTACTGATGGAATTCGCGAAGGACGCGACCGCGGCCGCGGTGCATGCGCGCGAGGTGTTCGGCCCGGTAGCCTCTCTGCTTCCCTACTCGGGCAAGGGCGCCGATGCCGCTGCGATCGTCGCGCGCGGCAACGGCGGCCTGGTCTCGTCGGTGTACTCGGAGGACGCCACGTTCCTCGAAGCGGTCGTCTCGGGTATAGCGCCCTATCACGGACGTATCTTCCTCGGCCACCCGAAAATCGAGATGTCGCCGGGGCCGGGAACGGTGCTGCCGCAGCTCGTGCACGGCGGCCCGGGGCGCGCCGGCGGAGGCGAGGAGCTGGGCGGTGTGCGCGGGCTCGCGCTCTACATGCAGCGCGTGGCGCTCGAGGGTTCGCGCCCGGTGATACAGAAGCTGGTCGGAGTGCAGCCGTCCTAGAGCACGTGCCGCGCGATGCGAACGCGCGTCGCGCGCATGTCGTCGCCGCGGATCTCGCGCAGCGCGTAGCCCACGAATTCCGCCACCACCGCTTTTCTCCAGTAGAGATCCAAGTCGGTGTTGTCCATCGGCTTCGCAGCCGATGCCACTTTGGCCCCGGCTTCCGCGATGGCGTCGTCGCCGAGCTTCTTGCCGATGAGAAGCTCGCCGCCCCTCGTGAGAAAAGGCCGCGAGGACACCGCGCCGAGCGCGAGGCGGGCGTCTTCGACCGTTCCGTCGCGCGCGGTTCTGACCGCCGCAGCGACGCCCAGCACCGGAAAGTCGAAGGCGCCGCGGCGCCGCAGCTTCCAATAGCTGCTCTTCCACCCTTGAGCCGCGGGCAGCTTCACTTCGGTGAGGATTTCGTCGGGGCGGCGGGTGAGATAGTCGATGCCGTCGTTCCTGTAGAGGTCGGCAAGGGCAACGTCGCGCTCGCCTTGCGCGGAGACGAGGTGCGCAGTCGCGCCCAGTGATATCAAGGCGGGCGCAGTATCGGTCGAGGAGGTCGCGACGCAGCGCTTGCTCGCGGTGGCGACCCAGCAGATCTCGCCGTCTCTTTTCATGCAGAAGTCTATCGCCTTGCGCCACTCGTAGTTCTGGTTGTAGTAGTTGCAGCGCGTGTCCAGGCACAGGTTTCCGCCGAGCGTCCCCATGTTGCGCAGGTGCACGTTCGCGACTTGAGCCGCCGCCTGCCACAGCCCCGCGTATTGTTCGCGCACCGCCGCGTTCGCGACGATTTCATTCAGGGTCAGGCCCGCGCCGAGCGTGGTGCCCGAGCCATTGGATACTTTCTTCAGCACTTCGATCCGGCGCAGAGAAACAAGCGTCGCCGGAGTCTGATGGCGCCGCTTCATGTTGGGAAGGAGGTCGGTGCCGCCCGCGATCGGCATCGCCTGCGGACCCTCGGCGGTGAGAATCTTCGCGGCCTCGACGATGGTCTTCGGCGAATAAAAGCCGAACCAGGGGAGCCGCATCATGCCAGGGCTTCCTTCTTCAGGGGCGTGCGCCGCGGAGTGTTGACGGAATTGCCGTCTCCGCCCTCCCAAGGCGGCGGCACGAGCATCGGTTCGGGGTACGGAACGTCCGGGAAGCTCTCCGGCCCGACCCGCGGCGTTTCGCCCTTGGCCTTTTTCTCCAGGGCGGCGAGCACCTTGTCGGGGGTGATCGGCAGCTCGTCGACGCGCACCCCGATCGCGTCGTACACGGCGTTCGCAACCGCAGGCATCACCGGAAGCAGCGGCCCCTGCCCCACTTCCTTCGCGCCGAACGGACAGTTGGGATCCGGGTCCTCGACGAGCTCGGTAAACACTTCGGGCATGTCGAGCGAGGTCAGGCTCTTGTATTCGAGAAGCGAAGGAATCTTGTGCACGAGGGCGTTGGAGAGCTTGGGCGGGAGGCGCCTGAACACCTGCTCTTCCATCAGCGCCTCGCCCAGGCCCATGTAGACGCTCCCTTCCACCTGCCCGCGCGCGCTTACCGGGTTGATGGCGCGGCCGATGTCGTGCGCGATCCACACCTTCGGCACGGTGATCCAGCCTGTGTTTCGGTCCACTTCGGCTTCGACCACGCAAGCCGTATAGGAGTATGCGGGCGACGGCCCGACCCCCGCCCCTTTGTAGCGCCCGGGCGCGCGCGGCGGGGAATAAGAGCCTACCGAGCCGAGCGTGCCGAATTTTTCCTCGGCCAGCACGATCGCCTCGCGAAAGCTCATCAGCTTGCCGGGATCGTCCGCGCGGAACACGCGGCCGTGCGCAAAGCCGACGTTCTCGGGCAAGGTTTCCAAGTGCTCGGCGGCCGCCCGCGCGATGAGATCGCGCAGGCGCTCGGCGGCCTGGATCGCGGCGTTACCCATCATTACTGTGACGCGGCTGGAATACGAACCGAGGTCCACCGGCGTCAAGCCGGTGTCGCCGGTGACGCAGCGCACGTCGTAGGCGTCGATGCCGAGCACTTCGGCAACGATCGCCGCGAGCACGTCGTCCGACCCCTGGCCGATCTCGGTCGCGCCGCAGAACACCGTCACCTGCCCGCTTCTGTCGATGAGAAGCTGCACGCCCGATTGCGGCATCTTGTTCCAGTAGATCGGCAAGCCCGCGCCGCAGAGGTATGCGCCGCAGGCAAGGCCGACGCCGCGGCCTTCGGGGAGCCTCCCGAACTTGTTTTTCCAGTTCGAGCTCGCCACCACCTTGCGGATGCACTCGGCAAGTCCGATGGTGCCTATCCTCAGCCAGTTCGCGGTGAGCGTATCGGGCTTGGCGACGATGGAAAGGCGCAGCTCCGCAGGATCGATCTTGAGTCTCTCCGCGATCTTGTCGAGCTGGATCTCCTGGCCGAAGCGTGGCTGCGGCGTGCCGTGCCCGCGCTTGGGGCCGCACGGCGGCTTGTTGGTAAAGGTGCGGCAGGCGTCGAACTTGTAGCGTGGGATGTCGTAGGTCACGGTCTGCAGCACGCCCGTGTAGAAGGTGCTCGCCACCCCGTAGCCGCCGTAGGCGCCGCCGTCGAGCAGCGTCTGCGTGTGCATGCCGGTGATCTTGCCGCCCTTCGTCACGCCGGTTCGCATCTTCATCAACACCGGGTGGCGGCCGCGGTGCATGTAGAAGACTTCCTCGCGCGTCAAGCAGATCTTCACGGGACGGCCGAGCGCGAGCGCCGCCTTCGAGACGACGATCTCGTGGTTGTGGAGATCGCACTTGCCGCCGAAGCCGCCGCCGTTGGGGCAGGCGATGACGCGCACGTGCGCGGGCGGAATCTGTAGCGCATTGGCGAGGGCGCGATGGATGTAGTGCGGCACCTGCGTGGACGACCAGAGCGTGAGCTTGCCTTCGCCGTCCACGGCGGCGACCGAAGCGTGCTGCTCGATCGGCAGGTGCGTGTTGCCCTCGTAGAAGAACAAATCCTCGAACACGTGGTCGGCCCTGGCGAGCGCCTCGTTTACGTCCCCGAACTCGAAGGCCTGAAGGCGGTGGATGTTGCCCTGATCGCCGTATTCGTGGATGCGCGGCTCGGGCGTCCTGAGCGCTTCCTCGGGGTCGGAAATGGTTTTGAGCGGCCGGTATTTGACGTCGATGAGATCGAGCGCCGCGAACGCGGTCTGCTCGTCGCGGGCGATCACCGCGGCGACCGGGTCGCCGACGTACCTGACACGCTCGGGCGCGAGCGGGTATTCATCCTGGGTCACCGGCAGGATGCCGAAGGTTATGGGGAAGTCCTTGCCGGTGAGCACGAGGTGCACGCCCGGGTGGTTCTCGGCGCGAGACACGTCGATCGATTCGATCACCGCGTGCGGGAGCGGCGAGCGCAGTAGTTTACAATGCACCATGCGCGGCAGCATCACGTCGTCGGCGAAGCGAGTGAGGCCCGTCACCTTGGCGCGGCCGTCCACGCGGCGGCGCGGCTTGCCGAGGACGTCGAAACGCCTGGTCGTCATGGCTTCGCCTCCCTTATCGTTCGTGCAGCTTCCTCGATCGATTCGTAGATCTGCTGATAGCCAGTGCAGCGGCACAGATTTCCCGAGATCGCTTCCTTGATTCGCTCGCGGCCCGGGTTCGGTTCGCGCTCGAGCAGCGCTTTCGCCGTCATCAGGATCCCGGGGGTGCAATAGCCGCATTGCGCACCGCCAAGATCGGCGAAGGCCGCCTGCAGGGGATGCAGCTTGCCGCCGCTCGCCAGACCTTCGACGGTCTCGATGGCCCGTCCTTCGCAATCGAGGGCGAGCGCGAGGCAGGAGAGCACCGGCACGCCTTCCACCAGCACCGCGCATGCGCCGCACTCGCCGAGCTCGCAGCCATGTTTGGTGCCCGTGAGGTTCATGTCCTCGCGCAGCACTTCGAGCAGCGTCTTGTAGGGGGCGAAGGAAACCTGCTGCTCCTCGCCGTTCACGCGCAGCGCGACGTGAACGTTTTTCGGTACCGGAGTTTTCATTTCGCAACTCTCGCGCGGGATGCGGGCGCGAGACCGCGGACGAGGTACCCTGACAGCGAATCGGCTATTTCGCCTACCGACTGCGGCCCCTCGGGGCGATACCAGCGCGCAGTCCAGTTGACCGCTCCGAGCATCGCTCGCGTGACGAGCGCTGAATCGGTCTCCGCGAATTCACCGCGCTTCATCCCTTCGGCGACGAGACCGCGCACCGCGCGCTCGTAGGCGTCCCGCTTCTCGATGACTCCCTTGCGCATCGCTTCGGGAAGAACATCCACCTCCAGGTGGGCGGTCGCGCCTTCGAGTTCGTCGAGCATGCAACGAACGTGCGCGCTCATTACGGCACGTAGCCGCCCGGCGCAAGCACCGGACGCGGCGCGAGCCTCCTTCACCGCGGCAAGAAGGCGCTCGAGCGTGCGCTCCTGACAAAAGAGCAGTATCTCGTCCTTGCCGCTGAAGTAGTAATACAGGTTGCCGGGCGAAAGATCTGCTTCCGCGGCGATCTCGCGCATGCCGGTCGCCGAGAGGCCCAAGCGGCGGAATACGCGTGCGGCAGCTCGTAGGATCTCCAGGCGCCGCGCGTCGTTCTTGCGCTGCACGCGCTCCGACAAGGGGGCATCGTTGGAACTGCGATTCAAAACTTGAACCATTGTTCAAATTCTAGGCCGCAGAAGGGCCGAAAGCAAGCCAAGCCCGGTGTCGCGGTGCGGAGGAAACGGCTAGCCGCGAAGCTTGAAGCGCTGGATCTTGCCGGTCGCCGTCTTGGGCAATTCGCTCACGAACTCGATCCAACGAGGGTACTTGTAAGGCGCGAGCCTGTCTTTGATGTGCTGCTGCAGGGTCGCTTTGAGGGACTCGCTCGGCGCCTGTCCCTGCTTGAGCACGATGAACGCCTTGGGCTTGATCAAGCGGTTGTCGTCCTCCTGGCCGACCACCGCCGCCTCGAGCACCGCCTCGTGGCTGACGAGGGCGGCCTCGACCTCTGCGGGCGAGACGTAGAAGCCGGAGACTCTCAGCATGTCGTCGGAGCGTCCGGCGTATACAAAGTAACCGTCCTCATCCTGCCTGAATTTGTCGCCGCTCCTGAACCAGGAGCCGACAAAGGTCGAGCGGCTTTTCTCGCGGTTGTTCCAGTAATACGCCGCAGTTGTCGGTCCACTCACCTGGAGCTCGCCGATCTCGCCCCGCTCCACCGGAGCCCCCTGCTCGTCCACCAGGCGCAGCTCGTAACCGGGCACGGGCTTCCCGGTCGCGCCGTAGCGCACATCTCCCGGCCGGGCGCTGATGAACATGTGCAGCATCTCGGTCGAACCGATGCCCTCCAGGATGTCGACGCCGGTCCTTTCCTTCCAACGCCTACCCATGTCGGCGGGCAAGGCCTCACCTGCCGAAACGCAAAGGCGCAGCGTGAGGAACTCCTCCTTCGGAAACTCCGGGCTGGCGAGCATCGCCCCGTAGAGCGTCGGGACGGCGTAGAAGATCGTGGGCTTGCTCTCGGCGAGGCGCTTGAATACCGACGCTGGCGTCGCACGCTCGGCCATCAGCACAGCGGTCGCGCCGGTGGCGAGAGCGAAAGTCTGCGCGTTGCCCAGGCCGTACGCAAAAGCGAGCTTCGCCGCGGAAAAAAGCACGTCGTTCTCGGTGACGCCCAGGACCCCCTTCCCGTAGAGATCCGCGGTGACGGCCATGCTCGAATGCACATGCACTGCGGCCTTCGGCGCGCCGGTCGACCCGGAGGAATACAGCCAGAAGCAGGGATCGTCGGAGGTCGTCGGCGCGGGCGAGAGCTCGGGGGAGCCTTTCGCGAGGACCTCCTCCAGCGCTTCGTGACCGGATGCGCCCGCCCCCGAAACGATGACGTGTTTCAGAAACGGCAGATTGGGCAAGAGGGGTGCGAACTGAGGAAGCAGCTGCTCCGAGACGACGAGCGCCTTGGCACGGCTATCGGAGAGCATATATTCGTAGTCTTTCGATGTGAGAAGCGTGTTCACCGCGACCGGGATGATTCCCGCCTTGATCGCGCCGAGAAAGGCAGTCGGGAAATCGATGGTGTCGGTGAGGGCGAGCAGCGCCCGGTGCTCCATCGCTAGGCCCATGGCCCGAAGCCCAGATCCGAAGCGATTCACGCGTTCGGCGAGCTCACCGAAGGTGTATCGACCCGTGTCGTCCACGAACGCGACCTTGCCCGCGCGGCCTGCAGAAAGGTTGCGCTCGATCAAATCGTACGCGGCGTTGTAGTCGCGGGGAATATGGATCTTCGGCGGGCTGACCGAGTGGTCAGCGGCGCTGAGCGACGGCACGATTGTCACTCCCTTCTCTGATCAGCTCAGGCCGTGAGTCGGGCTTCTTTGCGACACAGCGAGATCCAGTCGCCCACCCATGTCACCGCGACTTCCTCAGGCATGGTGCCCGCGCTGGCATCGTGCAGCATGATCTCGCCGATGCGCCTCGCTCCCAGCGACGAGAGGATCGCGTCGAAGCGCTTGCCGCCGTTGCAGAAAGTTTCGGCGTAGGTGCGGTCACCGAGCGCGATCACGCCGTATTGCACGTTGGAGAGGTCGGGGCGCGCCGTCTGAAGCGACTCGTACAGGTTCTTCGCGTTGTCGGGAACGTCGCCCTGTCCGTAAGTGGACGAGCAGATCAGGAACAGGCCGCCGCCCGAAAACACGCCCGCATCGAGGCCGTCCATAGTCACCGTTCGCACGCGTGTTTCGCCATCGTCGAGCGTGAGCTCGAGCTCCTGCGCGACCAGTTGGGCGGTGCCGGTCATCGTCCCCACGAGGATGGTCAGTTCGAGCGCCATCGGCCTTTTTTCGTTCCCGCTTGCGTTTCAATATCGAGTGCATCATACTGCATGGAACGCGTATGGCAAGCATTATATTGCACCGGTGAGCACCTCTAGTATTCACTTAAAAAAACCTTCGCAACAGACTGTCCATACGAAGGAAAGCGATACGCCTGGCGAGCGCGATTACCTCGCGGCCCTGGGTGACCGGGTCCGAGAAGCCCGGGCCAGACGAGGGATGTCGCGCAAGCTGCTTGCGGGTGATTCAGGGGTGTCGGAGCGCTACCTCGCCCAGCTCGAAGCCGGCCAGGGCAACGTTTCGATCCTTTTGCTGCGCCAGATCGCGACAGCTCTCAGTCTTCCGCTCACCGAGCTCCTTGCCGAGGATTCGGGCGACCTCGTGGAGCTGACTCTCACGACGCAATTCCTGAAGCGTCTGCCGCGGCAGACGCTCGCTGCCGTGCGTTCGCAGCTCGTCCGCGATTACGGCAGCGCGCGCGACGAGCGCATGAAGCGAATCGCGCTCATCGGGCTGCGCGGTGCGGGCAAGTCCACGCTCGGTGCGAAGCTCGCCAAGGCACTGGGCGCGCCCTTTGTCGAGCTCGACCGCGAGATCGAGCGCGAGGCGGGCACCAGTCTCTCGGAGATCTTTCTCCTATACGGGCAGGCCGGCTACCGGCGCTACGAGCGGCGCTGCCTCGAGAGGGTGCTCGAAAAAAACGAGCGCGCCGTGATCGCCACGGGCGGCAGCATCGTCTCGGAGCCGGGAACCTATGAGCTCCTCCTCTCGGCCTGCTTCACGGTGTGGCTCAAGGCCGAGCCCGAAGAGCATATGGCGCGTGTGATCGCCCAGGGCGACACGCGTCCTATGGCCGGGAACGACCAAGCGATGGAGGATCTGCGGCGTATACTCGACGGGCGGGCCGTGCTCTATGGACAAGCCGACGTCACGGTGGACACGGCCGGCAAGACGCCGGAGCAGAGTTTCTCGGCGCTGCGCAAGGCTGTCGCCCCCTAGCACCAGGAGCACCCCATGAGTGCCGTACATGAAACCAAGCCCTCGCCTCCCCTTGTCACTTACGACACACACCCGGACCGTTATCTGCACTGGCGCCTTACCTTCGACGGGCCCGTGGCGACGCTCGCGATGGACGTCAACGAGGACAAGGCTCTCAGGCCCGGATACAAGCTCAAGCTCAACTCCTACGACCTCGGCGTAGACATCGAGCTTGCGGATGCGTTGAACCGCATCCGCTTCGAACACCCCGAAGTGAAGTGCATCGTGATCACCAGTGCGCGCGAGCGCATGTTCTGCTCGGGCGCCAACATCTACATGCTCGGCCAGTCCACGCATGCGTGGAAAGTGAATTTCTGCAAGTTCACCAACGAAACGCGCAACAGCATCGAGGACTCGAGCCGCCACGAGGGCATGAGGTCTCTCGCGGCGGTCAACGGCACGGTCGCGGGCGGCGGCTACGAGCTCGCGCTCGCCTGCGACGAGATCCTGATGATCGACGACCGTTCCTCCACGGTGAGCCTGCCCGAACTGCCTCTGCTGGGCGTTCTCCCCGGAACCGGCGGTCTCACGCGCGTCACCGACAAGAAAAAAGTCCGGCGCGACCTCGCCGACGTGTTCTGCACGACGAGCGAAGGAGTGCGCGCCGACCGCGCAAAGCAGTGGAAGCTGGTCGACTACACCGCGAAGCCGCACGCGTTCAAGGATGCGGTGAGGGAACGGGCCGCAGCGCTCAGTGCGCTCAGTACACGCGGGGGCGGCAAAGGCGTGACCCTCAACCCGCTCAAGCGCGCGATCGACGCCAGCGGCTACCACTACGACAACGTGGACGCGGTGATCGACCGGAAAGCACGCACCGCGACAGTCACGGTCTTCGCACCGCGGAAGGAGATTTCTTCCGGCATCGAGGCGATCCACGCTGCGGGCGACGCGTGGTGGCCGCTCGCGATCGCGCGCGAGCTCGACGATGCCGTCCTGATGCTGCGCACGAATGAGCTGGAGATCGGTACGTGGATCTTCAACACGCGTGGAGACATAGACAAGGTGCTGGCGGCCGATGCGGCCCTCACGGCCAACGAGAACGACTGGTTCGTGCGCCAGGTGATCGGTTTCCTGCGCCGCACCCTGGCCAGGCTGGACGTCTCCTCGCGCACCCTGTTCGCAATCATCGACAAGGGTTCCTGCTTCGCGGGCACGCTGTTCGAGCTCGTGCTGGCCGCCGACCGCAGCTACATGCTCCAGTTGCCCGACGCTGAAGCTGGCGCGCCAGAGGTCGCGCTGTCGGAGCTGAATTTCGGCACCTATCCGATGGTCAGCCAGGAAGCGCGCATCAGCGCGCATTTCTGCGGCGAAGCGAAACCGATCGAGGCGGCGCGCGAGCGCATCGGCGAGAAGCTCGACGCCAAGCGCGCCTCCGAGCTGGGCTTGGTCACCTTCACGCCCGACGATCTCGATTGGGACGAGGAGGTGCGCATCGCGATCGAGGAGCGGGCGAGCCTCTCCCCCGACGCGCTTACAGGCATGGAAGCGAATCTGCGCTTCTCAGGCAGGGAAACCATGGAGACACGCATCTTCGGCAGGCTTTCGGCTTGGCAGAACTGGATCTTCGTTCGCCCCAACGCGGTGGGCGAGCACGGCGCGCTGAAGGTGTACGGCAGCGGCGCGAAAGCCAGATTCAACTGGGAGCGGGTCTAGAAGCCGTACCCTGAAGCGGGAGTGCGCATGAGCAGCATCGACTATTCCGAGAAGATTCCCAACAACGTCAACCTCGCCAATGACCGCACGCTGCAGCGCGCGCTCGAACACTGGCAGCCGCGCTTTCTCGAGTGGTGGCGCGAGATGGGACCCAACGACTTCGCCTCGGTAGACGTCTATCTGCGCACTGCGGTCGGCGTGGACGCGCAAGGCTGGGCACATTACGGCACGGTGAAGATGCCCGACTACCGCTGGGGCATCTTCCTCGCCGATCCTATAGCCGATCGCACGATCGGCTTCGGGGACTCTTTCGGCCAGCCAGTGTGGCAGCAGGTGCCCGGCGAATTTCGCTCCCAGTTCCGCCGCCTTATCGTCACGCAGGGCGACACGGAGCCCGCCTCGGTCGAACAGCAGCACCTGCTCGGCCACACCTGCCCCTCTCTCTACGACCTTCGCAATCTCTTCCAGATCAACGTTGAGGAAGGACGCCATCTCTGGGCGATGGTGTACATATTGCACGCGTACTTCGGCCGCGACGGCCGCGAGGAAGCCGAGGAGCTCCTCGCGCGCCACTCGGGCGACGTGGACAAGCCGCGCATCCTCGGCACCTTCAACGAGCCGATCGAGGACTGGCTGTCGTTCTTTTGCTTCTGCTACTTCACCGACCGCGACGGCAAGTTCCAGCTGAAGAGTCTCGCCGAGTCCTCGTTTGACCCGCTCGCCCGCACCTGCCGTTTCATGCTGACGGAGGAAGCCCACCACATGTTCGTCGGCGAGACCGGCCTCGGCAGGATCGTGCGGCGGACGCTCGAAGTGATGACAGAGATCGGTGGCGACGACCCGGAGGCAATCCGCCGCCAGGGCGCGGTGGATCTGCCGCTCTTGCAGCGCTATCTCAATTTCTGGTTCAGCTCTTCGCTCGATCTCTTCGGGTCGGAAGTGTCGTCGAACGCTGCCAGCACCTTCGCGAACGGAATCAAGGGACGCCCGGACGAAACCACGCAATACCAGGACCACGTATGCGCCGAGGCAAGCTGCGAGCTTCAGATGCCCGACGGTCGAGGTGGGTCGAAAAAGGAAACCGTGGGAATGCGCAACGCCATGAACGAGGTGCTGCGCGACGCCTACATCAGGGACTGCGAGATCGGCCTGAAGCGCTGGAACATGCAGATCAAGCGGGCCGGGCGGGGGTTCGAGCTGAAGCTGCCGAGCAGCCGCTTCCGCCGCTCCATCGGCGCCTGGGCGAATATCCAGACCGATCTCGAGGGCAATATCATCAGCCGCGAGGAGTTCGAGCGGCGCCTGCCTGGCTGGATTCCGAGCGCTTCGGACAAAGCCTTCGTCAAGAGTCTGATGCAGCGCGTGGTCGAGCCCGGAAAGATGGCCGCGTGGATCGCTCCGCCCGACCGGGGCATCAACAACCTGCCGGTGGATTACGAGTACGTGCGGCTGAACTGACTATTTCGCAGCGGCGCCTGCGATTTCGGGGTCGCTGAAAAGCAGCCGCGCTTGCAGCTGGGGGGTGACGTGGATGACGCCCTCGGAATCGACGAGCATTGCCTGCGAGACCCCCATGCGAAACGCCGCGTTCCTCCAACCCCCGAGCCCCCCGATGAAGATCGGTTTGGAAGCCGCGTCCGACAAGGCGCCCGCCCCCACCCGACGCGGAACGAGAACGGTCACCGACTGCACCCCTGAAACGGGATAGCCTGTGCGCGGGTCGATGATGTGCGCGTAACGCTTGCCGTCGATCTCGTAATAGCGCCGGTAATCGCCTGAAGTGCCGATGGCCTCGCCGTCCTTCAGGTCGAGTGTGGCCAAGACGCCCCTGCCGCGCGGGGAATCGAGGCCGACATGCCAGGGTCGCCCAGCGTGATCGCCCAGCGCGATGATATTGCCGCCGATGTTGACGAGGGCATTCTTGATGCCGTTTTCTCGAAGAAGGTCCGCAGCACGATCGAGCGCGTAACCCTTCGCGTAGCCGCCGAAATCGAGCTGCACGGCCGGGTTTTTGCTCGTCACAGCATCCCCTTGCACGCTCAGATCACTCATGCGCGGGTTGGCGCGAATGATTCGGGCGATTTCCCCGGGGTCCGGAAGAGGTCCTCCGGGTTTGTCCCGGTGAAAACTCCACAATCCCACCAACTTCCCGATGGCAGGGTTGAACATGTCCCCGGACTGAGCGGCAAGACGCCGCGTCTCGCGAATCAGCGCCGCGATCTCCTTCGTCGTCCGAATATTTTCCTTGCCGCTCGCGATCGCCCGGTTGAGAGCGACCAATTCGCCGGGTTTCCACGCATGCAGCTCCCGGTGCATACGGTCGAACTCGCGAAAAACCTTTCCGACTGCTTCCCGTGCGAGCGCGGCATCCCCATCGACGACGGTAGTCTCGACCACCGTCCCGAACACGTAGGAGCTCGCGCGGTATTCCGCCGCAGTCGCCCCCTCGCACGGCAGCGCCGCAAGCGTCCAGAACAGCAGCGCCAGAAGGCGTGCGTGATCATGGCCGCGCCAATGTTTCAATGCCTCCCCCGGCGCATTCGGGGCACAAGAAAGAGCCATGCGCCGGTGAGAGACAGAATCGCGAGCAGCAACGCCAGCAAGTCCACGACCAGGGGCCCATAGCGACCCGCGAACCTGCCGCTGTGCAGATCGAGCAGCAGTTGCTGGACCGAAATCCCGGGCGTAAGAGCTTCTTCGTATGCCCGCCTTTCGGAGATGGAGAGTTCTGCCGGCGCTGACCAACGCACGCTCCGTTGCACCGCTGGCCGCCAGGACACGGTGTCGGCGCTCGCAAAAATTCCCGATGGCGTGCGAACCACGATGCCTCGGGCGCTAGAGCCGATCGCCCGCACCGGAGAGCCCGGCAGCGCGCCGGGCCCCAGCCTCTCGATGAGCTCGCCGTTTTCACGGTATACATACAGCGCGGCATCGCTCGCGATCACGAGGACATCGGCGAGCTTGACCAGGCCGACAGGCTGCGGCAATTTCTCTCCGGAAATCTTTCCGTCGAGCAGCCAGCGGCCGTTCGCCCCGATCAGCACGTGGTGTCCGGAGCGGAACACCTGGCGCGGCGGCTCGGATTTGATGCCGTACCAGCGCGCGAGCCACTCGGCGTGGACGAACCGGCCGTCGAGCCCCAGGCCCTGACCGTGGTTCAGCGCGAGGCCGGTCACCGCAAGAATCAGGAAGAACAGCATGGCGGCAAAACCGACGCGCGCGTGCCAGCGCCGGAGGAGACGCAGCAGGAGGAGCCTCGGCGACATCTACTCGCGGCCAGTCCGGTCGAAAAAAAGCGCGAGCCGGGCCATGCGCTCCATCGCTGCGACGGAGAGAGTTGCGCCGGCAATGCCGTCGATCTCGCGGTCCAAGCGATCGCCCCGCGCGAGCTTCGCCTCCTTGAATTGCTTCAGGAACGAGGGATAGCGGACTTCCTGCCCCCGGCTTTCGCGATAGACGAGCACGCGCACATGATCGATGCGCCCGTCGACGACGACGAAACCCGCGGTGATTAGCTCTTCCTTGCCGATCTCCTCCAGGATCCACACGCTCTTGTGGGAGTCACTCCAGTAGCGCTGGCGCAATTGTGTCGGGGGATGGCCCAGAATCGCCGCGGCTTGCATTTGTAGATCCTTGGTCAGCCAGAGCACCTTGGCCGCCGGCTTTGAGCCGAACACTTCGGCGACGAATGCATCCGGCTCCTGATAAACGTCACCGCGAACAAGTCCCGCGGCGACCGCGCCGAGCGCCAGCGTCAGCAACGCAAGCGAGCGGCGCGGTCTCCAACTCATCAGAACATGAATCCCAGGCCGAGACTGAACCGGTCCTGGGATTTGTCGGTCGCGTAACGCTGGATGTCGGCCTTCAGGACAACCTGGGGATGGACCCAGAAATTGACTCCGAAGGTCTTGATGCGCTCGATATTGTTCGGATCCTGCAGCAGGCCGTTGGCGGGGTCTTCCTGCTGCTTGATATCGATGCGCTCGTAGCGAACGAAAGGCGCGACGTCGAAATTGCGCAGCTTGTAAACGTGATACGCCGCCTGGACGTAACCCCCTTTGAGTGTCCTGGGTGCGGCAAAAGCGTCCGCGGGCGTCGGGGCTGCGGCCAATATCGCGGCGGTCACTTTGCCCGCATCGCCGAGCGTGCCCGCCGCGTAAAGCGCCTGCAGATCGAGCCGGCCGAGGCGGTACTGCGTGTGCACATCCCAGAGCGTGAGCCTGGCCGAGACGCCCTTTAACACAGAATTGGACACGCCGTTCTGCCCGGTATTGCCGGTAAAGACGCCGCCGCCGACCAGCAGACCCGGGCGCCGATAATTGAGCGCACCGTAGACCGCGAGGTTGCGAGCGCTGGCCTCCTGTCCTTCCTGATGAGCGCTGCGGATACCGGTGGTCCGCTCGTCGAGTTTGCCCGAGTCGAAATTCGTCGTGATGCCTGCGTCGTACCTGAGGCCTTCGCTGACGACGCCGTGAACGCCCGCTCCCAGCTCCCGCCAGGTCGTGGGGATGATGCGGGTCTCAACCTGATTGCGCATGACCCCATAGTAGGTCGGCGGCTCGTGGGTTTCATTGAGGATGCCAAGAGGGATCAGGAACAGTCCGCCTTTCACGTTCGCCGCATCGCTGACCTTGTAGTTGAGCCAAGCCTGTTCGACCGCCATTTCGCCGTTGTCTACGGAGCTGACGACGGCGTGCTCGATCTCGATCTCCGAATGAAAGCTGAGCCGCTCATCGAAGCGGTGGTTGAAGCCGAACACGAGACGCTGCAGGTCGGCCGTTGCGTTGCCGCTCTGGCGAAACTTGCTGTAAGCCACCTCGCCATAACCGGTGATATTTGTCCCGCCGCTGCCCAGGCCCAGACTCCGGTCGAGCGGCGAACTGTAGTCCCATGAAAGCTGGGCCGAGGGCTGCGTTGGCGGGGCCTTACGCGCCTGCGCCTTGAGGTCGTCGATTTCCTGCTGCAGGATTTGAAGCTTTTGATCTACGGTTGCCTGTCCGAATGCAGGTGCGGCAGCGAACGCGGCGGCCAATGCCAGCGCTAAAGTGGACTCCTTCATTACGTCTCCTAGTGAGTTGACCAGCGATATGGAACACGGCTGGCTAACTCAGCTGCGACGCTGACTGGCTGGCTCCCTGAAAATTCCCCGGCAGGAGGGCTGAGCCTCCCGATTGCCGATTTCCATCATTGAACGACCCTGAGCGCGATTCTCAGGATTTCGCGGATACGGCCGGTCCTGTTTTGTGCTTTGCTCCAAACATCGACCAGGCAATCCACAAGCCGGGCAGCAACACCAGGGCGTAGGACAGCATCGCGCCGTACTCGCCTTCGGGCCCGTACGGCTCGGTAGCGATGTGCCAGTACTGATTGTTGATCGGCAGCACGTTCGCTTCAGTGGCCTCGTGGAATGAGTACACGAGCAGCTGCAGCGCAAACAAGACGAGGAAGATCGAGGTCACCTGGAAGAAGAGCCCGAGATTCACCCGGTGTCCGTAACGAGACCATCCCCAGGCGAGAGCCGCTGCAAGCGCGATGCCGATGAGCGCGCCCCAAAACATATGCACCGATTCCTCCTGGCGTGCGAGCGTCGCGGTGATGAACGCCATCTCCATGCCCTCGCGGGTAATCATCAGAAGCACCAGTAGAAACACTCCGACCCAAGCGCCCGTTCCCGGGGACTGGCTCGCGGTCTCGATGCGCCCGCCGATCTCGCCGCGCAATTTTTTTGCATGCTTCAGCATGTACACCACCATCGAGATCACGAGTACGGCCGCCACGGCGGCGAGAGCCGCCTCCCAGATCGGCAGCACAGCGAACTCGGCGAGGAACACGCCGAGCACGACCGAGAGTGTCACTGCGATGCCCGTGCCCCACCAGGCTGCGGGCACCAGCCCGTCGCGCCCTGTCTTGCGCAAATAGGCGATGGCGATGGCGACGATAAGAAATGCTTCGATCCCCTCGCGCAGCGTGACCACCAGCATTTGGAGCATTGGGACTTCCTCGCTTGAGGTGTTAAACGGTCGTGGATCTAGGCGGTGAGAATCAGCTTGCCGTTCTGGGTGCGGCGCAAGCGGTACTCGCGGCCGTCGTGCTCGATGATCAGCTCGCCGCGTTCACCGAGTAGCTGGTTGCTTGTAACCCGTCCCCCCTGAAACCCTATCTCTGGCTTAGGGTCTTGATTTAACGTATATTTTAGACGCGCACTCGATTGCATAACCAAATGATAACCATTCTCATTACTGAAGTCAAATACGGCTGCCCAGGCCAAGCACGTACAATCGGCAGCCGCCGATGAACAGAATCCGATTCGCTTTCGCGCTCGCCGCGTTGCTGCTTTGGGCGCCCGCATGGTCGCAAACGGCTGAACCGCAGCGCAGTTCGCTTCCGCCGCGCGAGCTCGCGCCTGCACAGTTGCTGGCCGAGTTGCGCAAGGGCGGCTACATCCTCTACTTCCGTCATGTGGCGACCGACTTCAGCCAGAACGACGAGAAAATGAAGAGCTACGAGGATTGCGCTAATCAGCGCAACCTCATCGACCGGGGCCGGTCCGATGCACGGGCTGCCGCTGCGGCAATCCGGCATCTCGGTATTCCCGTGGAGCGCGTTCTCGCCAGTCCGTTCTGCCGCACCGTGGAAACGGCGCAGCTCCACTTCGGGCGCGCGGAGAAAATTCAGGAAGTACGCGGAGGGCCGAGCGCTCCAGCGGGCGCGGAGCGCTACGCGGCCCTGCGAAGCATCTTGGCCACGCCGATACACCCCGGAAGCAACCTCGTGGTCGTCAGCCACGGCAATCCGTTCTACAGCGTCGCCGGCCCGCCCTACCTCACCGAAGGTGAAGCGGCCGTGATCCGGCCGCTGGGCGCGGACTTTCAGGTCATCGCGAGAATTCGAGTGGATCGCTGGGACGCGCTCGGGAGCGCGGCACGAAACTGAAAAGCTAGAACGCGCCGGACTGCGCGTAATTCTCGAAGCGGGTGTATTCCCCGAGGAAGGTCAGCTTGACTGTCCCGATGGGGCCGTTGCGCTGCTTGAGAATGATGATTTCAGCTACGCCTTTTTCGGGCGTGTCCGGCGTGTAGACTTCTTCGCGGTAGATCGCGAGGATGAGGTCGGCGTCCTGCTCGATCGCGCCGGACTCGCGCAGGTCCGACATGATCGGGCGCTTCGGGCCGGTGCGCTGCTCGACCGCGCGGGAAAGCTGCGAGAGTGCGACCACGGGGACCTTGAGCTCCTTGGCGAGCGACTTGAGCGAGCGCGAGATCTCGGAGATCTCGGTAGCCCGGTTCTCGCCTTCGCTGGTCGCCTGCATCAGCTGGAGGTAATCGACGACGATCAGCCCGAGCGCGCCGTACTGCCGGTGCAGCCGCCGCGCGCGGGCGCGCAGCTCGAGCGCGTTCAACGCCCCCGATTCGTCGACTAGGATAGGCGCGTCGTGGAGCTTCCCGACGGCGTTGGTGAGGCGGTTCCAGTCGTCGTCCGAAAGACGTCCCGTGCGAAGCTTGTGCTGGTCGAGCCGCCCGATCGATCCCAGCATGCGCATCGCGAGCTGGCTGCCCGACATTTCCATGCTGAATATCGCGACGGGAAGCTTGTTCTCCACCGCGACGTGCTCGGCCATGTTGAGCGCGAGCGCGGTCTTTCCCATCGAGGGGCGTCCGGCGATGATGATCAGATCGCCCTGCTGCAATCCCGAGGTTTCGCGATCGAGGTCGCGGTAGCCCGTCGGAATGCCGGTGATGTCGGAAGGGTTGTCCTTGTGGTACAGGAGGTCGATGCGTTCCATGACCTGCGTGAGCAGGGGCTGGATTTCCATGAATCCCTGGCGCGTCCGAGCCCCCGCCTCGGCGATCTGGAAGACCTTGGACTCGGCCTCGTCGAGCAGCTGCCCGACTTCCTTGCCCATGCGGTTCAGGGCGCTGTCGGCAATCTCGGTGGATACCTCGATGAGTTTCCGCAGGACAGCGCACTCGCGCACTATCTCGGCGTAGCGCCTCACGTTGTGCGCCGAAGGTGTGTTGCCGGCAAGAGCCGCAAGGTAGGTGATCCCGCCGGTCTTGTCCTTGTCCTCGCTTACCTTGATCGCCTCGTCCACCGTTACCACGTCGGCGGGCTTGCCGCGCTCGATCAGCCGAGAGACGTGCCGGAAGATGCGGCGGTGATCGTCCCGGTAGAAATCGCCGTCGGTCACGACGTCGCCGACCTTGTCGAAGGCGCCGTTGTCGATCAGGAGTCCCCCGAGCACGGATTGCTCCGCGTCGATCGAATGCGGCGGAACCTTTAGGTTCAGCAACTGGGAATCGGAGCTGGTTTGCGGTACGGGCTGGGCCATGACAGCGCTTGAAAACCTGTGGCGGAGACTTTACCGCGTCCGGCAAGGAAACGCACAAGCAAAAGGAGCCGCCAGACGCGGCCCTTCCGTATCAACGGCTTGCGCTCGCGTTACTGCTGCGGGGTTTCTCCCAGCACCGATACCTTGATGTGGACCACGACGTCAGTGTGCAGTGCGACCGCGATGGAATGGTCCCCTACCGTTTTCAGCGGACCCTGCGGTAGGCGGATCATCGAGCGCTCCACCTCGAACCCCTGCGCCTTGAGCGCCTCGACGATGTCGAAATTCGTGACCGAGCCGAACAAGTGTCCGTCGACGCCTGCCTTCTGGGTGATCTGGACCATGAGACCATCGAGCTTGGCTCCTTTTTCCTGGGCCGCCGCAAGGGTCTGCGATTGAGCCTGTTCGAGCTCTGCGCGCTTTTTCTCGAACTCGGCGAGGCTTTCGGGCGTCGCCCGCTTCGCCTTGCCTTGCGGCAGGAGATAGTTGCGGGCGTATCCGTCTTTCACCTTGACCACGTCGCCCAGGCCGCCGAGGTTGACGACTTTTTCCAGAAGAATGACTTGCATGGCAGGTCCTTCAGTGCAGGTCGGTATAAGGCATCAGCGCGAGATAGCGCGCGCGCTTGACCGCCGCCGAGAGCTGGCGCTGGTAATGGGTGCGCGTTCCGGTGATCCGCGCCGGGATGATCTTGCCGTTTTCGCCGATGAAGTCCTTTAGCAGATCGACGTCCTTGTAGTCGATCCACTCGATCTTCTCGGCGGTGAAGCGGCAGAACTTGCGGCGCTTGAAAAGCTGCTTCGAGCCCTTCTGTTCGCGCTTGCCGTCGCGGCCCTTGCCTTTTCCCTTGCCTTTTCCGAAGCCGCCTCGACCTCTGGGTGGGGACATGTCTACTCTCCTTCTGCGAATTCGATCTGCGTCGCGTGCAGCAAAGGCGTCCGGCTGGAGCGGCTCTTTGCGGCAAGAAACCCGTTTACTCTCACGCTGCTTCCCAGCTTCGCGGCGGCGAGGAGCTTCGCCTCGCGCTCGAATGCTACCGCAGCGATCTCAAAACTCACCTTGCGCTCGCCGCCCGCTTCCGTTTGCACAGAATCGTGCTGCAGCCTGAATTTCAGCATCGGGATGCCCGCGGGAGTATGCCGCAGGGCATCCAGCTCGATCAGGCGACCTGCGACCGTGAACCGGTTTGCCTGCGCCAACGTCAGGCGCTCGCCGGCTCCGCGGGCTTGGCCGCCTCACTGCGCGGCGTTTCGCCGCGCGGCGCCTCGCCCGGGCCGAGGACCGACTTCGCCTTTTCTTCCTTCATCATCGGCGAAGGCGTCGTCCAGGCGCGTTCCATTCTTATGATCAGGTGCCGCAGCACCGCGTCGTTGAACTTGAACGAGTGCTCCAGCTCGCCGAGCGTCTCGGCGTCGCACTCGATATTCATGAGCACGTAGTGCGCCTTGTGCACCTTGGAGAGCGGAAAGGCGAGCTGGCGGCGACCCCAGTCCTCGAGCCGGTGGATCTTGCCGTTTTTCGAGGTCACCGTGGCGCGGTAGCGCTCGATCATGGCCGGCACCTGCTCGCTCTGGTCCGGATGGACGATGAAACACAGTTCGTAATGTCGCATGCAAACTCCCTATGGATAAAGCCGCCCGCTGGTTCCACCGTTGCGACGCGGCGGAAACGGATGCGGCAAGGTTTGGCGGTCTAAAACAAACGACCGCCGAAGCGGTCGTCGAAGTGATTGAATTCTAACCGAATCGGGGGCTGCGGAGCAAGAGCCGCGCTCCGCATCATCGCCTTTGCACGAACTGCTCACCCACTCTGGAATTGCGCGATAGGCAGCATCGCATCGCGATAGGCTAACGAAGCTATGATATCCGGCTGTTTTGCTGATCATTTTGGGAAGGGCAGCTCATGCGCTCGAAGCTATTCATCGGTGCAGTCTGCGGGTTCATCGTAATGCTCTGCCCGCCCGCGTTCGGCCAGGGCATTCCGGCCGACGACCCCGTCAGGGTGCTGGTCGGACGGCTCGATCTGGAGAGGTACAAGGCCACGATCAAGAGCTTGACCGAATTCGGCGATCGGCGGCAGGGGACGGATCGCAATCGCGCAGCCATCGACTGGATCGAACGCCAGCTGAAGAGCTTCGGCTGTAACACCGGGCGCATCAAGTACGAATACAACCCGCCGGCGCAGCAATCGCGACCGCAAGGCCGCGTGCCCAGTCCCGTGATTGCCAGCAGAGAAATCCGAGCCGGCTCCGGAGGTTCGCGGCTGCGCGGCATCGCGGCGCCTACGGGCGTAAACGACAATCCTGAGGCGCAACCCGATGTGAGGCTCCGCGAGCTCAACTCCCAGCCACCCACCCCCGGCCCGCGCGAGGAGGTGTATTGCACGAAAATCGGCTCGACGCGGCCTGACGAGATGTACATCATTGGCGCCCACATGGACGGAATAGGCTGGGGCGAAGCCGTAGATGACAACGGCTCGGGGACGGGTTTGGTCATTGAGCTGGCGCGCGTGCTGAACAGTCCCGATGTGCGGACAGAGCGATCGATCCGATTCGCACTCTGGAACAACGAGGAAACGGGGCTTCACGGCGCCCGCGCCTACGTTGCGCAGCGCGCGGCACTCCAGGGAATAGAGGATCCACCGGGATCAGGCCGGTATCCGGAACCGAAGTGGCTTGGCATGATCCAGCATGACATGGTGCTGTTCGACCACGGCATGCCCCGGGCCGACGGCACTCTCAGCCCGGAGCAGCGCCCCGAGGCGGACGTCAATGTGGAATTCCAGTCCACCGCGAAGTTTGCGGAGCAGGCAATGAAGCTGGCTTTCCTTTTCCGGGATGCCAACGAGAAATACGCCACGGACTATCCCGCCGCGGTCGGCCACCACATGACCAATACCGACTCCACGCCTTTCATGGATCTCGTTCCGGCGATCAGTGTTCGTGAAAACGAGCGTGGAATGCAGATTGGCGCCGGCTGGAATCCCCACTGGCACCAGCCGACGGATCGGTACTCCACGTATTCCGATAAGGATTTTCGGCTCGGGCTGAACGCGGCGCAGACAACGCTCGCGGCGATCGCCCAGTTGGCCGGCGCGGCGCTGAAGAAGTGACGGTTGGGGCCATGATTTCACACGCTAGATTCATCGCCGCAGTCTGCCTTCTCCTCGCGGCCTGCGAGAACGTCGTCGGCTTCGAGTATCGCGTGGCGTCCAAGGATCCCAACGTGACCTCCGCGCAAATGCTCAGGGTCGTCGCCGAAGCGCTGGATCGCGCCGAGGCGAGGGCCTGGGCGCAGATCGACGAGAAAACGGGCGAGGTCACCTTTACCCTCGGGGCCTTCGGCAGCGGAAAGCCGCCGAGCGTCCGCAGCGCGGAAACCCGCCTGCTCGGCGCGCTGCGTTACGAATTCGGGGATCGGATCGAGATTTTCTGCAACGGCGAGCCGCTGCGCTGACGACGGCGTACACGATCTTCCACTGCCGCTTTCATGATCCGGTCAGCCGACAAGCATCGCAGGGTTCTCTCGCATCTGCGCAAGAATGAATGGAACAAGGCCCACGCGATCGTCATGGGCATGCGCGACAAGCTCGCATTTCGCATCCATGGGCTCGTGCACCGCATCGAAGGCGACCTGGACAACGCGCGTTACTGGTACAACAGGGCCGCCGTGCCGTTCAGCACATCGAAGAGCGTCGCTTCGGAAATCGAGGAGATCGCGGCGGTGCTGGTGCGCCGCGCCCCCGTCACGCGGCGGCGCGCCTCCTCCGCGACTCGAACAGGCACACACCGCTCGCGACGGAGACGTTCAGGCTCTCGACGCTCCCCCGCATAGGGATGCGTACCAGGAGGTCGCAGCGCTCGCGTGTGAGCCTGCGCATGCCCTCGCCTTCTGCGCCCAGCACCCAGGCGGTGGCCTCGGGCAGATCCGACTCGTAGAGCGTCTTTTCGGCGCGCTCGTCCGCGCCGACGATCCAGACGTTGCGCTCCTTCAGTTCATCGAGCGTGCGGGCGAGGTTCGTCACCATGTAATAAGGCACGGATTCGGCCGCGCCGCTCGCCACTCTTGACACGGTCGTGCTGATGCCGGCAGCACGGTCCTTGGGTGCGATCACCGCGTGGGCACCGGCAGCGTCCGCGACCCGCAAGCACGCCCCGAGGTTGTGGGGATCGGTCACGCCATCGAGCACCAGCAGAAGCGGCGCTTCCTTCACCGAATCGAGCAGGTCCTCCAGACTTTCGCGCACCGGCTTCTCGAACGCAATCGCCACCACGCCCTGGTGGCGGCCACCGCCGTAGAAACCGTCCAGGCGTTTGGTCGGAACACGATTAAGTGAAACACCGGCCCTTTCCGCGGCGAGCACGAGGTCTTCCGCCCGCGCATCCTTGCGGTCCTCATCGAGATAGATCTCTGCGACCGAGGCCGGATCGGCACGCAGCCGCGCAAGCACCGCGTGGAACCCGAAAATGGCTCGGGTCGGCTTCATTCTGCGTTGTCCTAGGATCTCGCGCGCCGGCGAAGGGATCGAACGTGACGCGGGCCGGCCGCAGATTCTCCCGCGAGCACAAAATCGATCCGGCTCGTCTCGAGATCCGCCCGGATGATCCTGACCTTCACCCTGTCGGCCAGACGGAACCGCCTTCGGGTGCGGTCGCCGATCAGTTGATGACGAGTGGCGTCGAAGTGGAAATAGTCCTGCCCGAGTTCGGAGATGTGCACCAGTCCCTCCACGTAGAATTCGTCGAGCGCCACGAAGATACCGAAACTCGTCACCGCCGAGACCGAACCTTCAAACTCCTCGCCGACGCGGTCGCGCATGTAGTAGCACTTGAGCCAGGCGGCGACCTCGCGCGTGGCCTCGTCCGCGCGGCGCTCGGTCTGCGAGCAGTAGCTCCCCAGCTCCGCCCAGTGGCCGGGGTTGTAGCGCCCGCCCGAGAGAACCGCCTTGATGGCGCGGTGGACAAGCAGGTCCGGATACCTGCGGATCGGCGAAGTGAAGTGCGTGTAGTGCTCGTAGGCGAGTCCGAAGTGGCCGACGTTCTCCGGACTGTACTGCGCCTGCTGGAGCGAGCGCAGCAGCACCGTCTGGAGCAGCTGCACGTCCGGGCGCTTGCGCACGGTCTCGAGCAGCTTCGCGTAGTGTTTCGCGGTGGGCTTGTCCCCGCCGTCGAGGGCGAGGCCGAATCCCTTGAGAAACTCGCGTAGGCTCTGCAGCTTCTCCGGAGTCGGGCCTTCGTGGATGCGGTACAGCGCCGGATGCTTGCGTTTGGAGAGAATGTCGGAAGCGCAAACGTTCGCGGCGAGCATGCACTCCTCGATGATGCGGTGCGCGTCGTTGCGCTCGACCTTCTCGATGCGCGTAAGACTCCCCTCGCCGTCGAAGACAAACTGAGTTTCGATCGTCTCGAAATCGATCGCGCCGCGCTCCTCTCGCGCCTTAAGTAGCGCCCCGAAGACGTCGTTGAGCAGTTGCAAGCGAGGCAGGAGGCTCTTGAGTCTCTGCGCAGCCTCACCCCGCGGGTCGCCGAGCGCGGCGGCCACCGAGGTATAGGTGAGCCTCGCGCGCGAGCGCATGACCGCAGCATAGAAGCGATACGAGCCGATCTTGCCCTTCGCGTCGATCGCCATGTCGCAGGCCATGCACAAGCGGTCGGCTTCAGCGTTGAGCGAGCACAGGCCGTTGGAGAGCTGCTCCGGCAGCATCGGGATGACCCGGCGGGGAAAATAGACCGAGTTGCCGCGCTCGCGCGCCTCCAGGTCGAGCGCGTCGCCGTCGCGCACGTAGTGGCTCACGTCCGCGATCGCGACGACGAGACGAAACCCTTCGCGCGTCTTTTCGCAGTACACGGCGTCGTCGAAATCCCGCGCCGTTTCGCCATCAATGGTCACGAGCTCGAGCGACCGCAAATCCTCGCGGCCGCCAAGGTCGCGCGGGCGCGGCACAGGCGGAAACTTCGCCGCAAGCGCCTCGGCTTGCCCCGAGAACTTGAACGGTAACTCGTGTTTCCTGAGCGCGATCTCGATCTCGATTCCAGGATCGGCGGCCTCTCCCAACACCTCGACAACACGGCCGATCGGCTGGGTGTGGCCATCGGGCTGCACCGTCAATTCGGCGACGACGACCTGGCCGGGGAGCGCGTCGCGCGCGTCCTCGGGCGCAATGAGGATGGTCTGGCTGATGCGCCGCTCGGCGGGCTGAACGAAGAGGAATCCGCGCTCCCCGTGCAGGCGGCCCACCACACGGCGATTCACGCGTTCGATTACCTCGACGATCGCCCCCTCCCTGCGACCGCGCCTGTCCACGCCTGATTCGCGCACCATCACGCGGTCCCCGTGGAGGACTTTTCGCATCTCGTGCGGGCCGAGGTACAGATCCGCGCCTTCCTCAGCGACCACGAAGCCGTAGCCGTCGGGATGGCCCTCGACGCGTCCGCTGACAAGATCGAGCTTGGCGGCGACCAGGATTGCGCTCTTGCGATTGCGCAGGATCTGCCCCTCGCGTTCCATCGCGCCCAGACGCTTCACGAACGCATCGCGCTCCTTCGGCTTGATCGCAAGGCGTTGCGCGAGCTCTTCGTCGGTGAGCGGCACGCCGGCTTCCGCCAGCGTTCGCAGAATGAGCTCGCGGCTCGGGATCGGATGTTCGTAGCGCGACGCTTCGCGTTCGCGATGCAGGTCATTTGCGCGTGCGATGTCGCGCTTTTTCATTGACAAATCGGTGCTTTCCTATAGAATCCGCGCTCGGGCTGAAGACCGGAACTGGCGCGGCCCTTTCGCCGAGGTGGCGGAATTGGTAGACGCACTAGGTTCAGGTCCTAGCGGTGGCAACACTGTGGGGGTTCGAGTCCCTTCCTCGGCACCAAGTTCTGCAAACCAGGATTCTAACTTGTCCACACGCTAGCCCGGTCGCTCTGCGGAATCCCATCCGATCTTGCATTCTTCCGCTCTGCTTGGGCGCAAGCCTCGGGCACGCCGGGCAGCTGCCGCTGTGGGAGGCCGGCGCAGGAATCGGAGCCACGACCCTTCCCCACTATCGCGGCTCCGACCAATCCCGGACCTGGGTGCTCCCGGTGCCCTATCTGGTCTACCGGGGAGAGTCTCTCAAAGTCGACGACGACCGCAGGCTGCGCGGCCTGTTCGGCGACAGACTGGAGCTCGAGTTCAGCCTGAACGGATCCCCGCCCGCCAAAAACAACGACGCGCGGCGCGGCATGCCCCATCTCGATGCCACGCTGGAAATCGGGCCCGCGCTCAACATCACCCTGTTTCGATCCGAGCACCGATCGGAAAGACTGGAATTGCGACTGCCCGTGCGCAGCGTCATCGCCTCCGATTTCTCCCACTTCAAGCAAGCCGGCTGGATTTTTCAGCCGAATCTGAGCTTGGATTTTCGGAACATCCTGGGAAACCGCGGATGGAACCTCGGCATGCAGGGCAGCCTGATCTACACGGATCGGCGCTACAACCAGCACTTCTACGCAGTCGATCCGGTCTTCGCAACAGCGGAGCGGCCCGCTTTTGACCCCGGCGGCGGTTTCGCAGGAACGACGTTCCTCGCAGCGCTCAGCAGACGATTCCCGGATCTCTGGATCGGCGCCTTCGCGAAATGGGACAGCGTCGGCGGCGCGGTATTTGCCGACAGCCCGCTGGTCAGGACGAGAAGCAATCTCAGCGGGGGCCTGGGCATCGCCTGGATCCTGGGGGCCTCGAGCACCAAGGTGGAAGCGGAGAACTAGCCGCGGGCGGATTCAGATCATCGCACCGTTGATCGAAATGATCTGACCTGAAATATAGGCGGCTTGTTCGGAGACGAGAAATCCAATCAGGTCGGCCACCTCCTCCGGCGTCCCGGCACGCTTCATCGGGACGAACTTCTCGATGGCATCTCGGAAAAAAACGCCCTCAGTCAGGGCGGATTCGATGATCCCGGGCGCAACCGCATTGACCGTAATTCCGCGGCTTGCCAGTTCCAAGGCGAGCGCCTTGGTCGCGCCGTGCAGGCCCGCCTTGGCGGCGGCGTAGTTGGTCTGGCCGCGGTTACCCGCAAGAGCGGCCACGGAGGAAACGTTGACGATCCTTCCCCAGCGCGTCCCTACCATGGGCATGAGCAGGGGCTGCGTGACGTTGAAGAACCCGTTGAGGGACACATCGATCACGCGGGACCATTGTTCCGGCCGCATTCCCGGCATCACCGCGTCATCGTGGATTCCGGCGTTGTTGACCACGATCTGGATGGGGCCGTCGTCGAGCAAGTTTCGCAGCGCCGTCCCGGTCCCGTCGCGGTCAGCGACATCGAAGGCCACCGCTTGGGCGGCCCCCCCGCTTGCGACGATTTCGGCAGCAAGCTTTTCGGCCTGTGCGAAGCGACTGTTCGCGTGGACGTAAACGCGCCGGCCGTCGACCGCGAGGCGCCTGCATATCGCGGCTCCGATGACGCCGCTGCCCCCGGTGACGAGCGCCCGTATCACGACCCCGCCCGGCCCGCTTCCAGGACCACTGCGGCCCTGCCGGTCAAGACCTCGACATCGCCCACCCGCACTTCGAAGCCGTAGATCACGTGACTTTCCTCTCCGATCAGCCGTTCGGCTTCGACGATGAGGTCGCCCTCGAGATCATCGAGCCGGGTTCTGCTACAACGTACTTCCCTCAGGCTGGCCAGGTATCCCAGTCGCGGCCGGTTCGCGACGTTGCCGGCCAGCACGCCGTGTATCGCCATGGCCTGGGCGGCATATTCGATACCGCACAAAGCCGGAAGCCTTTCATCCACCCGCAGGGGATTGTGTCGATCCCGGTGGCTGCGGCTCAAGCACCGGATGCGGCCCGCATCCCAGGTGAGCACACCGTCGAGCAGGCACATCGATCCCGCGTGGGGAATCATCTCGGCGATGGCCTTGCGGGAAATCAACACCGGCTCACGGTGACGCGAAGGCGCAATTCGGTCTGGAAATCGAGCACGACCTCGCCCTGCGCCTTTCGCGCGAGCGCTCCGAGCAGAGGGAGCGCCCGCGCGGCGGGTATGCCGCGCCTCAGTTGCTCGAGCCCGGAATCGGACATGCCGGTGGGCTTCTCATCGCCAGGCAGAACCGCCAATTCGAAGGTCGCGGAAGCTCGACGGGTTGCACCCGGCGCCAGAACCAGCGCCGCACCGAAACTCGCAAGAAGAGGGCGCGCCGAATGCAGCGGTTCCGGATAAGGTTGATCGTAGGCGATCAGGGCGACCGGCTTGCGCCATGACACGACCTGCGTCATAGCCTCGATCAGGCCCGCGCCAAAGCTCGCGTCATAGGCGCACAGGCTGGTCGAAGCCTCCCGCGACCGAGTCGCGATGCTCCAGTAACCCGCAGCGGCGTTGTGCACGGAGTTGTGAAAACGCGTAGGCGATACCTCCCGTTCCTCCGAGGCAAGGGTCTCGCACATCTGATGCAGCGTTTCGCCTTCGCCGGAGGAGGACGTGAATACAGTCGCAGTACTCGCGGCATCGCGGCCGGCATTCCGAAACGCCTCCTGCCCCACGGCGAGCGCAAGCTTGACCGGAACGGGAGTACGGCGGCGCTCGGCCGGAGGCAGCAGCTCGCTTGCGGCTATGACCGTGGAAGCCGAGCGGAAAGGCTCCTCGCCCGCGAGGACGCGGCGACCCGCCTCCCAGCCCTGCAGGCCGGGACCGAGCAGGCCCACGCCTTCGACGAAGACCCGCATCACCGGGCGGCTCCCAGGACCAGGCTGCAGTTGCTCCCGCCGAAGCCGAACGAGTTGGTCAGAGCGCGGGTGACTTTCGCCTGCCGGGTTTCGAGCAGGTAGTTGCACTTCAGCGCGGGGTCGACGCTTCGCGTATTCGCGCTGCCGGGCATCAGACCGTCCTCGATCGCTAGAATGGATACGATCGCTTCGGTAATCCCGGCCGCACCGAGAAGGTGCCCGGTCGCACCCTTGGTCGAACTGCACGGGGTCTCGGGTCCGAAGATTTCGAACACGGCCTTGTCCTCGCTCGCGTCGTTGGTCTTGGTTGCCGTGCCGTGCAGGTTGATATAGTCGATGTCGGCGGGCCCGAGCCCGGCGGAGTGCAGCGCCTGCTGCATGGCGATCCTCGCACCCAGACCCTCGGGATGGGGCGTGGACATGTGATAGGCGTCCGAACTTTCGCCCACTCCGAGAAGCAGGGTCGCTCCGGAGTCGACCCGGTTCGCTTTCTCCAGGAGCGCGAAACCTCCTCCTTCGCCGATGGAGATTCCGTCCCGATCCACGTCGTAGGGCCGGCAGGGTCCGGGCGAGGTCAATCCGAGCGAATGAAATCCGTAGAGCGTCATCAGGCACAGGCTGTCAACGCCGCCCACCACTGCGGCGTCGCAGATTCCGGCAGCGATCATGCGCGCCGCGTTACCGAGGACTTTCGCCGAGGAGGAACACGCGGATGACACCACGAATCCCGGTCCGGTCAGTCCAAGATAGCGGCGCACGAACTCGCCGAGCGAGTAGGCGTTTTGCGTCTCGGCGTAGCGGTAATCGGCAGGCAAGGCGCCGGTCTGCGGGTCCCTGTTGCGGTACGCGAGCTCGGTCGTATGCAGTCCCGAGGTGCTCGTGCCGAGATACAAGCCGATTCGCCCGGCGCCATACCTGTCGCGCGCCGCGGCGATTTCTTGAGCGAATCCGTCCTGCTCCAGGCACAGCTGCGCAAGGCGGTTGTTGCGACAGTCATAGTCCTGCAGATCGGACCTGACGCGGAAATCGTCCAACCCCGGAACCGTTCCGACATAGGTGTCGATGCGAGCCGTCTCGAAGCCGCAGGGTTCAAGTCCGGAGCGCTTCTCGCGCAGGGCGCGCAGCATCGGCTCCGATCCGGGGCCGAGGCTGTTCACGACAGAGAATCGGCTGACGACAAGAGGCTGCATTCTCGCCCCGGTGGATTTCTATTCGACGGGCTCGTCCGCGCAGGCCGACACCAGGGATACCGCCTTGAGGCCTTGCGCCGATATCTGCTCCAGGAATACGGGTAACACGGCAAGCACCACGGGCGCCCTATCGTGCATCAGCAGTATGTCACCGGCACCGAGCCCACGGGTCAGCTGCCGCAAGATGCGATTTGGATTACCGCTCACCGCGTCGAAACCGCGTCGCGTCCAGGACACGTAACGCAATCCGCGGGGGGCGAGCACCGGATCGAGCAAGGGGCTGCGAAATCCAGCCGGTGCGCGAAAGAAAACCGGCGGGCGGCCAGTGATCAAGGCGACGGTCGCCTGCGCCGCATCCACTTCGCGCCTCAGTCTGGAAATTCCGAAAAACGCAAACGCATGGCGATGATGGTAGCTGTGGTTCTCGACGCTGTGGCCGCGACGCGCGATCTCATTCACCAGCTCTGGGTAGGCAGCCGCCCTTTCCCCGATGCAGAAAAAACTTGCCTTGGCCTGGAAGCGGTCGAGCAATTCCAGCACCCGGGGCGTCACCTCCGGATCGGGACCGTCGTCGAACGTGAGCGCGATTTCGCGGCGGAGCACGGCGGGAGTCGGTAGGCGCACCAGGTTCGGCCCCAACAGCTGTCCGCGCGGCCACAGCACCGCGAGAAAGAGCGCGAGATGATTGGCCCCCAGCACACCCAGCGCCCATGGCCATGCCGGCGGGTGCGCGGCGAGCCAGACGGCAGCTGCCGCGTGCAGAAACACCGAGACATGAATCGCCGGGGCCGGACGCCAGCGGCGGCCGTTTTCGCCGTTGATTGCGGTGGTGGTATTCAGGGTCGTCTCTCCACGTTGCTTGACTCGCAAACCACCTCCCCCGCAAGCACGGGGCTTCCCCCTACCTTGCAGCTGAAGCTTATTCTCTTTTCGTCGCGCCGGGAAAAGTCGATGGACACGCGCTCACCCGGGCGCACCGGGCGAGTGAACTTGGCCGACCGGATCTGATACGGGCAGAGGTCCTTCCCCAGACTCGTTTCGATCGCGCGCAGCGCCTCGCTCAACAGGAGCGCCCCGGGGATGATCGGATTTCCAGGGAAATGCCCTTGCGCAGCGACGTGATCCGAAGGGAAGGTCCGCTCTATCGTCGCCAACGCTACCCCGCTTTGACGAGCCGGGCGACGAGATCGTCGAGCGCCATTCGAGGCAGCTTGCCGGTTCCGTTGCGCGGCAGGGATTCGACAAAACAAAGAGGCCGCGGAAGGAAGGCCGCGTCGATACGCTGGCGCAGGGCGGCCATGATGGTCTCGCTCGCGAGCCCGGGGGCGACGACGAAAGCCGTCAGCCGAGTCACCGTCCCATCGTCCTCCTCGGGCATGACGAATGTCCCGTCTCGCACGCCTTCGATGGAATTCAGCTGAAAGTTGAGGTGCGCGAGCGAAGTCCGCTTCCCGGCTATATTGACGAGATCCGCGGTGCGCCCATGCAGCAGGAATGCGTTCCGGTTGCGCAATTCGATCACGTCGGCGAGCAATACCTCGTTCTCCACGTGTCCGCCTTTCACCCAAGTCCCCTTTTCGTTCTGGAAAAAAGCGAGCCCGGGCAGAGGACGCCACTCGTGAGTTTGCGCAGGCCGCCGGGACGCCACCTGTCCGGCTTCGGTGCAACCATAAATCTCGTAAAGCGGCACGGCGAAGCGCGCCTCCGCCTCGGCTGCAAGCTGGGGAGAAAGCGGCGCGGTCGCGCAGAGCAGGAAGTCCACTGCGGGCAGCTCGCGCGCTTCGGCGAGAAGCACTCGCAAATGAACGGGCGTCGTGACCAGGCCGCGCGGCCGAGGCAGGGCCTGGAGTTCGGCGCAAATGTCCGAGGGGAAGAACGGCCGGCCCGCGTGCATCGCCAGGCCGCCCTGCATAACCATCAAGACCGTAAACTCGAGGCCGTACATGTGCTGCTGAGGGACGGTGCCAAGCACGCTCATGTTCCGATAGGCGGTGACGCCCAGGCGATCGAGTTCCGCCAATCCGCTTTTCGCGAGCGCACCCCATGACTTTGGATGCGGCGTGGGGTGCCCTGTCGAGCCCGACGTGAAGCCTATGGTGGCGATTTGTTCCGCCGGAATGCAGGGGACCGATGCTGTCGGCGTGCTTTCCCCTGCCGGTTGCCGGTAAAGAAGCATCTCCAGCGGATGAACCGCCCCATCGCTCAAGCAATACAAGCCATCGTATTCGAGGGTCAGCCGTTTGAGCAGATCGGGGGTTGCGTTCGGCGGCAATAGATTGACCTGACGGCGCAAAAGGGCCGCGCAAAGGCCCACGGCAAATTGGTAGCGGTCGGCGCACAGGTTCACGACGTAGCGCCGGTCCGGGAGCATATCGGCGAGCCGCCGGACCTCTCCGAGAAACTCCTCGACACGTATGGGGCCCTTGTTCCGAAACGCGAAAACCGCACTCGCTTCGAAATTGCGAATCAGCGGGATATCAGCCACGTCAGCATCACCCCACTTTGGCCGCGAGTCGGGTGACCAATTCCTCGACCGCAACACGTGGCAACTTGCCGGTCTCGTTGCGCGGCAGGGCTTCGACAAAACAAAGCGGGCGTGGAAGGAAAGCGGGGTCGATGCGCTGGCGCAGGGCCGACATGATGGTTTCGCTAGCGAGTCCCGGAGCGACGACAAAAGCAGTCAATCGCGTTACCGTCCCGTCGTCTTCCTCAGGCATGACAAAAGCACCGTCCCTTACGCCTTCGATGGAATTCAGCTGAAAGTTGAGATGCGCGAGCGAAGTCCGCTTTCCCGCGATATTGACGAGATCGGCAGTCCGTCCGTGCAGCAGGAAGTTGTTTCGACCGCGCAGTTCGATCACATCGGCGAGCAGGACTTCCCTCTCCACATGGCCCCTTACCCAAGTCCCCTTATCATCGGCATACAAGCTCACGCCGGGCAAAGTGCGCCACTCCTGGGTCTGGGTAGGGCGACGGGTCGCGATCTGCCCGGCCTCGGTGCAGCCGTAGATCTCGTGAAGGGGCGCCGCGAAGCGCGCCTCGGCTTCGATCGCCAGCTGCGGAGAAAGCGGCGCGGTCGCGCAGAGCAGGAAGTCCACAGCGGGCAGTTCGCTCGCTTCGGCGAGCAGCACCCGCAGGTGAACTGGCGTGGTGACCAGGCCGCGCGGCCGAGGCAGAGCCTCCAGCTCTGCGCAAATGTCCGAGGGGAAGAACGGCCGGCCCGCGTGCATCACCAGGCCGCCCTGCATCCCCATCAAGACCGTCGACTCGAGGCCGTAACTGTGCTGCTGAGGGACGGTGCCGAGCACGCTCATGTTCCGATAGGCCGCGACGCCCAGACTCTCGAATTCGGCCAATCCGCTTTTCGCGAGCGCGCCCCAGGACTTGGGATTCGGCGCGGGCTGTCCCGTCGAGCCCGAGGTGAAGCCGATGACGGCGATTTGTTCCTCGGGAATGTGAGGTACCAAGGCGCTCACCGTGTTCCCGGTTTCCCGATAAAGAAATGTCGCGATCTGCTGCGGCGGTTGCACCGCTCCATCACTCAGGCAATAGGCGTCGGGATATTCGAGGCTCAACCGTCTCAGCAGATCTGGCGTCACGTTCGGCGGCAACAGATTGACCTGACGGCACAACAGGGCCGCGCAAAGGCCCACGGTAAATTGGTACCGATCGGAGCACAGGTTCACAACGTAGTGCCGATCCGGAAGCAAATCGGCCAGTCGCCGGACCTCGCCGAGAAACTCTTCGACGCGTATGCGGCGTCTGTTCCGAAAGGCGAAAACGGCGCCCGCGTCGAAATTGCGAATCAGCGGAAGATCAGCCATGACGCGACGGCTGGACAGTAAGCCGCCGCCTACTTGACCCGATGCTGCTCAATGTGCTGGCTCAGGCTGTGCAGGGAGGTGAATATCTTGCGGTTGAGCTCGTCGTCGGAGCGCAGCTTGACGCCGTAGGCCTTGGAGATCGCGAGAGCGATCTCCAGAATGTCGATCGAATCCAACCCCAAGCCTTCTCCGTACAATGGGGCGGTCGGGTCGATTTCCGCGGCTTGTATCTCCAGATTGAGCGAGGAAACGATCAACGTGGCCAGCTTGAGCTCCTCGGCGGTGAGTGCGTTGCTCGACACAGTCTCTTTCATCGCGGGCTCGTTCATAGTCCCTATTCCCTCCCATCAAGCGATCGCTATTATAGCTCTTCGATTCGGGCGATCGGCTCGCTCGCCGTTGGATCAAGTCGAGCTGGAATAGCCGCCGTCGATCACGATCACCTCGCCGGTAACGAAGCGGTTCGACTGGATGAGCGACATCATAGTGCCGGCCACGTCCTCCGCGGTGACGCAGCGCTTCAGCGGCGTCGCCTTCGCGCGCTTGCCCATCAATTCCTCGTACTTGTCCTTTAGCATGCGCTGCATCCAATCCCCTTCCATCCAGCCCGGAGCCACCGCATTGACGCGGATGTCCGGTCCGAGATTGTAGGCGAGGGTCTTGGTCAGATTGACGACCGCGGCCTTGCTCGCCGCGTAGGGCAGAGGCTGCGGCCCGGGGCGCAGGCCGACGATGCTCGCGGTATTGACGATGCAGCCCTTGGAGACGCGCAGAAGCGGCACCGCGGCGCGCGTCACCTGGAACAGGCCGCGCACGTTCACCGCGAAAACGCGGTCCCAGTCCTCGAGCGAAAGGCTCTCCAAGTTCTTGGGCGTCCACGCCGCGGTGGTTCCCGCGTTGTTGATGAGCACGTCTAGGCGGCCAAATTGGTCCCCGACCGTCTTCAGCATTGCGCGCACGCCACCCTCGTCGGCGACGTCACAGCGGCAAAGCAGCGTGCGCACACGGCTGCGGCCGGCTTCCTCTGCGACCGCCCTGGCTTCCTTCTCGCTGCGGCTGTAGTTGACCGCCACGTCGTATCCGGCGCGCGCGAGCGCGAGCGCCGCCGCCCGGCCGATGCCGCTCGCCGCTCCCGTCACCAGCGCTGTGCGTTTTGTCTCAGTAGTGGGCATGCGTTTGGTTCCTACAATCCGAGAACGCGCTCGGCGTTCGCGTGGAAGATCTTTTCCATCACGGCGTCCGCGTAGCCGAGCTCGCCCCACTCCTTGAGAATGCGCGCGTAAGGCAGGCTGGGATAATCGCTGCCGAACATGATCTTGTCCTGAAGGCGCGCGCGCATGTCGACTTTGAGCGAAGCGGGAAAATATTTCGGCGCCCAGCCCGACATCTCCCAGTAGACGTTGCCCTTGTGCAGAGCGACCGCCGTGGTTTCTTCGACCCAGGGCCATCCCGGATGGGCCATGATGATCTTCAGGTTCGGAAAATCGGCAGCCAGGTCGTCGATCGCCGAAGGGTGCGCGTACCGGATTCTCGCGCCCATGCCGCCGGGAAGCCCGGCGCCCATGCCGGTGGTTCCGACGTCGATCATCACCGCGGCTTTCAGGTCGTCGATCACCTCGAACAGCGGATAGTGGCGGCGATCGTTTACCGCGAAGTGCTGCATGATCGGATGGAAGTGAAACCCGATCAAGCCGAGCTCGCGCACCGCCTTTTTTGCCTGGACAACCGCTGCTTTGCCTTTCGCCGGGTCCAGCGCGCCCCACGCCTGGATGATCCGCTGCGGATGGCGCTTCCACATGGCGTGCACGTATTCGTTGGTCACGGGCGGCGTCTTGATCGTCGTTTCCAGATCGAGCGCCACCAGCAGCGCCTCGACGCCAGCGTCGGTGAAGTCTTTCAACACCTCCTCTTCGGTCTTCGCCGTCCAGCCGCGGCTCCAGTATTTCGCCAGCGCCTCGACATAGGGACCCTGGCATTGGATCCATTCCCGGGTTCCCGGATAGCAGTGGAGATCGATGACCCGCATAAGCGCTAGGGGCGTACCCGCTCCTGATCCAGTTTTCTCGTCACCATTTCGACGAGCGCTTTCTTCGATACCTTGCCGAAAGTCGACAGGGGAAATTCGGGCAGGATCTCAAGACGCTCGGGCAGCTTGAATTTGGCGATTTCCTTTTCCGACAGGAAGCGCGTCAGTTCGTCCAGGGCGAGCGAGCGTCCCGGACGCAGGATCACGCAGGCGCAGGTCTTCTCCCCCAGTTCCCGATCGGGCATAGCCACGCAGGCGATATTTTGCACCGCGGGATGAGACAGGATCAGGTTCTCGATCTCCTCGGCGCTGATTTTCTCGCCGCCGCGGTTGATCAGGTCTTTCTTGCGCCCCTCGACCACATAGTTCCCGGACGGATGTAACCGCATCAGGTCGCCCGAGCGGTAGAAGCCGTCGGGCGTGAACTGCCTGGCGTTGTATTCCGGAACGCCGAAATAGCCGCGCAGCGTATACGGCCCGCGGCAGGTGAGCTCACCCACCTCGCCCGGCGAGACCTCTTTTCCCTCGTCGTCGACCAGCCTCACCTCGTCGTCCGGACTCAAAGGCCGCCCGCAGGTTTCGAGGCGCACATCCTCGGGGTCGTCCAGCCTGACGAAAAACAGCATACCCTCGGACATGCCGAAATTCTCCTGCACCGTCGCACTTGGAATGAGCTGCCTGGCGCGTATCCGCACTTCGGGCTGCATGCGCTGGCCTCCGCTCTGTATGACGCGTAGCGACGACAGATCGTACTTCACGATATCCGGATCGTTGATGAGGCGGATGAGTAGCGCGGGCACCACTTTCAGGTGGGTAACGCCGTGTTCCTCGATCAAGCGAAAAAGCTCACCCGGCCGCGTGCTGGTAGAAAGGACCACCTTGCCGCCGTGGTAAAGATAGCCCTGCAAGCCCGGGCAGGCGAGCGGCAGATTGTGCGCGATGGGCAGGGCGAGCAGCAGCACCGAGTCACCGGTGACGCCGCATGCCTGGGCGGCGATTCTGGAGTTGTAGGCGTAGTCGTTGTGGGTGCGCGGGATGAGTTTCGGAACCCCGGTGGTGCCGCCGGAAAGCTGGAATATCGCTGGCTCGGTCGGATCGATCCGGAGCCTGCGCAGCTCACCGGGCGATCTCTTCGGGGGCCTCGACATCAGCTCCGTGAGCGAAAGGAAGCCGCCGGGCGCGTCGCCGAGCACGATGCCGAGCTTCACCGACGCAGCGTACCCGCGCACGCGACCCGCCATCTCCGTGAAGTCGAAGTCACCGTGCCGGTCCGGCGTCACGCAGGCGCTTGCTCCCGAGAGCTTCGCGAACTGGCTGATCTCCAGATAGCGGTGCGTCGGCAAGGCCGCGATCGGGATGCAGCCGATTTTCTGCAGCGCCAGATACAGATAGACGAACTCGATGACGTTGGGAAGCTGCACCACCACGCGGTCCAGGGGCTTGAGCCCGGCATCGAGCAGATTCGAGGCCAGCCGCTCCGCGGCGCGATCGACCTCCGCGTAGGTGAAGCTCCTGCCGCGGTCGACGACCGCGACCCGGTCGGCGAATCGCGCGAATACGGGGCCGAATTCTTCGGCGAGGGATTTGTCCCGCCAGTAGTTCTTCTCGCGGTAGCGCCGCGCGAACTCGGGAGGGAACGGGACGACGCCTGCCAGCATACCGATCAATGAAACGGGTGGCGCAGCACGATCGTCTCGCTTCGATCGGCTCCGGTCGAGATCATGTCCATCGGCACGCCGCAGACCGACTGCAGGCGCTCGAGGTAGGCGCGCGCCCGCGCAGGCAGCTTGTCGTAGGCGCTCAAGCCCACCGTGCTTTCCTGCCACCCCGGCAGCTCTTCGTATACCGGCTCGCAGCGCGCGGCGTCCTCTGCCGCGAGCGGCAGCACCTCGTGCGGCGCCCCGTCGATGCGGTATCCGGTGCAGAGGCGGACCTTCTCCATGCCGTCGAGCACGTCGAGCTTGGTGATGCAAAGCCCGGACACCCCGTTGATCTGGATCGACCGTCTGAGCGCCGCGGCGTCGAACCAGCCGCAGCGGCGCGGTCGTCCGGTAGTGGCGCCGAATTCCCGGCCGCGAGTGCGCAGCAGCTCGCCCGTGCTGTCGTCCAGCTCGGTGGGAAAGGGCCCAGCTCCGACGCGAGTGCTGTACGCCTTGGTGATGCCGAGCACGTAGTGCAGCATCTGAGGTCCGATACCGGCCCCGGCCGCGGCCGCCCCGGCAACGCAGTTGCTCGAAGTCACGTACGGGTAGGTGCCGTGGTCGACGTCGAGCAGCGCACCCTGTGCCCCTTCGAACAGCAGGTTCTTTCCGGCGCGGTTCGCTTCGTAGAGCGCGCGCGATACGTCTGTGACCAGGGGTTTCAGCCGCGGCGCGAGCGCAAGCGCTTCGTCCCGCGTCTTCGCAAAATCGACCGGCTTCGCGCCCAGGTACTTTGTCAGCACGAAGTTGTGGAAATCGAGGAGCGGCTCGAGCTTCGCCGAGAAGCGCTCGGGCACCAAGAGGTCCCGGATGCGAATCGCGCGGCGCGCGACTTTGTCCTCGTACGCAGGCCCTATGCCGCGACCGGTGGTGCCGATTTTAGCGGCGCCCTGCGCCGATTCGCGCGCGATGTCGATCGCCGCGTGGTACGGGAGGATCAGAGGGCAGGCTTCGGAGATCCGCAGGCGGGCTGCGACGTCCGCACCCGCGCGAACGAGCTCGTCGATCTCCTCGATCAGCGCCTGCGGCGAAAGGACCACGCCGTTGCCGATATAGCAGGTCACGCCGTTCCTGAAGATGCCCGAAGGAACGAGGTGCAGCACGGTCTTCTTGCCTCCGATCACCAGGGTATGCCCGGCGTTGTGCCCGCCCTGGAAGCGCACCACGCCCTGAGCGTGGTCGGTGAGCCAGTCCACCACTTTCCCCTTGCCCTCGTCACCCCACTGGGTTCCGATGACTACGACGTTCTTTGCCACCGCTCAACTCTTGCCCATTTTGCGCACGGTCCACTCGCCGGCGCGCTTGACGAGCTCTCGGTCGCAGTCGGGCTGACCGTCCTCGTGTCCAGGCAGCCCGACCACTACGATCTCCCCGGCGGTTCGCAGCTTGCGGATCGCGGTGGCGAGCTCCGAATCGCTCGAGTACGGTGCTCGAATCGCGGCCGCTTCCGCCTCGTGCGGCGCGGTGCGCGCAAGATCGCGCAGGTCCATGCTGAATCCCGTTGCCGGGCGCGCGCGGCCGAATGCTTTTCCGACCTCGTCGTAACGCCCGCCAAGAGCGACCGCGTTGGCCGCGCCCGGCGCATAAGCCGCAAACACCACTCCGCTGTGGTAGTGATAGCCGCGAAGATCCGCTAGATCCACCGAGACGGGGATGCTCCCGCTTCGGGAGAGAACCTCGAGGTCCTTGAGCGCCGCGTCGATTTCGGGATACTTGGGCAGCACGCGCCGGGCGCGCTCGAGCACGGTGCCGTCTCCATAGAGCTCCGGAAGGGCGATCAATGCCTTGCGCGTCGCTTTCGGCATGGATTGAGTCACTGCGCGCAGCGCCGGCAGATCCTTGCCGTCCAGCGCCTCATACAGTTCCGACTCGAGCCCGGCATCGACCCGGCCGTGGCGGCAAATCGCGCGGAACACGGCGACGTGGCCGATGTCTAGGCGCGCCCCGGAAATGCCGCACGCGGCCAGCGAGTCGACAAGAAGCTGCTGGATCTCGAGGTCGCTCTCGATTCCCGGGTGACCGTAGATTTCTGCCCCGATCTGCAAGGGCTCCCGAGTCGAGTCGAGACCCCGCGGCCGGGTGAGCAAAACGCTACCTGCATAACACAGCCGCGTAACGCCTTTCCTGTTCAGGAGGTGCGCGTCGACCCGCGCGACCTGGGGCGCGATGTCAGCGCGCACGCCCATCATCCTCCCCGAAAGCTGGTCGACGAGCTTGAAAGTGCGAAGATCCAAATCATGTCCGGTGCCGGTCAGCAACGATTCGAGATATTCGAGCATCGGGGGAATCACCAGCTCGTACCCGTGCACGCGGAACAGTTCGAGGAGCCTTGCCCGCATCCGGTCGATGCGCCGCGCCTGCGGCGGCAGGATGTCCTCGAATTTTTCCGGAAGGAGCCAGTTGCGCATCAGGTTCCTTCGGGCGAGCGCGTCTAGCGGATGAAAAACAGGATCAACAAGCCGACCAGCATCGAGGAGAGCCCGAAAAAACGGATCTGTCCGTCAGTGAACTCCGTGATGCGGCGGAAAGTATCGCGCCACAAGGTCGGAAGAAGGAACGGCAGCAAGCCCTCGATGACCAGCATGAGGGCAAATGCCATGAGGAACGTCGTGCCCATTCACTTGCCGCCCTTTCCCGCGTTTCTGAAATACTTGAAGAACTCGGAATTGGGATCGAGCACGATCACGTCGCTCTTGTTCTTGAAGCTCGCTCGGTAGGCGTCGAGGCTGCGGTAGAAGGCGTAGAACTCGGGATTCTCGTTGAAGGCGCGCGCGTAGATGGCGGCCGCCCTCGCGTCGCCCTCGCCCTTGACGCGCTGGGCGTCGCGGTAAGCTTCGGCGATAATGATCTGGCGCGTACGGTCGGCTTCGGCGCGGATTTTCTCCGCCGCGGAGAAACCCTGCGAGCGGAGCTCGGCTGCAACGCTCTTGCGCTCCGCGTCCATGCGTCGATAGACGGCCTCGCTTACCTCCTGCGGCAGCTCGATGCGCTTGAGCCGCACGTCGACGATCTGTACCCCGATCTTGGCGACATCGTCCTCCACCTTGTCGCGCACGATGCGCATGATGTCGTCTCGCTCGCCCGATACGACGTCGTGCACGGTACGCTTGCCGAACTCTTCGCGCAGCGCCGCGTTCACTGTCTGCGACAGTCGCGTCTGAGCGCGCTGCTCGTCCCCCTGCACGCTGATGTAGTACTGCCGCATGTCCTGGATGCGCCACTTGACGAAGGAGTCGACCAGCACGTTCTTCTTCTCCGAGGTGATGAAGCGTTCGGTGTCGGGCGTATCCAGCGTCAGGATCCGCTTGTCGAAATAGCGCACGTTCTGGATCAGCGGAACCTTGAAATACAGGCCCGGCTCGTCGATCAGATCCTTGATCTCGCCGAGCTGGAACACGATGGCCCGCTGGCGCTGATCTACGGTGAACGCGGAGAGGGCGGCGAGTCCGATCGCGCCTGCGCCGATCGCGAGAAGGATTCCGGAGCGGCTGTTCATGGCCGCTCCCCTCTCTCGCGCCCGCGCAGCGCGTCGCGGGAGCGGGCTCCGGTATCCGGCGCCGGAGGCGGCTCGGTGACCCGGGACGGAGCCGACGACGCCTGCCCCTCCGGCTGCGCGCTCGCGGCGGTCATCTGGATGATCTTGTCGAGGGGAAGATAGAGAAGATTGCTCCCCGCCTTGGCGTCGATCAGGATCTTGGCGACGCTCGACAGGATTTGTTGGACGGTATCGAGGTAAAGACGCTCGCGAGTCACTCCCGGCGCCTTGTTGTACTCGACAAGAATCTGTCTGAAACGCGCCGCTTCACCCTCGGCATTCGCGATCACGCTCTGGCGGTAACCATTGGCCTCCTCCGTCAACCGCGAGGCGGTGCCGCGCGCCTTCGGGACGACGTCGTTGAAATACGCCTGTCCCTCGTTCTTTTGCCGCTCGAGGTCCTGCTTGGCGCGGACCGCATCGTCGAAGGCGGCTTGCACCTGCTCGGGCGGCTGCGCGTTCTGCATGGTCACCTTGCTGATCGAGATGCCCGTCTTGTAGCGGTCGAGGATCTGCTGCATCAGGGTCTGCGCTGCGACCGCGATCTGCTCGCGGCCCTCGTAGAGCACGAAGTCCATTTTGCTCTTGCCGACGATCTCCCGGAACGCGCTTTCCGCAGCCTGCAGCACCGTGTCCTCGGGACGGCGGTTGGTAAACAGGTAGTCCACCGGGTCCTTCAGAATGTACTGGACCGCGAACTGGATATCGGTGATGTTTTCGTCGTCCGTCAGCATGAGCGATTCGCGCAGCACCTTGGTCTTGACATTGTTGCGATAGCCCACTTCGACGGTGCGCACTCCGGTCAGATCGACGATCTCGTTGCTCTGAAAGGGATACGGCACTCGCCAGTGCAGTCCCGCAGTGGTCACCTCGGAGAACTTGCCGAAGGTAAGAATGACTCCCCGCTGGCCTTCCACCACGATGTAGAAACCGCTCGCGAGCCAAGCGACGAGCACAGCAAGCGCGATCAGGCCCGCTCCGCCGCTCAGCTGCCGGGCGCTCGGTGGTTCACCGGGATCCGCGTCCCCGCCACGGCCCCTGCCGAACAGGCCGTTCAGCTTCTGGTTGAACCTGCGCCACATCTCGTCGAGGTCGGGCGGCCCCTCGTTGCCTCCGCCTCGCTTGCCCCATTGCGGGTCGTTCAATGACATGAGAATCCTACGTTGTGGCCGCTTGGCCCAGTTTCTGCGGATCTGTCGATTTTGGCGGGCTCGCCGGAGATGTCCTCGAGGCAGTCGCCTCGACCAGGGCCCGACGCAGGCCGTCCACGCCATCGCCCGTTTTTGCGCTTAGACGAACGCGGCAGATTCTATCATATTCGTTCCGGTCGACTCCCGGACGAAGGCCGTTCCGGTCGATCTTGTTCCACACCAGAAGCCGGGGAGTGGCGCTCGCTCCGATTTCGGCGAGGACCTTGTCCACTTCAACGATCTGCGCCTCGCGTGCATCGTTTGCCGCGTCGACCACGTGCAGAAGCAGGTCGGCGTGAATGGTTTCCTCGAGCGTTGCCCGGAAAGCCGCGACGAGCGTGTGGGGAAGATCGCGGATGAACCCGACCGTGTCGGAAATCGTGATGTTCCCGGCTTCGGGCAGGTACAGCCTGCGCGTCGTGGTGTCGAGCGTCGCGAAGAGCCGATCCTCGGCGAGCGCTCCCGCACCGGTCAGGGTATTGAACAGCGTCGACTTGCCGGCGTTCGTATAACCCACGAGCGACGCCGAGAAGGACCTGCCCCGAGCCCGCGCGCGTCGCTGCACTTCTCGGCGGCGTTGCAGTTTGCCGAGCTTGTCCTTCAGAACCTTGACGCGAGTCGCGATCAGCCGTCTGTCGACCTCGAGCTGTGTCTCGCCCATGCCGCCAAGAAAGCCCCGGCCGCCCCGTTGCCGCTCCAGGTGCGTCCAGCCGCGCACCAGCCGCGTCGCGGCGTGCTGGAGTCGCGCTAGCTCCACCTGGAGCTTGCCCTCGTGACTCTTGGCGCGCTGGGCAAAAATGTCGAGGATCAGCCGAGTGCGGTCGACGACGGGGCAGCCGAGCGCCTTCTCGAGATTGCGCTCCTGCACCGGCGACAAGACGTGATCGAATATGGCGAGCGAGGCACCCTGCTCCTGCAGAGTTCGCTTGATCTCCTCGACCTTTCCGGAGCCTGCGAAATGGGCGGGGTCGGGTCGGTCGCGGCGCCCGCGGACCAAGGCCCGCGTCAGAATCCCAGCGCTTGCTGCGAGAAGGCCGAGCTCCTCAATGCCTTCGGCGTAGCCGCCCGCACCGAAGTCCAAGCTCACGAGCACGGCAGCGTTGCGCTCCGACGAACGCTCAGCCATCGCGCCAGATCGGAGTCGATAACGCGGCCGTATCAGCTCTCGGGAGAGGAATGATCGACCGACAGATTGACCGCGCGCGAAGGCACGACGGTGGAGATGGCGTGCTTGTACACCATTTGCGTCACGGTGTTCTTGAGGAGCACCACGTACTGGTCGAAGGACTCGATCTGGCCCTGGAGCTTGATCCCGTTGACAAGATAGATCGATACCGGCACGTGCTCTTTGCGCAGGGTATTCAGGAACGGATCTTGTAGTAATTGTCCCTTGTTGCTCATGGCTTACCCCGAAGTCGTATTATTTGAAGGTCTACTGTAAAGGGTTTTGCGGAAAATGCCAATGTACTGCGCGGTGCTTTGAAGCAGGCTGCGCGCTAAAGCGAAGCCCGAGGAATGCCGCCCCTCGGCGCCGGCTCTTAGATACGCCTGTCGACGTAAGGGTTCCTGCCGCTTCGAAATTCGATCCGGAGCGGCGTCCCTTCCAGCCGAAACACCCTGCGGAAATCGGCCTCGAGATAACGGCGGTAGCTCTCGGACACCGCGTTGAGCGCAGTCCCGTGCACCACGACGATCGGCGGGTTGCTTCCGCCTTGATGCGCATAGCGGAGCTTGGGGCGCGACAGCCCCGCGCGCGGCGGGGCCTGCTTCGCCACGGCGGCGATGAGGGTGCGGGTGAGTCTCGGAGTGGGCAGCTTGGCCATGGCGGCCCTGTAGGCCGCCTCCACTGAATCGACGAGCTTCGCGAGGCCGCGGCCTTCGCGGGCCGAGATGTAGTGAAAGCGCGCAAACGAGAGAAACTTCAGCCTGCGAACGATGGCCCGCTTCGTCATGTCGCGCGCGTAGCTGTCCACGCCGTCCCATTTGTTCACCGCAACCACCACGGCGCGCCCGCGCTCGAGGATGAATCCGGCGATGTGTGCGTCCTGGTCCGAGATCTCGCCTTGGGCGTCCAGAACGAGCACCGCGACGTTGGCCCGATCGATGGCCTGCAGGGTCTTCACCACCGAAAACTTTTCGACGCTTTCGAATACCTTGCCGCGGCGTCTCAATCCGGCGGTGTCGACGAGGACGTAGCGTCGGCCCCGCACCGCGAGCTCCACGTCGATTGCATCGCGCGTGGTGCCCGGCTCCGCGAAGGTCACGACGCGCTCCTCGCCGACCAGCGCGTTGACGAGCGTCGATTTCCCGGCGTTGGGACGGCCCACTATCGCGATCCGGACCGCGCTGTCGGGCTCACCGCTCTCCTTTTCAACAGGGAAATCGGCAAGCGCGGCTTCAACCAGGTCGTGCACCCCTTCCCCGTGCGCGGCGGAAATCGCGTACGGCACACCGAGCCCCATTTCGTGGAATTCGAGCGTAGCGAGCGAGGGATTCATGCCCTCGGCCTTGTTGACCGCGACAAACACGCGCCGGCCGATGCGGCGCAGTTCCTCTCCGATCGCGCGGTCTCGCACCGTGAGGCCCTCGCGGGCGTCGGTGACGAGGACGATGACGTCGGCTTCGGCGATCGCGGTTCTCGCCTGTCTGGCCATCTCGACGAACACGCCCCCCGCTTCCGGCTCCAGCCCACCGGTATCGACCACGAGGTACGGCCGCTCGCTCAGGCGTCCGACCCCGTAGTGGCGGTCTCGCGTCAGGCCCGGGGCATCGGCGACCAGCGCGTCCCGGGTGCGCGTCAGCCGGTTGAACAGCGTGGACTTGCCCACGTTGGGCCTGCCGACGATGACGAGAGTGGGTTTCATGGCGATTCAATCTCGGTCACTCCGTGCTCAGGGCGAACAGATTCCCGCTTTGCGTCTGCACCAGGAACCCGCGGTCGAGCCGCACGAGCAAGGATCTGATCGGGCTGCCGTCGGTAGCGAAGCGGCCGACGAGGGCACCGCTTTCTCGCGAAAGGAAATGCACGTAGCCCTCGACATCGCCCACGGCGAGCTCTCGCCCCAGGGCCAAAGGCGCGGTAAGGCGCCTCAGGAACAGTTGATCCTGCTTCCAGATTGTCGCCCCGCCGGCGCGGTCTAGGGCCTGCACCGCACCTTTCTCGTCGCTGACAAAGACGTAGCGCGCGTCGAGCGCCAGTCCGGTGGTGCTCGACAGCTCGCGTGACCAGAGTGCGTTGCCGCTGGCGAGGTCGAAGCAGGCGATCCGCCCCTGGTAGGCCACGGCACACACTTCGCGCTCGGCAACGATAGGCACCCCGACCACGTCGGTAACGCGCTCCAGCTCCGTGGCTCCGCGAGGCAAGGCGACGGTCGTCTCCCAGCGCACAGCGCCGTTGGTCAGCGCGATCGACGCGAGCTTCCCTCCGGCAAACCCGGTAAGGAGATAACCCCGGTCGGCGACCATGCCTACCGGCGACCGGACCGAGAGAGGCGGACTCGAGCGCTGGTACAGCCAGCGCCGCTTGCCGTCCCTGGCGTCGAGCGCGAACAGGCGACCGTCGGCGCTGCGGACGATCACCAGATCCCCCGTCACGACGGGCGCCGAAAGGACCTCGCTTGATACGCGCGCGCGCCATCGCACCCCGCCCGAACGCCCATCGAGCGCGATGACCTCGCCGTCGAACGTTCCGACCGCTGCGAGCGCGCCGTCGGAGCCTACTCCGCCGGAAAGCGTGCGGCCTGCATTGATCCGCCACGATTCCCGCCCGGTCGACGCTTCAAAGCGGGCCACGGTACCGTCCTGGGCCGCGGCGTAGACGCCATCGACCGCCAGCGCGGGAAACAATATGGCGTCTCCCGCGTCGCCGACGCTCGCCTGCCACAGCGTGCGCACCGGTATGCTCGCGGGCAATTCCGCCAGTTCGGCCATCTTCGGTCCGCTCGTGCCCGAACATCCGGCGACAAGCAAGCCGGCGAGGAAGAGCCGCCGCATCAGCCTTCTCCGAGCGCCTCGAGCTTGAGTCGCAGCGTATCGCGCAGCGGTCCCGCTCCGGCCTTTTCAAGCGCGGCCTTATAGGCGGCGCGCGCTTCGGAACGTCTCTTTTGCGTAGCGAGTATGTCCCCGCGCTGCGAAGCATAGAGGGCCTCAAAACCCGGATGAGGTTTCGCTTCGAGAATTTTCAGCGCCGCGTCGGGCTCATTGTCGTCGAGCAATACGCTCGCCAGCCTCAAGGCACCGATCGAGCGTATCTCGTCGCTCCTCGCGTGTTCGATGACCCATTGAAGCTGCGCGCGGGCGGTCTTCAGGTCTCCCGCTTGAAACTGGATCTTGGCCGAAACCAGCGCAGCGAGCGGCGCGTAAGCGCTGCGCGGGTAGTTCTCCAGAATCGTCCCCGCAGTCTCCCGGGTCGTCTTGAGATCGATGGCTCGCGCCGCCTTCTGCAGCGTGTCGTACAGCACCGCGGCCCGCGCGGCCTGCGAGCGCTGATACCATGTCCAGCCGTTCCATGCTCCGATCGCCGCGCACACCAGCGTGGCTCCGAGAATGATCGCGCCGCCGTGCTCCTTCCACCAGGCCTTCAGGGCGGCGAGCTGTTCCTGTTCTTCGAGGTCGTAGGTGCTCATTCTTTTTCACCTGTGCCGAAAAGCAGATCGGATATCGCATCCGCAAGGCGTTCCTGCGGGACGCGGAACTGCTCGCGTTCCTCGCGCAGGGCCTTGACGCTCGCTTCGCCCGCCCGGGCCTCTTCGTCGCCCAGGATTACCGCGACCTGCGCCCCGCTCGCGTCGGCTTTTTTCATCTGCGATTTGAAGCTGCCGCCTCCGCAGTGCTGGGTCACGCTGAAACCGGCCTCGCGCAGGGCCTCGGCGACGCGAAACGCCGCGCGGGCCGCCGGCTCTCCCTGGTTCACGAGATACACGTCCGGGCAAAGGCGCTCGCCGGAATCCGACACGAGCGCGAGCAGGCGCTCGATGCCCATCGCCCAGCCGCAGGCTGGAGCGGGCTTGCCGCCGATTTGCTCAAGCAGGCCGTCGTAGCGTCCGCCGGCGCACACCGCCCCTTGAGCGCCCAACCGATCGGTGACCCATTCGAACACCGTGAGATTGTAGTAGTCGAGCCCGCGCACCAGGCGCGGATTGATCTCATACGGGTGCCCCGCGTCCTTGAGAATCGCCTGCACGCCCTCGAAATGCTTGAGCGAGTCCTCGCCCAGCGCATCCAGCAGGCGCGGAGCCCCGGCGATCAACGCCTGCATCGCCGGGTTCTTGCTGTCGAGAACGCGCAATGGGTTGGTGTGCAGGCGCCGCTTCGAGTCTTCGTCAAGATCACTCTCGACGGACTGCAGATAGGCGACCAGCGACTTGCGATACGCGGCACGCTCCGCCGCCGAACCCAGGCAATTGAGCTGCAGCCGGATGCCGGACAGATCGAGGTCATCCCATAGCCGGGCGCACATGAGCAGCAGCTCGGCATCGATGTCGGGGCCCGGGAACCCGAGCGCCTCGGCTCCAACCTGGTGAAACTCCCGGTAGCGGCCTTTCTGCGGCCTCTCGTGACGGTACATCGGACCGATGTAGTAGAGACGCTGCGACCCGCCGTAGAGCAGGCTGTGCTCGGCGGCGGCGCGCGCGACCGAAGCCGTGGCTTCGGGGCGCAGGGTAAGCGACTCCTTGTTCAGCTCGTCGGTGAAACTGTACATCTCCCTCTCGACGATGTCGGTCGCCTCGCCTATCGCGCGGCGAAACAGCGCCGTGAGCTCCAGGACGGGAGTGCGCACGTTGCGGTAGCCGTAGCTGTGCAGCCAGTCGCGCAGCAACTCCTCCAGCGTTCCCCAGCGCTCGGCTTCGTCGGGCAGGATGTCGTTCATTCCGCGCACCGCGCGGATCGGCTCGCTCATGTCGATGTCGCGGCGCCAACTACACCGCGGATTTGATCGGGATACTTGTCTTCTTTTGCGGCGCGTCGCGACGCAGGCGCCCGCCTTCCCCATAGGTCGCGCGGACGTATTCCTCGACCAGCTCCTGGAATTCCTCCGCAATCCGCTCGCCTTTCAGGGTAACGGTTTTTACTCCATCCACGTAGACCGGCGCGACCGGTCGCTCACCGGACCCGGGGAGGCTGATGCCGATATTGGCGTGCTTGCTTTCGCCGGGCCCGTTGACGACGCAGCCCATGACCGCCACGTGCATGTCCTCGACTCCGGGATAGCGCTCGCGCCACTGGGGCATCTGTTCCCGAAGATAGCGTTGGATCTTTTCAGCGAGTTCCTGGAAATAGGTGCTGGTGGTGCGGCCGCAACCCGGACAGGCGATCACCATCGGCGAGAACGAGCGCAAGCCCATGGTCTGGAGCAGCTCCTGAGCAACGACGACCTCGCGGGTCCGGTCCCCGCCGGGCTCCGGGGTGAGCGAAATCCGAATCGTGTCGCCGATGCCTTCCTGGAGCAACACCCCGAGCGCTGCGGTGGAAGCCACGATGCCTTTTGTTCCCATCCCCGCCTCGGTAAGCCCGAGGTGCAGCGGATAGTCGCAGCGGCGGGCGAGCTCCCGGTACACGGCGATGAGATCTTGGACGCCGCTCACTTTGCACGAGAGCACGATGCGATCTCCGGCCAGACCCAAAGCTTCCGCGCGCTCCGCCGATTCGAGCGCGGAAACGACCAGCGCCTGCCGCGTTACGGTGTCGGAATCGAGAGGTTCGGCGGTGCGCGCGTTCTCGTCCATGAGCCGCGCAAGCAGCTCCTGATCGAGGCTGCCCCAGTTGACGCCGATTCTCACCGGCTTGTCGTAGCGGCAGGCCATCTCGATCAGGGTCGCGAATTGCTCGTCGCGCTTGGCACCCCGCCCGACATTGCCCGGGTTGATCCGGTACTTCGCCAGCGCCCGTGCGCAATCGGGGTGCTCTGCGAGCAGCTTATGCCCGTTGAAGTGGAAATCGCCCACCAGGGGCACGTCGCAACCCATGGCGTCCAGGCGCTCGCGGATGCGCGGAACCTGCGCCGCCGCCTCGGCGGTGTTGACAGTGACACGCACGATTTCTGAACCGGCACGGGCAAGCTCGACTACCTGGGTCGCGGTGCCGTGAAGGTCGGCGGTATCGGTGTTGGTCATTGACTGCACCAGCACCGGTGCGCCCCCGCCGATCAGCGCGTGTCCGACCCGGACTTGGCGCGTTTTGTGTCTCGGAATGTGCACCATCGCCTGTTCAATCCAACGTCAGTCGCGCGACCTCGATCTGGATGTACGGTTTCAGATCGACGGGGTTGTCGTTGTAGATGAGGCGCACCGCGGCGCCGTTGCCGATCACGAGGGACAAGGGGCGACGCCCGAGGACCACCCTGCGGCTTCCAGCGGGATTCAATTGCGACATCAGCGTCTTGCCGTCCCGGTCCCTGATCTCGACCCAGGATTCGCGGTCGAACTCGAGGCGAATGCGCCCCTCGCCTCCGCCGCCGCCCGAGGACTGCTGCGCCTCTGCGGCAGGGGTCTCCGCCACACCGGCCGAAAGCGCCGCTGGAGCCGCGGGAACCTGCTGCATTTCGGGGCGCGGCGTGGCGGGCTGTACCGCGGCAGGCGCCTTGGATTCCTTCTGCAGGGGAGGCGTATTCGATGCGAATCTCGCCCAGGGAAAGGCTCCCGCGCGCCACTCGTAGAGCATGCCGGCCACGACGAGGACCAGGACCGAGAGAGCCAGGTAGGCCCGAGTGCCGCGCTTGCCGCTGTGCACGAAAGGGATGCCTTTGTCGCGCAGATCGAGGTCGATCTCCTCGGGGACGTAACGCTGGTCGAGCTCATCGAGCAAGGGCTGCGGGTCCGTGTCGAGCAGCTTGGCGTAGCCACGCACCATCCCGCGGACGAAAGTCGCTCCGGGCAGCTTGTCGAACTCCTCGGCTTCGAGCGCCTCGATCTGGCGCGCGCCGTACTTGAGCCGTTGCGCGACGTCAGCGACCGACAGCTTGCGCTCGGCGCGCAGCTGCGCGAGCATCCGCCCGGGTCCGGCCCTGACGGAAGGCGCACTGGATTCAGCCGTCTCGTTCATTCGAACCGCCCTTTTTGCAGTTCCTGGTACTCCTTCGATCCGGGGAAGCGCCGACGCAGCTGGTTGGCGTAGCTCGTCACAGACGAGGAGTCTCCCAGCTTGCGTTCAATCCGCAGGGCGAGCCACAAGGATTCCGCCGTCGGTTCGGCGAGCTTGTTGTAACGACCGACAAGGTTGCGCGCGGCGTCGAGTTCCCCGCGCCGGTACCTGAGCTGAGCGAAATTGATCAACGCCGGATAGTAATTCGGATCCAGCCGCAGCGCGCGGTCGAGATAATCGTAGGCGTCGCGTTCGTTGTTCTTGCGCATCGCACACACCGCCGCCATCGCATAGGACTTTTGCGGCGTGGCGTAAAGAGGATGCCGCACCGCCATCAGAAAATATCGGATGGCCTCTTCCTCGCGCTTGTTTTCGCATAGAAACCACGCGTAGTTGTGATTGGTGTCCGGATCGTTGGGATTGAATCTCAGCGAGCGCTCGAACGCCTCCTCGGCCAGGTCTTTTTCGCGAAGGTCGCCGTACACCAGGCCCAGCACATTGTAAGCGGGCGCGTAGGCCGAGTCGGCCGCGATCGCAATGCGCGCCTCGGCGAGAGCCACGCCGAGGTTTCCCCGCTGATAGTAGGCACCGGCCAGTTCGGTATGAATGCGTGCACGCTCCCGGCCGCCGGCCACCTCCCCGATGATGGCTCCGCTGTCGGTCTGGCCGGGCAAGTCCCCCGAGAGCGGTCCTCCGGCGCAGCCGAAAAGCACCGCGGCACTGGCGAGCAACGTCGCGGCGTCCCGCGATCGATTCAAGAGCCCGTCCCTTCCGGGCGCACCGGCCTTCGGGTGCGGTCATGGATCTTTCCGGCCAGTTGTCCGCACGCGGCGTCGATTTCGTCCCCGCGCGTCTTACGCGTGGTCGTGACGATCCCGGACGCGCTGAGCAGCTCACCGAACCGTTCGATCACCCGGCGCGGGGAGCGCACAAACCCCGAGTTCGGGAACGGATTGAACGGAATCAAGTTGATCTTGCAGGGCACCCGCGAAACCAAATCCATGAGCTGGCGTGCGTGCTCCTCGGTGTCGTTGACGCCTTCGAGCATGACGTATTCGAAGGTGATGAAGTCGCGCGGCGCGCGCTCGAGGTATCGCCGACATGCGGCCAGCAACTCGGCGAGCGGGTACTTGCGGTTGATCGGCATGAGCGTGTCGCGCAGCGCGTCGTTCGGCGCGTGCAAGGACACTGCGAGCGCGACCGGGCATTCCGCGGCCAGGCGGTCGATCATCGGCACGATGCCGGACGTGGAGAGCGTCACGCGGCGGCGCGAGAGCCCGTAGGCGTCCTCGTCGATCATCAGCTTGAGCGCCGCGACGGTATTGTCGAAGTTGAGCAGGGGCTCGCCCATCCCCATCAACACGACATTGCTGATGACGCGTTCGCCGCCCGGAGTCGCGCCGAGCTCGCGGTTGGCAAGCCAGAGCTGTCCGACGATCTCGGACACCGAGAGATTGCGGTTGAATCCCTGCCTGCCGGTCGAGCAGAACTGGCAGGCAAGCGTGCAACCCGCTTGGGTGGAGATGCACAAGGTGCCACGGTTGGTTTCGGGTATGAACACCGCCTCGACCGCATTGCCGTTGCCGACGTCGAGCAGCCACTTGCGAGTCCCGTCCCGGGCCAAGCTGTCGCTCACGATTCGCGGCGGCGAAATGCGAGCGGTCCGCAGGAGTTTTTCGCGCAGCGGTTTTGCGATGTCGCTCATCCGCGCAAAATCCGCTTCACCGAGTCGGTGCATCCAGCGCTTGACCTGTCGCGCCCGGAACGGCTTCTCTTCGAGGCTTGCGACGAACGCCGCGAGCCCTTCGCCATCCAAATCGAGGAGATTGATGATCATTTAACGGGAAAAGATCTCGGAAGCGGAAAAAAAATACGCGATCTCGGTGCGGGCGGTCTCGGGCCCGTCGGAACCGTGCACCGCGTTCGCATCGATGCCCTCGGCAAAATCGGCGCGGATCGTGCCCCTTTTCGCCTTCTTCGGATCGGTCGCGCCCATCAGCTCGCGGTTCTTCGCAATGGCGTCCTCGCCCTCCAGGACCTGCACCATGATAGGCCCGGAGATCATGAATCTGACCAGATCGCGGAAAAACGGACGTTCGCGATGCACCGCGTAGAAGCCTTCGGCCTCCTTCTGCGACAGATGGCGCATGCGCGCCGCCACGATGTTCAGGCCTGCCTGCTCGAACCTAGAGTAGATTTGTCCGATGGCGTTTTTCGCCACCGCATCCGGTTTCACGATGGACAAGGTTCGCTCTACAGCCATGCAAGATCTCCGGTTGGGATTCTGGAAGCAACACAGGAAACTCGCCTAACGTTTTATTTTATCAGGCTTTTGCTGGAGTGTCGCGCCCGGACTAGGACTCGTCCGACGGCTCGTCTGCCATCGGCGGAAGACGATCCGGGTCCGGGAAAACATGTCAGCGTTCTGTAAGTCTAGCATCAGGTTATTGCAAGCCTGGCCCGCGTACAGTTCCACGCGTAGTCTCTTTCCTCCTCTGTGGCGTGGGGGCGCGCTGCGCTCCCACGCACTTTTTTTCCGGGGTTGTCCGTGTGCCCAGCTCAAGAACCCGGAGCCCGTCAGCGTGCTATCCTGAACTTCGAACCAGTTCAACCACTTGTCATGCGAGTTCTGATCGTCGAAGACGACAATGCGCTGGCGGACGGGCTGATGCGGACGCTGCGACAGTCGGGCTACGCCGTGGATCACGCGGAATCGGGCGAGCTTGCGCTGCGGGCCTGCGCGGAAGAGCACTATGACCTTGTCGTGCTCGACGTCAGTCTTCCGGGCATCGACGGGTTCGAGGTGTTGCGTCAGCTGCGCCGCGACAACCACTCGGGCAGCATCCTGATCCTGACCGCCCACGACGTCGAGGCGGACCGCGTGCGCGGCCTCGACCTGGGAGCGGATGACTACGTCGCCAAACCCTTCTCGCTCCCCGAGCTCGAAGCGCGCGTGCGCGCGCTCATCCGCCGCAGCCAAGCGGTAAAGAGCCCCAAGCTGCGCTTCGGCCGCCTCAGCGTCGATACGGTGGCGCGACGGGCGAGCATCGGACCGGACCTCCTCGACCTCACTCCTCGAGAGTGGGCGGTGCTCGAATACCTGCTTATGCGGGTCGGCCAGGTGGTCAGCAAGGAGCACATGCTGCAGGCCATGTGTAGCTGGGACGACTCGCTGACCCACAACGCCATCGAGGTGTATATCTCGCGGCTGCGCTCCAAGCTCCACGATGCCGGAATCCGCATTCGCACGGTGCGTGGATTCGGCTATATGGTCGAAGATCCGGATGCAGTCTAGCCTTCGCCGGCATCTTACCTATTGGCTGATCGGCCCGTTGCTGTTGCTGGTTGTGGCGGGAAGCTTCGTTTCCTATCGCATCGCGCTCGATGCGGCGACCAAAGCCTACGACAGCGCGCTTCTCGATCCGGTTCTTGCGATTGCCAGTCACCTTCGTCGCACCGGCAGCCGCCTTGAGCTCGACCTGCCTTCGATCGCCATCGAAGCGTTGCGAATCGACACGGAGGACCGTGTTTTCTATCAGGTCTTGGGCCCCAATGACGAGCTGATCGCGGGAACGCCGAGGCTGCCCGCGCCTCCCGAGCGCCTGGCCCCGGAGGAGCATGTCTTTTACGACGCTAGGCTCGAGGGCGAACGCGTGCGCGTTGCGGCCCGCGCGGTCAAAGTCGAGACCGGAACTGCGATCGTCCAGGTCGCAGAGACGCTGGTGAAGAGAGACAAGCTCGTGCTGGAGCTCCTGGTTGCTTCGACGGTGCCTCAGTTGCTGATCGCGTTTGTCGCGGTCGCTCTTTTCTGGCTCGGTATCGGCCAAGGACTCAGGCCTCTGGATCGCCTTCGCGACGAGATCGCCGCACGTTCTCCGCGCGACCTTCGCCCCGTGCCGGAGCAAGACAAGCCGCAGGAAGTACGCTCGCTCGTGAGTGCGCTCAACCGGCTGCTCTCCCGGTTGAACGCGGCAATCGAATCGCAGCAGCGCTTCATAGCCAACGCGGCACACCAGCTGCGAACACCTCTTACGGGACTCAAGACTCACGCCGAGCTCGCGCGCCGCCAGCCTTCGACTGCGGAGCTGAGTTCCCTTCTGGATATGATCGCAGGAGAGACTCAGCGGACGAGCCACCTCGTCAACCAGCTGCTCACTCTGGCCCGCGCGGAACCGGGAGAAGCAGCGAGCGGCGGCCAGCCCGTCAACCTGCACGAGATCATCGGCCGCGATCTGCGCGACTGGGTGCAGCGTGCCGTCGGGAAAAACATAGATCTCGGCTTCGAGCTCGATGATGCGTGGACTCTCGGTGAACCGCTCCTGCTGCGCGAACTGGTCGCGAACCTGCTCGACAACGCGCTTGCGTACACCCAGGCAGGCGGCAGCGTCACGGTGCGTTCGGGAGCACGCGACGGCGAGTCGGTGCTCGAGGTCGAGGACAACGGGCCGGGCATTCCCGAGGCCGAGCGCGAGAAGGTTTTCGAGCGCTTCTACCGCATCGCGGCGACCGGTGGCGAGGGCTGCGGGCTGGGTTTGTCCATCGTGTCGGAAATCGCTGAGAGGCACGGCGGCAGGATAGACCTGAGCCGGCCCCCGGGGGGGCGCGGCACGCTGATCAGGGCCGTTTTCCCGCGCCTAGCCGCACAGGCCGCCGATATCGTTCTCCCGGTTTCTACTCGAACGGTTCCCACGTCACGATAAGGCCCGCTTCGCCGGGCGCCGCGCGAAATTCGCACGCGTCCCCGATGCCCGGAACGCTGACGAGCTCCTCGTCGCAGAAAATCAGAGGCAGGGAGTCGCGGCGCCACGGCGGAATACCCCGTTCCTGGAACAAATTCTTCAGCGTGCGCCGCGGCCGGCGGGCGTCCAGCTGCAAACGCTCCCCGCCCTGCCGCAGCCGCACGGTGACGCGCCCCGCGTGCAGTTTCGCAAAACTCAGACCTCGTCCTTCTTCCGGCTTGAACCTCAGCACTCCACCGAGCGAGAGCATCGGCAGGGCGTTTGCGCCGTCCCAGACCTCGCATAGGTTCCTGGCGATCGTTTCCGAGGCGCGCCGCAGATACAGGCTCTCGCGGTAACGGAGAAATGTCCAACCCGGTACCGCAAGGCCGATTCGGGCGTCGGCCCGAGACTCCCTCAACTGGCGCAGCAGCTCGCCGGTTCGCGCGGTCGAGAGCGGCTCGATATTCTTGGTCTCGCACCAATAGCGCAAGAGGTTCTTGGCCCGAGCCTCACCGAGGCGCTGCAAATCCGCGACATTGACGCCTTCGGTTCCGGCACAGCGTTCGAAGTCGGTTCGCGCCATCTCATCGAGCAGCTCACGCGCTTCGGCAAGATGGGCTGCAGCCCTAGCGATCGTCGCTCGCGCCCCGGGAAATTGTCGCTCGATCAGCGGAAGGACGTCGCGCCTCAGGAAATTTCGTCTGCGGAGCGTATCGGCGTTGCTTTCATCCTCGACCCACTCAAGGCCGCGCAGGCGCGCATGCGTCTCGATCTCCGCGCGAGACACCGCAAGCAGCGGACGCAGCAATCGCGCCCGCGTGCCGGGAATCGAACGGAGGGGAGACATGGCGGCGAGGCCCCGCAGGCCCGCCCCGCGCAGAAGCCGCAGCAGAAGCGTCTCCGCCTGGTCATCGCAGTGCTGCGCGAGAACGACAAAATCGGCATCGACGCGCGCAAAGGCCTCGTAGCGGGATCGGCGCGCCGCGCCCTCGAGTCCCAGATCGCGGTAGGCGCCGATGTCCACGGTTTCCAGCTGGAGCGGAACCCCCAGTCTTGCGCACAAACCGGTGCAAAACTCCGCCCAGCGCGCGGCGTTGGAGCTGATGCCGTGATTGACATGCACGGCGCGCAGCGAGAACTTGAGCGCGGGCGCCAGCTCAAGCAGGATGGAAAGCAGGACTACCGAATCGAGGCCGCCCGAGAGACCCAGTGCGAGGTGCGCCCCCGGAAAAATCTTCGGCGCAAGCACCGCCGCCACCCTTTCGGGCAATTCACTTGAGCTCGAGTTCCTTGAACTTCCCATAGCCCATCAGGCGCTCGAAACGCTCCTCGACGAGGTCCTGGGGGCGCTTGTCGGCAAGACCGCGCAGCGCGTCGGCGAGTGCCTTCTTCAGGCTTTGGGCCATGGCGGCCGGATCGCGGTGCGCGCCGCCCAGAGGCTCGTTGACGATCTTGTCGATCAAACCGAGAGTCTTCAGACGGCTGGCGGTGATGCCCAGCGTTTCCGCCGCCTCCGGCGCCCTGTCGGCACTCTTCCACAAGATCGAAGCGCAGCCCTCCGGAGAAATCACCGAGTAAGTCGCGTACTGCAGCATCATCACGACGTCGCCCACGGCGATGGCGAGCGCCCCACCTGAACCGCCCTCGCCGATGATGGTGCAAACGAACGGCACCCTCAGCTCCGCCATCACGTAGAGGTTGCGGCCGATGGCCTCGGCCTGCCCGCGCTCTTCCGCGCCGATCCCCGGATACGCCCCGGGTGTATCGACGAAGCTCAAGACCGGGATGCCGAACCTTTCCGCGAGCCGCATGAGCCGCATTGCCTTGCGGTAGCCTTCCGGCCGCGGCATGCCGAAATTTCGAAAGATCTTCTCCTTGGTATCGCGTCCCTTCTGATGGCCGATCACAATCACCGACTGGCTGTTGAAACGTGCAAGACCGCCGACGATCGATGGATCGTCGGCAAACGAGCGGTCGCCGTGCAGTTCCTCGAAATCGGAAAACAGAGCCGCGATGTAATCGAGGGTGTACGGACGTTGCGGATGCCGCGCCACTTGAGCGACCTGCCAAGGGGTGAGCTTCCCATAGATCTCTTTGGTAAGCGCGGCGCTCTTCTTCTGCAGGCGCTGGATTTCCTCGGAGATGTCAGTCGCGGAGTCGTCCTGCGCGAAGCGCAGCTCCTCGATTTTCGCCTCCAGCTCGGCGATCGGCTGCTCGAAATCGAGAAATGCCGTCTTCATAGGAAAATCCCGAAAAAACAGGTCATTGTACCCGAATCGCCGGAGCGGGCCTCAAGTCGGCCGGGGGAGCTTCAATACTCGACTGGAATGGGATCGAGGCTGCGCCAAAGATACCAGGTCGCGACCGAGCGCCAGGGATCCCAGAGCGAGGCGATCTTGCGCATCGTCCGAAGCGACACCGGCCGGCCGCGAAAATAATTCAGACAGATGGCGCGCTGCAGCCCCAGATCGTCCAGCGGCAACACATTGGGGCGCAACAGGCAAAACATCAGGAACATTTCCGCGGTCCAGCGGCCGATTCCGCGAACCTGGACGAGCTCGGCGATCACCGCCTCATCGTCCATTTCGGCCCAGGCCGCGACATGCAGGCTCCCGTCGACAAAATGGCGCGCGAGCCCGCCGAGATACTCGGCCTTGCGCCTGGACAGGCCGCATCCGATGAGTCTCGCGGGTCCCGCGTCGATGAGCTGCCCGGGAAGCATTCGCGGCGCGAGCGCGACGACGCGTGCCCAGACGCTCGCGGCGGCCTTCACCGAAATCTGCTGACCGACAATCGAGCGCGCCAGGGTAAAGAACGGCTCGCCGCGGGGCTCGAGCGCGATGCGGGGATGATCGCGGATGATCCTCGCGAGCACGGTATCGCGGCGCGCGAGCGCGCGCTTGGCCCGCATCCAGTAGGCCGGCGGGGAGAGCTTGCGCCGCTTCACGCGGGCGAGGCGAGCGGCAGATTGAGGAGAAGATTCTGCGGCTTCATGCGCACCACGCTGTTCTCGTCCATCGACAAGGCCAGATAAATCGGCTTGCCCGCGATGTCCGGGCGTACCGGGGCGGGATCCTCGAAATCGAGCCGAAACAGCGCAAGGAGGCGGCGAAGGTTGCCCGGCTCAATCTCGTCGCCGCGCCACAAGCCGTTCAACAGCGCGGTGGACTCGGCATCCAGGCCGATGTGCCAAGCCCAGCTGTGATCTTCGACCGAGCGCAGCGGATTGATACTCACCGCGACGCCGAAAAAATGGCGGATCCATTTTTCCATGACGCGGCAGAACGCCTTGTTGGCTGCCCGCCCGAAATTCATGCTGATCACAAAATCGTGGCGCTGATCGCGCAGCCAGTAAGCCTGGGCATTCTCCGTGTCGAGCACGTCGAGGTTCACGGTCGCGAGGGGCGCCTGGGATTCGACGATGAGGCGACCCAGGCTGCCGAGGCTGCCGCCCGAGGCGTGCATCTCGACGGTTTCAAGGTCGGCAAGCATCACCGCACCGTCGTCAGTGCTCGCTTTCTGCTCCCGGAAGAAGAGTTCTCCTGCGCGCGGCTCGAGCGCATCGTCGCAGCCCTCGAGAATGCTGCGGACGACGATCTGCGCGAGCTGGTCGATAAAGAGGGGCGGGACTGCGACCTCGCCGCCCGAGAAAATCTCCAGGTAGCAGGATTCCAGCGACGCCGCGCGCTTCAGCCTCCCGAGGAACGCGAACAGGATGCGGTAGTTGTCGCGGGCATCCGCGTCCTCGACGTTCTCCAGCGCCGACGCGGGCGGGTCCCGGCGCGGATCTTCCATGAGTGCTTCGTGCAGCGCGACCTCGTTTGGCCCGGACTCTTCGGCGGGTCGGATCTCTGGGCGCATCAGGTAGGCGCGCAGAAAATCGTCGGTGATGGAAAGCCGTCCCTCTTTGTTTCGCTCGAGCAGGTGAAAGCCCGAATTGCGCCAGAAGTCTTGAGAAATTGGATTGCTCCTGAAGTTCAACAACTTAACGATTTGCGACTCCTAATATCTTGCCAGAGATTCACGCCTCCGGGAGCCGCATGAATGCTATATGTATACCGGAATTTTAGAAGTTGGAGTCACCCTGCTCGGGCGTATAGTTGGGCGCCAGCAATTCGATCATGACGGGAGAGATTATCTTGAGCACGCGTCTGCGCCGCTTTCTGTTTGTTGCCGGACTGGGACTTTGCCTGCATGGGTCGTCGAGTGCCGAGGGTCCGACTCCTCCGACACCCACTATGTCGGCAGTTGCGGCGTCACTGAAAGCCATCAATGGCGGCAACTTGCTGAAGCACATCAAGGTGCTGGCCTCGGATGAATTCGAGGGGCGCTCGCCCGGCACCAAGGGAGAAACTCTGACCGTCGCCTACGTAAAACAGCAATTCACGCGACTTGGGCTGGCGAGCGGCAATCCGGACGGGACTTACATCCAGCAGGTGCCGATGAGAGGCGTGACCTCCACACCGAAGCTTGCGTTCAATGCAGGCGGCAAAGCGATGAGACTCAATTTCCCCGGCGATTTCGTGGCGTTCTCACTGCGCGCCGAGCGCGACATCAGGATCGATGACTCGGAGGTGGTTTTCGTCGGTTACGGCGTCGTCGCGCCGGAATATGGTTGGGACGACTACAAAGGCGCCGATCTGCGCGGCAAGACGCTGATGATGCTGATCAACGATCCGCCGGTCCCCGATCCGAACAATCCGGCCAGACTCGATCCGGCCGTGTTCAAGGGCGAGGGCATGACCTACTACGGACGCTGGACTTACAAATATGAGATGGCGGCGAAACTCGGCGCGGCCGCCGCCATCATCGTGCATGAAACCAAACCGGCCGCGTATCCGTACGAAGTCGTCGTCAACAGCTGGGCGCGCGAAAACTTCACCCTGAAAACCGACGGACCAAACGCGAGCTTCCCCGCGGTTCCCGCTTGGATACATCTGGACCGCGCGAAGGACTTGTTTCGTGCCGCCGGACTGGACTTCGAGACGCTCAAGAAGTCGGCCTTGTCGCGGGAATTCAAACCGGTCGGCCTCGGGGTAACGGCTACATTCCGGGTGCACAACACGTTGCGTGAAATCGTTTCGAACAACGTAGTGGCGAAAATCGAAGGTTCCGATCCGGAGGTGAAAAACGAGTGTGTTGTTTACACCGCGCACTGGGATCATTTCGGCGTCAACGACAAGTTGCCGGGCGCGCGCACTCAACGGATATTTCACGGCGCATTGGACAATGCGTCGGGGGTGGCGATGTTGCTCGAGTTGGCCAAGGCGTACAAGGCCTTGCCGGCGCCGCCGAGACGCACCATCGTGTTCATCGCAACAACGGGCGAAGAGCAGGGATTGCTGGGCGCGCAATACTACGTGCAGCATCCGCTCTACCCGCTGTATCGAACGCTGGCCAACATCAATATCGACGGGATAAACACATGGGGACGCACCAAGGATGTGGAAATCATCGGTTACGGTTATTCGAGCATGGACGACAGCGTAAGGAAATTTGCGGAAATGCAAGGACGCAGCGCGCGCCCCGAAACGCGACCCGAGCTCGGCTCTTTCTACCGGGCGGATCATTTTGAGTTTGCGAAACTAGGGGTGCCGGTGGTCTACGTCAAAGGCGGCAGAGACTACATCGGCAAGCCGGAGAGCTACGCCCGCGACAGGGTCGACGAGTACATCGCGCACCGCTACCACAAGGTGACCGACACGGTTCGCAGCGACTGGAACCTCGCGGGCGCGGTAGAAGATGCGCAACTGCTGCTCATGGTCGGCTACGATGTCGCGCAAGGCTCGGAAATTCCTCAATGGAGAGCAGGGTCGGAGTTCAAGCGGAGCGACAAGCGATAGGAAAGCTACGGAATGGGCGGCCACCCCAAAGGCCTGACGACGCTTTTCTTCACCGAGTTCTGGGAGCGATTCAGCTACTACGGAATGCGGGCGATCCTCACGCTGTTCATGGTTGCCAGCGTGGCGCATGGGGGGCTCGGACTCGACGTCGCCGCGGCAGCCGCGATCTACGGCTTCTACACCGCCGCGGTTTTCTTCATGGGCATTCCCGGAGGCTGGATCGCCGACCGGCTCCTGGGCCAGCGCAATGCCGTGCTCTACGGCGGAATCCTCATTGCGATGGGACACTACACCCTGGCCATCGATTCCAGGCCGACCTTCTACGCCGGACTCGTGCTGATCGTGCTCGGTACGGGCCTTCTGAAGCCGAACATGAGCGCGATGGTCGGCCAGCTGTATTCCGCAGACGACGACCGGCGCGATGCGGGTTTTTCGATCTTCTACATGGGTATCAACATGGGCGCATTCCTCGCGCCCCTGGTCTGCGGGACCCTGGGCGAGCGGGTCGGTTGGCACTGGGGATTCGGAGCGGCAGGAGTGGGGATGACGCTGGGCCTCATTCAATACGTGCTGGGTGGTTCACGTCTCGGAGATGCCGGCATTCTGCGAGAGAAGCCCAGGGACGCAGGGCGCCTTTGGGGCAAGCTTGCGCTCGCAGTGCTTGCGCTTGTCGCAGTGTTTTATTTCCTCTGGGACTATCGGGACTACGTGCTGCTGGCCGGATCCATCGGTGTTTTCTGGTGGTTGCTGCGCCAGGGAGGTGATCCGGTCGAGAGAAAGCGTATCTGGGCGATCATCGCTTTCTTCGTGTTCGCCATGCTGTTCTGGGCGGGTTTCGAGCAGGCGGGATCGAGTCTCACCTTGTTTGCCAAGGACTTCACCGAGAACTCCATTTTTGGCTGGCAGTTTCCGGCGAGCTACTACCAAGCCGTCAATCCGCTCGGGATTCTCGCTCTCGCCCCGCTCTTTGCCTGGCTATGGGTACGATGGGGCAAAACGCAGCCATCGAGCCCCGCGAAGTTCATGCTCGGCCTGGCATTCCTGAGCCTGGGGTTCCTCGTGATCACGGGTGCGGCATTCGTCTCCGCCGAGGGCGGCAACTCACGCGTGAGCCCGATGTGGCTGGTCGGGGGCTATGTTCTTCACACCATCGGGGAGCTCTGCCTGTCCCCCGTGGGCCTGAGCACCGTCACGAAACTCGCGCCGCAACGCCTGGTGGGGTCCATGATGGGCGTGTGGTTCCTCGCAAGCTCTCTGGGCAACTTCATCGGCGGCCGTATCGCGGGTCTGTTCGAGACATTTCCGCTGGCCCAACTCTTCGGTGCCGTCAGTCTCACGACAGGAGCTTCTGCCATCATTCTGCTTTTTCTGATCAAGCCCATTCGCAATCTGATGGGCGGAGTGCATTGAAATGTCCAGTCCCCGCGAACGGAGCTCTCGTAAGGGCTTGACTCGGTGATGGCCAAGACACGAAAAGCGTGGTGGCTGGTTTGGATCCCCGTTTCGGGCCTAGCCGGCCTGATGCTCTATTATTTCGATGGCTCGCGCTCGCAAGTCGACGCGCCGCCCGCACCGGCGGCCGGCGGGTCCGACGCGCAATCCAGCGATCTCTCCCTCTCCTGGCGTCGATTGCCGATCGAGGCTGCGCCGAGCGTCGATAGGAACGCTGCGCTACAAAGGGCCATGAGCGAATTCAAGCTCGTGGTCAACGGTGTGATGATCACGGCGGGGTCGAAGACCGCGCTGATTTCCGTCGACGATCGACCCGCGGCGCCCTTCCTCGAGGGCGAGCAGATTGCAAGCGGGGTGGTCTTGTACACCGTGAGCCCCGATCGCGTGGTGGTCAAACGCGGCGACGATCTGGTGCGTTTGCCCGTGCGCGGCGGCGTGCAAGCGTCAGGAAACGCGGGTAGCGAGCAATCTGCAGGAGGCCTGGCGTCGATCCCAAGCGACTCGCCGCCAGCGGGTTCCGAGCAAGACCCACGACGGCGCGACTCCGATTGATGCCGCGATGTTGTGCTGGACCTTCGGCTGCCGCCCGGTCAATATTCAAATGAACCCGTAGTTGTCCGCCCTCGCGCCGGGCAGCACGCGCTCGAGCGCCGCGCCGCGCGGCTAGGCGGCCGCGCCGGCGAGCGTGAGTACGCGACTGTGGGACGAGACGTGCTGGACCAGGAATTCCATCTGGTCCGCGAGGATCTTGCGGTTGGTGAGGATCAGGTACTCCGCCTTGTTCGGCACGTAGGGCGCGTAGAGAAGCTCCAGTCCCGATTCTTCCGGCACGCGGTTGCGCTTGATTCCGTTGCAGGCCCGGCACGCAGTGACCACGTTCATCCAGGTGTCGGTGCCGCCGCGCGACACCGGCCGGATATGGTCCCGCGTCAGGCGCAGGAAGCTGAATCCCCCACCGCAATACGCGCAGATATGGCGGTCGCGGCGAAACAGCTCGCGGTTGTTGAGCGGCGGCACTTGGTTGAAGCCTCTCATCGCCATCGCCTTGCCCTTGATCGCGATGATCGAGCGCGCCGTGATGCTGGAGCGCCTGCCCGTCGCTCGGGAGATGCCGCCGTGGAACACGAACTCGCGTTCGCCCAAGGTCCAGGCCACCAGGTTCTTTGCGTAGTAAAAGCACGCCTGTTGCCAGTTGACCCAGCGGTGAGGAACCCCGTGATTATCCAGGGTCAGAATCAGCGGAATTTCGCCCGCCATCGTGTCTCCGACTCTCTATTGCAAACTCAAAACTCTTGCCCAAACAATCGCCTGCAGCGGATTGTGCCGGAAAATCCCCGGTGGCGCCACTCACGCCGCCTTGGGCGGGAGTTCGGCCTGTTCCGCCCGGTAGGCCTCGTCCATCCGCGGCTTGAGATCGTGCTTGGCGAGCGCCTCGCTGAACAGCTGGCGAATCGCCGGCCGTTCGTCGGCGTAGTCGATCTGGTCGCCGCCGAGCCGCCTGCTGATCCAGGCCTTCGGCACCCCCTGCTCATTGCGGATGGAGGTGGCTTCGTGCTTGAAGGCGAGGTAGCGCGCCGGCGCCGTGCCCGTGTTGAAGTGCTGGTGGAACCACATGTTCGGCGGCACGATCATCGATCCGGCCTGCCAGTCGTAACGGCGCGGCTCATTGCCTTCGGGCCACATGAGGCTGTAGCCCACACCGGAGAGGACGATCACGTGCGCGCCCGGGCCGTGAGCATGTGCTTTCTTGTATGTACCCACGGGGAACTGTGAGATGTGGCTGTTCATCGATCCGCGTGCCATGTTGAAGCGGATGTGCCCTCCGCCTGCTCCCCGCTCCCTCGCAGCGATGAGGGGCAGATTGACTGCGTCGGCGACAAAATTCGTCTCCAACAGCAAGCCCTTCTGCTCGCCCTTGTTGCTGAAGTAATCCGGCTCTCCGGAAAAGCGGTTCTTGAAGTCGTATTTCGTGTTGAACACGAAGTCGACGTCTTCGTAAAGATTGATGACCGCGGGCCCGTTGGTCACCGCCACGTAGCGTGCTGGCTCACGGCCCGATCCGTTGAAATGCTGGTGCCAGGTGTTGAGCGGAATGGCGAAGAGCGACCCAGTCTTCCATTCGAACGTGATGCGCTGGCCCGCGTCGTTCCAAACGGTGGTCGACCCGCGCCCGGCCAGCACGTAGATCATTTCTTCGAACAGCTGCCGCTGGGGCGCAAGGTTCTGCCCCTGCGGGATTTCGCATACGTAACAATCGTTCGAGGTCCGAGAGGCGTCGTGGTTGAGGTAGACCCCCGCGCCGCCGCGCCTTGCCCACGGCTTCAGCTCGACGCTGT
>JACXTT010000185.1_pt1 | contig 99550 bp, 94 predicted proteins | sample 9270951 | NCBI WGS metagenome assembly JACXTT01 (sample SAMN15532306, study PRJNA645909) | rock metagenome | isolation source: weathered quartz diorite | place: Puerto Rico | collected 2017-06-21 | reverse complement strand
GCCTGGTTTGGGACCAGGAGGTCGCAGGTTCGAATCCTGCCACCCCGACAGAAGTAATTAAAGCCTTATCCGTTGAAAACGGGTAAGGCTTTTTTGTTTGGCAACGTTGCAAATCAAAGTTTGCAAAAGCGTAAAAATTAAGCGCTCTGACGAAAGTCAGGGCTTTTTTTGTATATAAATGCTACAATTTAACTTGCCTTTAAAATATTTTTCAAAAATATTGCGCAACCGAATAATTGCATATATATTTGCAATCAATTGATTGCATATATGAGACGAGATATTTATCAGGCGATAGCCGACCCCACCCGCAGGGCTATACTCACACTGCTTACCGTAGGCGCCATGACGCCGAATGCTATCGCCGGGCATTTTGGCAGCAGCAGGCAGGCAGTATCAAAACATATACAAATACTGGCTGAATGTGGCGCTATTGACCAGGACCAACGCGGACGCGAAATTTATTACCAGTTAAATATTGATAAAATGAAAGAGATAGACCGTTGGATGGAAGCATTCCGCAAGATGTGGGAGAACCGATTTGATCAGTTGGATAACATATTAAAAGACTTATAATCAAAACAATTATGGCAAATAATTTTTTGTTCGAAACGGACCTTGTCGCCAAAAAAATCCACATAGTACGCGAATTTAACGCGCCAATTGAAAAAGTATGGAAAGCCTGGACAGATCCTGTTTTGCTTGATAAATGGGTGGGACCGAAACCCTATACAGCGGTGACCAAAATTATGGATTTTACGGTTGGCGGAGCATGGCTATATGCCATGGTTAGCCCTGAAGGCCAGAAACGTTGGGTTTATGCTAAATTTACTGCGATAGACAATGGCGTCGCTTTTTCATCAATGGGTATGTTTTGCGATGACGACGGTAACCCGCTTACTGCGGGGCCAAAATCATACAGGGATACTAAATTCTCGTCCATTGACAGTAATAGAACGAAGGTGGACATGGTGATAGCCTTTGAAGAAGAATCCACCATAAAAATGTTCGCAGAAGGAGGTTTTAAAGAAGGCACTTCAATAACCCTTACCCAATTGGATGAGTTGTTGGCTGCTAAATATGTCTAATAAATTACTTAACTAAATAATCATGACAAACAATTTTGTGTTCGAAAAAGACCTTGCCGCTAAAAGGATTCACGTAGTACGCGAGTTTAATGCGCCGATTGGAAAAGTATGGAAAGCGTGGACAGATCCCGACCTCCTTGAAAAATGGTGGGGCCCGAAACCATGGGTAGCCAAAACCAAATCGATGAACTTTACTGTAGGTGGTATATGGCTGTATTACATGGTAGGCCCCGAAGGCGAGAAACACTGGAGCCATGTAACATTTACCGCTATTGAAAATGGTAGTCGGTTCGCAGCTGATACTGCATTTTCTGACGAGAATGGTACGATATCGCCCGGCGCACCGATAGGTCATTGGGATAACAAATTTGTAGCCGTGGGCGATAAAACCAAAGTAGTGATTGACATTAATTTCGACGACGAAGCAGCCATAAAAATGCTGGTGGACATGGGCTTCCAGGGCGGCTTCACCATGGGGCTCAATCAACTGGAAGCGTTGCTGGGTTAATTTGAAGCGTTATTTTATTGATCAAAGTAGAAGAACACACAGTCAATTTTAAAACGATTTTTATGAGAAAATTAAAATTACAAATGCAAATCACCCTGGATGGTTTCGTGGCCGGGCCGAACGGCGAGAACGACTGGGTGTTTCTGCCGGGCAAACAGGATCCGGCGGTTTTACAAAAAATTATCGGGTTCAGTGTTGAGCTTGCCGCCAGCTGCGATACCTTTCTGTTGGGCCGAAAACTGGCTGCCTCTGAATTCTGCAAGTACTGGGAAAACGTAGCCGACAACCAACCCGACAATCCATGGCAGCCTTTGGCACGGTTGATAGCCGATCATCGTAAGATTGCCTTTAGCCGCAGCGAAACAAACCTTCCCGGCCGCAACCTGGAAATGGAAAACGGCGACCTGGCTACTGTTGTACAGTCCCTTAAAAACCAACCCGGTAAGGATATCCTCGTTTACGGCGGCGCCAATTTTGTCAGCTCTCTCGTCAGCCTTAATCTCATTGATGAATATTACCTTATACTCAATCCCGTAGCTATTGGCAGTGGACTTTCTATCTTTAATGAGAAAAAGGTACTGGAACTGGAAAGCTCAATCGCTTTTAAACACGGGAAAGTGATCAATAAATACCTGCCGGTGTAGGCCGGTATATTGCGCCGTCGATGCTATCGTTACAATGTCATCCACACGAGCGCCAGCGCGAATAAAGTGATTAAAGCCTTACCAGGTGAAAACAGGTAAGGCTTTTTTATATTTTGGCGGCCTAATCTAACCATATCATATGCATACTGTTATAGTAACAATATTGATGCACTAACTTGTTAATATTATTGTTACTGGCAGTATTGCAATCTTTTTTCCATTTTTACAAAATACTTCCGGTATGAATGGTATTGCTATAACAGGAAAGATTAGCTGCCGGTAGAAGGTTTATTTTATGTACACTATTAAAAATACCACTAGTAGATTTTAATATGCCCATCCATTTTTGCAGCTCCAAAATATATTCCGTTGTTTTCACGTCCTGTTTGTTTTTTTTCTTTTCATCTTCCTTTGCACAAAACCGAAGAACAAATACTGTTTCGCCTCCGGTAGTAGTTCCCGATACCAGCAAGAATAACTTGCTCATCCCAGTTACGATACGCGACTCAAGCAATAATAAAGTTCAATACCTTACTTTGCAGCAATGTATCGCATACGCTATGCAGCATCAGCCAGGTTTAAACCGTTCGCTGATTAATATTGATATAGCCCGAACAACTAATAGGATAAATTTAGCAACTGCTTTGCCTCAGGTGAGTTCATCAGGCAGTTTAATACATTATTTTCAAACTGGCAGTGGTTCTGTAAATACAAGCAGCACCTCCCGGGTAGCGAATACCTTTGTTCCGGGTATCGCGGTTTCACAAGCAATATTTAATCCCAGTTTATTGTATGCCTTTCATAGCGCACCTTATTACTTGAAAGAGGCGCAGCAGTCGGCAGATAGTACAAAAATATTTCTGGTTTCTTCGGTGAGTAAATCGTTTTACAACTTACTGCTTACGCTCGAACAAATTAACGTTTTTAAAGAAGATACCGCACGCCTGGGTAAAAGCGTAAGGGATGCTTATTATCAATATAAAGGCGGTATTGTTGACGAAACCGATTATGAACAAGCAACTATAACGCTTAATAATTCCGTCGCTCAGTTAAAACAGGCAGACGAAAATGTTGTGCCGCAATATGCTACGTTGAAACAATTAATGGGATTTCCGCCCGAACAGCAATTTAACGTGGTTTTCGATACTCTGGAAATGATGAAAAGTATCCATATTGATACAACGCAGCAGTTACAATACGAAAAACGCATAGAATTTCAGCAAATAAAAAACAGCAAAGGTTTACAATCGCAATTAGTAAACTACTATCGTACCTCGTTTTTACCGACCGTGTCGGCATTTTATAATTATAACCTTGCCTTTCAAAACAATAATTTAAGCGGCCTTTTCGGCAACTCGTACCCAAGTTCTTTGATCGGGCTATCATTTAACATACCCATTTTCACAGGTTTTTCCCGGCTCAACAACTTGCATAAGGCCCGGCTGGAGGAGAAGATACTGGATTGGAATGAAACAGATCTGAGGTCGAGGATATATACAGAATACACAACTGCCTTAGCCAATTATAAAAGCAACTATTATAACCTGCAATTACAGCAAAAAAACGTGGCTATGGCCCAACGGGTATATTTTGTTGTAAACTTACAGTATAAGCAGGGGATAGTGCCTTATCTGAATGTAATCACTGCAGAATCAAACCTGAGAACATCTGAAATAGGCTATTTAAATTCCCTGTTCCAGGTATTATCAAACAAAATAGACCTGCAAAAGGCTATGGGAAATATTTCTTACTAACGACCAATAACCACCTCTATGAATAGAGTAATATTAAATACCATCCTTATCAGCTGCCTTATCATCGCGGGCTGCAAGAAGAAGCAACCGCCCCCAAATCCCGAAGTTCCCGTTAATTTATTAAAGATAAAACCGCGGCGGGTTTTATACTACGATAACTATCCATCAACCACAGCGGCGCTAAGCCAGGTGAATCTTTTACCACAAATAACCGGTGCCATTACAGCGATATTTTTTAAAGAAGGTTCTCACGTTGAGAAAGGCCAGAAATTATACGAGATAGATAAACGAATTTACCAGGCCAATTACGACCAGGCGGTCGCCAATTTAAAAGTGCAGCAGGGAACGTTAGCGCAGGCGCAGCAGGATGCCGACCGTTATGCGTACCTCAATAAATATAACGCCGTAGCCAAACAGCTTTACGACCATGCATTAATTACACTCGAGAATGCCAAAAATACGGTTAAGGCATCGGATCAGGCAGTAAAAACAGCGAAGACCAATTTAAATTATTCCATTGTTTATGCGCCTTTTAGCGGAACAATAGGTTTCAGTATGGTGAAGCTGGGCGATGTGGTGAACCCCGGCTCGACAGTATTGAATACGGTATCGACGGATAACCCGATGGCGGTTGATTTCATCATCAATGAAAAGCAATTGCCCAAATTCGAGAAGTTACAGAACAACAAGCAGCACCCGGTTGATTCGTTGTTTACTATTTTAATGCCGGATAATACGCTATATGCCTATAACGGCAGGATATCCGTTATCGACCGCGCGGTTGATGCCCAAACAGGCTCGATACGGGTAAGGCTTGTATTTGATAACCCCAAAGGTGATTTGCGAGTTGGCATGAGCTGCGTTGTACGGGTACATAACCAGGATGTCGGCCCGCAATTGGTGGTTCCCGGTAAAGCAGTTGTAGAGCAGATGGGGGAGTATTTCGTATTTGTTGCTAAAGACACTGTAATTGACAATCCCAAAGCTAAAACGGACACCGGACGGCATAAGAAGGAATTTATAGCGGTTGAAAAAAAGGTGCAGATAGGACAGACCATTGGGCCTAACCAGGTAATAAAAAGCGGTATTAACGCCGGCGACAGGATCGTTACGGATGGTATACAATCCCTGCATGATGGCGCGCAAATTACTACCGCAAATAAAGTAGGACCGGGCGGCGGCAAGCGTGGTAAATAACACACTGGCGGTTAGACAAATATTGATATGATTGCTAATACCTTTATTAAAAGGCCGGTAACGGCTATCGTTATATCTATTGTGCTGGTAATAACCGGCACGGTGGCGATATTGCTTTTGCCTGTTGACCAGTATCCGGATATAACACCGCCGGTTGTACAGGTAAACGGGCAGTTTACCGGTGCGGATGCGCAAACCGTCGAGCAAACTGTGGCAACCCCTGTTGAGAGCCAGGTAAACGGTACGCCCGGTATGGAGTATATGCAAAGCAACAGCACCAATAACGGCCTGATGACATTGAATGTTACCTTTAAAATAGGTACCAATATAGATGTTGCCGCGCTCGACGTGCAAAACCGTGTGAGCATAGCAACACCATTGCTGCCTGCCGTTGTTAGCCGGTTAGGGCTTACCGTTCGGGCGGTTAACCCGAGTATGCTGATGATGGTGGCGATTTATGCGCCTAAGGATACCCATAACATCACCTTCCTCGACAACTATACCAATATTTTCATCCAGGATGCCTTGCTGCGTGTACCCGGCGTAGGGAGCATCAACAGGTTTACCGACGATTTTAGTATGCGGATATGGATGAACCCGGAAAAAATGGCTTCATACCGTTTAACGCCATCGGATGTTATCACCGCCCTTAACACCCAAAATGTACAGGTAGCTGCCGGAACAGCGGGAGTGCCTCCGCAGGCCTCAACACAAACTTATGAGTTGGGTATCCTGGTAAACGGCAGGTTGAACAAAGTGTCGGAGTTTGAAAATATTATCGTCAAGAATAATGCAGCCAACGGCGAGCTGGTTTATCTGAAAGATGTGGCCCGGGTTGAATTGGGGAAATTCACTTTCTCAAGTAATTCATTTGTCGATGGGCACCGCGCATCGTACCTGCAAATTTACCAGGCGCCAGGCAGCAACGCGCTACAAACAGCAAGCGGCGTATATGCCGCGTTGGCGAAGTTGAAGCAAACCTTTCCTTCGGATGTGGAATATAGCGTTCCATTTGAATCGGTTACAGTTGTAAAAGTTTCGATGCAGGACGTGGTTGGAACCTTATTGAAAACCCTCGGTTTGGTGGCGGTTGTTGTGTTCCTGTTTTTACAAACATGGCGGTCAACCCTTATACCGGTATTGGCAATCCCGGTATCCATATTCGGCACGTTCTGTTTCTTCATACCATTAGGCTTCACAATAAACACATTAACCATGTTCGGTTTTGTGCTGGCGATAGGTATCGTGGTGGATGATGCTATTATTGTGGTGGAGGCAACGCAGCATTATATCGATAACGAAAAGATGTCGCCCAAAGAGGCTACATATCGGGCAATGAAAGATATTTCAGCGCCTGTTGTGGCTATTGCGCTAATCTTGGCGGCGGTGTTTGTGCCGGTGGGTTTTATACCCGGCATCGTCGGTCGTTTATACCAGCAATTCGCTATTACCATCGCCATATCGGTTATCATATCGGCTTTTATTGCCCTGTCGCTCACACCGGCGCTTTGTTCGTTAATGTTAAAACCGACTGACGAATCGAAAAAGAATAAAGGGCTAACCAAATGGTTTACAAAATTTAATGAGTGGTTTGACAGGATAACAGCCAGTTATACCGAAGGCGTAAAGAAGAGTATCAAAGCATCGAGGCTGGTAATTATTATATTGGTATGTATCTGCATCGGCACCTGGTTTTTATTTGCCCATAAGTCAACCGGGTTTATTCCGTCCGAGGATGACGGCAACCTGTATGTTACCTACCAATTACCCCCTGCTTCATCAACCGCGGCTTCCGTCGAAGTTATGGATAAGCTGATGAAAGTTATCAGCTCAACACCCGGCGTTGCTCATTATGCCGCATTGTCCGGGTTAAACGTAGTTACGAATGCCAGCAACTCTAACAATGGTACAATATATTGCCAGCTGTCACCATGGGACGACCGCAGCAACTCGGACGAGCAAGTGCCTGGAATTATCAAAGTATTACAAAAACGCATTTCAGATGCAGGCATTAAGGATGCTGATGTTGAAGTAATACAACCGTCACCGTTGCCCGGAGTGGGTACAACGGTCGGATTTAGTATGCAAATTGAGCAGCGCAGCACCAGCGATGATATTCATGCGTTTGAGCGGGTTGTAAACAATTTTATTACCGAAGCCAATAAGAATCCGGTTATTACCAAAGCCTATAGCTTTTTTACCGCCCACACGCCTAATTACAACTTAACCGTTGATCGTGAAAAGTGTGAAAAATTGGGCGTAAATGTGGCGGATGTTTTTACGTCCATACAGGCTTATATGGGTAGTTTGTATATTAACGATTTTACTACATATAATCGTACATTTCACGTTGTTGTTCAGGCAGATACATCTTACCGAAAACTGGTTTCCGATATCGACAAATATTATGTACGCAACCAGGCCGGCAACATGGTGCCGCTCGGTACGCTCATTAGCTACAAGCCCACCGAGGCCGCGCCGGTAATATCGCACTTCAATATCTTCCGGACAGCCGAAATAGATGGTTCTCCCGCGCCTGGAGTAAGCAGCAGCGAGGCCCTGGCAGCCTTGCAGGATCTGGCGACAAAAACTTTACCTCAAGGCTATACCTTCGAATTTTCGGGGTTAAGCTACGAGGAAATTAAGGCCGGGTCGACCACCTTTTACATATTTTTGTTTTCAATAACATTCGTGTTCTTGTTCCTTGCAGCTTTATATGAAAGCTGGTCGGTGCCATTTTCAGTACTGCTTGCCGTGCCCGTAGGTGCTTTCGGCGCTATCCTTGCACTATTCCTGGTACCGAACCTCACCGACAACGTTTACGCGCAGATCGGGTTAATTACCCTGATCGGGCTTGCTGCGAAAAACGCGATCCTGATCGTTGAATTTGCCAAGGTGCGGGTTGACAGGGGCGAGGAGCTGATCAAATCAACACTTGACGCAGTAAGCCTGCGTTTGCGTCCCATTATAATGACTTCATTGGCATTCATATTGGGCGTACTTCCACTTGTTTTCGCGACCGGTGCCGGCGCGGTAGCACGGCGTACCATAGGATTAACCGTTTTGGGTGGAATGCTCGCGGCATCAACTATTGCGATATTTATTGTTCCGGTGTTGTATGTTGTGATCACCCGCATTTCGTACGGAAAAAAACGCCTTGATTATCTGAAAGAACACCATTCAGCCCTGATGGAAAAAGCCAAAAAGGTTGAAGCCCAGAATATAGACCCGGAACTGGAATACGAAATACAAAAGTCGCGTGAGTTAAGTAAATCGTAATGATTGCAAATACATTCATAAAAAGGCCCGTTACCGCGATTGTTATTTCACTAATTTTAGTGATATCGGGTTTGATATGTCTTTTTAATCTTGCCGTCGACCAGTATCCAAATATCACACCTCCGAGCGTTTCAGTAAACGGCGGCTATACGGGCGCCGACGCACAAACGGTTGAGCAAACCGTGGCTATTCCTGTGGAAGAACAAATAAACGGTACGCCGGGCATGGAATACATGCAGAGTACCAGTACCGCTACAGGGGGAGTGGGTGTGCGTGTAACTTTTAATATCGGCACAAATGTCAAAATAGCCGCGTTGAACGTTCAAAATCGTGTGGGGATAGCAAAGCCCATACTTCCGGCGGTCGTGAGCAGGCTTGGGTTAACTGTAAGGGCAAGTAATCCCGACCAGTTGATGCTTATTGCGATCTATTCGCCTAAGAAAACGCATGGTATCACTTTCCTCGATAACTACACAAATACCTACATTGAAGATGCTATTTTACGCGTTCCGGGTGTGGGCGATGTTAGCGCGCGTACCGATAATTTCAGCATGCGGGTATGGATGGATCCGGATAAAATGGCATCTTATAGCCTGACTCCCGCCGATGTAGTGGCGGCGCTAAATGCGCAGAATGTTTACGTGGCTGCCGGTTCAGTCGGGTCGCCGCCCCAGGCGCCAACACAAACGCATGAGACCGGCATACTGGTTAATAGTATGCTGAATAAGCCGGAACAATATGAAAATATTATTGTCAAAACGATTCCATCAACCGGTCACTTGGTTTACCTTAAGGACGTAGCGCGCGTTGTATTGGGTAAATTTACTTTTTCGAGTAATTCATTTACTGATGGAAACCGGTGCTCAACCATACAGGTGTTTCAATCTCCCGGCAGTAATGCCCTTCAAACCGCTGATAACGTATATGCTGAACTGGCAAAATTGAAAAAAACATTTCCGCCGGATGTTGATTTTATCGTGCCTTTTGAATCAGTAACCATCATAACAGTATCGATGCACGAAGTGCTCGGCACCCTCTTAAAAGCGCTGGGGCTTGTGGCATTGGTGGTGTTCCTGTTCCTGCAAAACTGGCGTTCGACTATCATTCCTATTTTAGCGATCCCTGTTTCTATTCTTGCTACGTTCTGTTTCTTCATACCGCTCGGTTTTACCATCAATACCCTTACTATGTTCGGCTTTGTCCTTGCAATCGGTATCGTGGTTGACGATGCCATTATCGTGGTTGAGGCGGTGCAGCATTATATTGATGAACAGCACATGTCGCCCAAAGAGGCGACTTATCACGCCATGAAGGAAATTTCGGCGCCGGTAATAGCCATTGCGCTCATTTTAGCATCGGTATTTGTTCCGGTAGGGTTTATACCGGGCATCGTGGGGCGTTTATACCAGCAGTTTGCCATTACCATCGCCATCTCGGTTATTTTCTCCGCGTTCGTGGCACTATCGTTAACACCGGCCTTATGTACCTTGTTATTACGACCAAGTCATCATGAGAACGCAAAGTCAAATTGGTTCGACAAGTTCTTTAACTGGTTCAACCGTGGATTTGATCGCATTACACATAAATATTCAATTGGCGTTAAAAAAGGGATCAAGCATTCGCGATTTGTAATTATCATATTGGTGTGTATTTGTGCCGGTGCTTACCTTTTATTTAAAAGTAAGCCATCAGGCTTTGTGCCGCCTGAAGATGGCGGACGCCTGTTTGTTACCTATCAATTGCCTGATGCATCGTCGACAGCCCAGTCGGTTGCGGTAATGGAAAAGTTGATGAAGATCGTCGGTTCAACACCCGGCATATTGCATTATAGCGCTGGTTCGGGATTTAACATTTTAAACGGGGGCGCAAGTTCAAACGGGGGTTCAATGTTTTGCATGCTCAAGCCCTGGGATGAGCGCACAACGCCAGCGACAACCGTACAGGGCATTATGGACGCGATAAAAAAGCGGGTTGCTAAAGCGGGAATAAAAAATGCCAGTGTGGTAACCATACAGCCTCCGCCAATACGCGGCATCGGCCTTGCCGCCGGTTTTGCCATGCAAATTGAGCAGGGAAGTTCAACGGATGATATTCATACCTTTGAAAAGGTTGTTAAAAAATTCGTTGCCGCAGCGCAAAAGAATCCGGCCACATCCACTGCGTTCAGCTATTTTTCAACCCACACACCCAGTTATGAATTGAATGTTGACAGGGAAAAATGTGAAAAACTCGGTATCAATATTTCGGATGTATTTGAGACCATGCAGGCCTATATGGGCAGTTTGTTTGTAAACAACTTTACTTTATATAATCGCACATATCACGTTGTTGTACAGGCTGATACAGGATTTAGAGCGCTCGTGTCAAACATAAACAAGTATTACGTGCGTAACTCAAAAGGCGAAATGCTCCCGCTGAGCGCGGTTGTTAGCTACAAACCCACGGTTGCTGCGCCGCTGATTGCACATTTTAATATTTTCCGTTCGGCCGAGGTCGATGGCCCAATACCGCCGGGTTATAGCAGCGGGCAATCAATTGAAGGCTTAAAAGCACTGGCAAAAACTGAGCTGCCAAGAGGGTACACCTACGAATTCTCGGGTCTTAGCTATGAAGAGATACGGGCCGGTTCCATTACCATTTATATATTCCTGTTCTCCATTATTTTTGTTTTCCTTTTCCTGGCGGCATTATATGAAAGCTGGTCGGTTCCTTTCTCTGTTATGCTGACCGTCCCGATAAGCGCGTTCGGCGCTATCGTTGCGCTGACTACCGCGCCTACTATTACCAATAACGTATATGCACAAATCGGTTTAATTACACTTATCGGCTTATCCGCAAAAAATGCGATCCTGATCGTAGAGTTTGCCAAGCTAAGGGTTGACCGGGGCGAAGAGCTTGTTAAATCAACTGTTGAGGCGGTTAAACTGCGCCTGCGGCCGATCATCATGACTTCGATGTCGTTTATTTTTGGTGTATTGCCATTGGTGCTGGCAACAGGAGCTGGTGCCGAGTCGCGAAATACAATCGGCGTTACTGTTATGGGAGGGATGATCGCATCGTCAACTATTTCCATATTTATTGTGCCGGTGCTGTTTGTGTTGTTCACGCGCTTATCCTATGGTAAAAAAGAACTTGACTGGTTGCAGGCCCATCACGAAGAGCTAATGGAAAAAGAGCGAAGAGTGGAAGAACAAAACATCGACCCCGAACTTGAGTACGACATTGCCCAGGCCCACGCCGATAATAAAGCCGACCGGGCAAAACATGGTCATTAGCCCATATAACTTCCAGACCAATATATTCAGGCTTGTCCCAATTTCCCCCATGCATTGTCACGCATTGCACCTGTTTGGTTTATTGATTGACAGTAAGTTTGCTGTATATTAGTAAATAAATAACCGGTTATTAAAACGAAATAGAATGGCACAGATCAATGCTTACATAGGCTTCAATGGCGCTTGTCGCGAGGCTATGACATTTTATAAGGAATGTTTAAATGCAGAATTAGACCTGCAAACCATCGAGGGCTCACCCATCGAGTCGCAGTGCCCGCCGGCAATTAAGCACCAGATTATGCATGCCACATTAACAAAAGGCAGTTTGTTATTAATGGGAACGGATATGAACGCCCCGGGCGGATATGTGAGGGGAAATAATGTTGCACTTTCACTAAATTGCAGCAGTGAAGATGAAATTAATACATTCTTTAACAGCCTTTCGGCCGGCGGTAATATCATTGATCCGCTGGGCGTGAAATTCTGGGGTGCAATATTTGGCGTTCTTGACGATAAATTCGGCATCAGGTGGATGCTGCATTACGATAAAAATCAACAATAAATACCGTTAAAAGATGAATATTTTAATCACCGTCCTTATAGTGATCGCGATTATTATCGCGGTTGTGTTAATTGTTGCGCTGATCACGAAAAAGACATATTCGGTTGAGCAGGAGATTATTATTGATAAACCCCACTCACAGGTTTTCAATTATATAAAGTACCTGAAAAACCAGGACACTTACAATAAATGGGTAATGATGGACCCGAACGTTAGAAAGACCTTTACAGGTACCGACGGAACTGAGGGATTTGTTTACGCTTGGGACAGCGACGATAAAAACGTAGGCCAGGGCGAACAGGAAATAGCAAAATTGGCAGAGGGAAAGCGTGTAGACTATAAACTTCGTTTTATAAAGCCGTTTAAGAATACCGCCGCTGCATACATAGCAACGGAAGAAATTCCCAATGATCACACCAGGGTAATATGGGGTATGAACGGCCAAAACCCGTTTCCTTTTAATATAATGAACCTGATCATCCCCGGAATACTTGCTAAAGATGTGAAAATTAGCCTTGAGAACTTAAAACGCGTTTTAGAATAGTGTTTTTTTGACTATCCATGAGAAAAATAATTGTATCAAACCTTATTTCGGCTGACGGCTATATATGTGGCCCCAACGGCGAGTTCGACTGGCAGGTTGTTAACGACGAATTTTTTGCTTACGCGGAAGATATGCTGAATGAAATGGATGGCATCCTGTTTGGCAGAAAAACTTATGAAATGATGGCTTCGTTCTGGCCTACCGCAGAGGCAAAAAAGAACGACCCGGTAATAGCCGGTAAAATGAATAGCCTGCAGAAGTTTGTTTTCTCAAAAACACTGATTAATGCCGGCTGGGAGAATTCAGTTGTAATTAAAGATGATATTAAAGAAAATGTGTTAAAACTAAAGCAGCAACACGGAAAAGACCTCGTAATATTCGGTAGCGGAGAGATCGTATCCGCTTTTACACAAATGGGAATAATCGATGAATACAGGATAATTATAAATCCTGTTATATTAGGGGCCGGAAAATCCCAGTTTGCCGGTACACCGGATACGAAGAAACTGGAGCTTACCGATGTAAAGCGTTTTAAAACAGGCGTAGTAATTCTTACTTATCAACCCAAATCATAACCTAAAAATCACAACAATGAAAAAGATCAACATCATTTACTGGATAGCTACGATATTGCTGGCAGCACTTATGCTTATGTCTGGAATTCAAAGTATTATAAATGGCCCCGAAGCTGTAAAGTTTATAAAACAATTAGGATACCCGGTTTACTTTAACCCATATTTGGGTAGTTTAAAAGTGCTGGGTGTAATAGCTATCCTTGTTCCCGGTTTTCCACGCATCAGGGAATGGGCGTACGCAGGTTTTACTTTCGACATGATAAGCGCCATAGTTTCGTTAGCCGCCATTAAAACGCCGTTAAGCGGATTGGCGTTTTTCCCGCTTTTCTTTGCCATATTGATAGTTTCATATATCTACTGGCATAAAAAGCTGGAAGCGACCAAACACACTGATGCCGTGGTGTAAACGTCCCTATTTTGACAATAAAAGGTTTTATTTCGCTATTCCGGCAGGCCGTTGCCGGCAGTAAACAGGACTACACAGTCGGAAGCATTCGCAAAGCCGTGTTCCTGCTGGCCATTCCCATGATCATGGAAATGGTGATGGAATCAGTGTTTGCAGTGGTAGATATCTTTTTTGTGGGTAAGCTTGGAAACGAAGCAGTGGCAACCGTCGGTTTAACTGAATCTGTTCTTAGCCTTGTTTATTCGGTTGCCATTGGTTTAAGTATGGCCGCAACAGCGCTCGTAGCACGTAGGGTAGGCGAAAAAAACTTTAGTGAGGCGGCACATGCCGGAATGCAAACCATTTTGTTTTCTCTGGTGCTCTCGTCTATTATTGCAGTTGTGGGAGTTTACACGGCCGATTCAGTTTTGCACATGATGGGCGCTAGTGACAAAATGATTGCCGATAACATAGTCTATACCCGTATTGTGTTTGGCGGAAACGTAGTGATCATGCTGCTTTTTTTAATAAACGGCATATTCCGCGGCGCGGGCGACGCCAGCATTGCCATGCGAAGCTTGTGGATAGGGAATATTGCCAATATTATTTTATGCCCGTTATTGATTTACGGACTGGGGCCTATTCCGGGGTTTGGGCTAAAGGGTGCAGCTATTGCAACCACGGTTGGCAGGGGTATGGGGGTGTTATACCAAATGTACCGGTTATTTATCCGAAAAGGCTTGTTAAGTTTTTATATCAGCCAGTTAAAACCGCAAAAGGAATTATTGACCCAAATCATAAAAATAGGAAGCACGGGTACTATTCAGTTCCTGGTGAGTTCGGCCAGCTGGATATTTTTAGCGCGATTAGTAGCCGATTTTCATGAAGCCGCTATGGCTGGATATCAGATTGCTATTCGTTTATTAATATTTTTTATACTTCCGGCATGGGGGTTAAGCAATGCCGCAGCCACACTTACGGGCCAGAACCTGGGCGCGGGCAAACCCGAACGCGCTGAGAAAAGCGTGTGGACCACAACTTTATATAACGTGATATTCATGCTTTCTGTAAGCGGGTTCTTTTTTCTTTTTGGCGAGCCGGTCGTTAACTTTATGAATAGCGATCCGCAGGCAAGGGTTTTTGCTTTGCAGGCTTTGCGCATTATCAGTACCGGGTATGTATTTTTTGGTGTGGGTATGGTGATGCTCAACGCGTTTAACGGCGCGGGCGATACACGCACGCCAACTATTGTTAACCTGGTGGGTTTCTGGTTATTCCAAATTCCGCTTGCCTGGGTGCTAAGTCAATACTACATTAAAGAACCAAAGGCGGTTTTTATAGCAATTGTGATATCTCAATTTGTTACCGCACTGCTAAGTCTGTACCTATTTAAAAAGGGAAGATGGAAAACGGTGAAGGTATAGCCCCTATAACATATATTTGCCGTCAAATATGGCTATCACTAGTAGCTTGTTCAATTTAATATGACAGATCAATTTTCATTAGCCGGGAAAGTAATTGTTGTTACCGGCGGCACAGGAATTTTAGGTAATTCGTTTGTAAACGGGATTGTTGAGGCAGGAGGCGCAGTAGGCATTTTGGGCCGTAATAAGGCTGTCGCGGAGGAACGTGCAAACCGGATCAACGCAAACGGGGGCAAGGCGATCGCATTGATAGCTGATGCGACGAATACAGGCGAATTGGTTGCCGCTAAAGATAAAGTATTAGAGGCATTCGGCCGGATCGATGGTTTGGTAAACGGGGCCGGGGGAAATATGCCAGAAGGCGTCCTGCAGCCAGAGGACGATATTTTCCGGATGAACCTGGATGGGATGAAAAAAGTAATGGAACTTAACGTGTGGGGAACGCTTTATCCTACCCAGATATTCGGCGAAGCAATCGCGAAAACCGGCAAAGGCAGCATCGTGAACATATCCTCTATGAATTCGAAGCGCGCCATCACCAAAGTGCTGGGTTACAACATAGGCAAGGCTGCTATTGACTGTTATACACAATGGTTTGCGGTGGAACTGGCCAATCGTTACGGCGATGCTATCCGGATGAACGCCCTTGCGCCGGGATTCTTCCTTACGGAACAAAACCGAAATTTATTAACCACTCCGGATGGCGGCTATACTGAACGTGGCGGCAAAGTGATAGGTAACACGCCTTTCAAACGTTTCGGACATCCTGATGAGCTTATAGGTGCCCTGGTTTGGCTGTTGAGCGACGCTTCGGCATTTGTTACCGGATCAATGATATGTGTTGATGGCGGTTTTTCAATTTTTGGCGGGGTTTGATTTGCAGGCGCATCTTTTTCTGATTCGGATAACAATTTTTACCTTATGCAGTTATATTAGCAGTTACTCAGTTACTTATGAATATTAAGGCTTCAAGTTTATTTTATGCTGCGATAATAACCGGGCTTCTGTCCTGTAAAAATAATGACAGCGTTATCCGGCCGGGGCTGTTAACCGGTTTGAATGTGGTAAATGCCACCGCCGATACGCTTAATTTTTACCTGAATGGAACCCGTCAAAACGGGCTGTCGAGCGTATTTCCGGCAGGTAACTCAGGCTTGCTGCTCATTCCTTCGGGGCTGCAAAACTACCAGTTTAAAAAAGCAGGAAGCGTAAATGTGTTATTCAATGCGCCATTGAATTTCAATTACAATACACTTAATTCAATATATGTTACCGGCGAATCAGCCGATAAGGTTTTTAAAACCGTCGACACGGTACCAATCCTTGATACATTTAAATTTACGTCCGGTGTCCGATTTGTTAATGCCGGGCCTGATGCTGGTATAGTAGATGTGTCAATAGGCGATACTGTAAAATTCAGGAGCAGGGCTTATAAATCATCCACCATCTTCTTGCTTACGGGCAGCGGACGAAAAGAAGTTAAAGTGTTTATTTCTGGCTCGGCAACTCCCCGAATAGATACCACAATGACCTTCCAATCGAACACCGATTATACATTGTTTACAAAAGGGCTGCTGAATGGAAAAGGGAATGCTGCATTTAACGTCGGACGTTTAATTAATACAAAATAATTTAATGATTAATAAAACCAACATATTACATTCAATATTGCCGTTTATATCGGGACTGTTACTCGTCTGTACAATAACATCCTGCGGTAAGCAAAACAGCAATAGCCCTACAGGATTAAATATCCAATACCAGGTGCTAAACCTCAGCCCTGATCTTTTTCCTGTAAACCTGTACATTGATAACAAAGTGGCGAATGTGGTTTCAACTTCAACGGTTAATCCAATACCTAACCCCTTTGTTTTTAATGTCAACCATGGCTATTTTTACGTGCCCTCAATTGATACGCCTTATCAGATCAGGACAGCCCTGATTTCGAACGCCACTATTTTTAGCAGGAATGATATTTTAAAGTCGGGGTTAAAATATACCCTATTCATTACGGGTAGTGTCGGCGATCGTTCGCTGGCGCAAATTTTTACCACCGATACGGCAAGCTCACCGACGATCGGGCGCGGCAAAATCAGGTTTGTAAATGTATCGCCTACAGCTACCGGCGGATTGGATGTAACTGCAAACGGTACAAGTGCATTCAGCAAGATTGGATATAAAGGCGTTTCAAAATTTGTCGAGCTGCCTATTGGTAACTACGACCTTCAAATCCGGGCCACCGGCACAACCAATATTTTAAAGGAGCTTTCCACAGTAACAATCCAGGACGGCCGGCTTTATACTTTATACACTTATGGATATACCAACCGAATAGATAGTGCAGCCTTTAACGCAGCCGTTTTGACTAACAAATAAGTTGTCGTTACCGGTAAATAACCATTGACCAATTTAATTTCTATTTTTGCGCAAAAACTGCGGCATGGAAATAGTTAAAAGTATCATCGATTTTATAATTCATATTGATAAGCACCTGGCCGATATTATCAGCCAGTACCACGCTTTAACTTATTTGATCCTTGCGGCTATAATATTCGCTGAAACCGGCTTTGTGGTTACTCCGTTTCTCCCGGGAGATTCATTATTATTTGCCGCCGGCGCATTAATAGCAGGCGGAAATACGGGATTAAGCATTTATGTCCTTGCGCTTATTTTGATTGCCGCAGCATTTTTAGGAAATACGGTTAATTATCTGCTTGGCGGCTACCTCGGCCCCAAGGTTTTCAAAGAAAAAAATAAAATACTGAAGCTGGATTATTACCTGCAAACGAAGGCTTTTTTTGATAAGCACGGCGCTATCGCCGTTATCATAAGCCGTTTTATGCCTATCATCCGTACCATAGCTCCGTTTGTTGCCGGGGTAGGGGGAATGCCATTTTTGAAATATAGCTTGTATAATATTATCGGAGGTGTATCATGGATATTGATCTTTCTATTTGCAGGATTTTTCCTGGGGAACATCCCATTCTTTAAAGCCCACTTCGCCCTTGTTGGCGTAGTGATAATTTTGATATCGATTGTTCCGCCGGTATACGCGGCGTTTTTTAAGTCGAAAGGCAGCAGGTAAATTCAGTTTCGCAGCTTTGTGTAAATATTCTTTTCTCTCTGCAGCAAAGCATTTTCCGTATTTGAAAGTGGTTGTTTCATGAGCTTATTCAGGTCGGGCTGGCCGGCATCTATCCAGGCTGAATACCAAAAACTTCCCACCGAAAGTATAGCTGACCGCATCCGCCGCTCCACCATTCTGTTTAGCATTCGCTGATATGCTTTTGCATAAGCCGCAGAATAATCTTTTACGTGTTTTTTTCCATGCAGTACAAATACATATTTTTTATTTTGCGGAAACGACCTGTTTAATAATCGCTCAAAACGTAGTACCGAGTCTACTTCACTAAACGATGTCCTGCATATCTTAAAGGCCTCGGTAAGCGGGTTGCTAATGTATCTCGCTTTTCCAATATGATAATTGTAATGGTCGCTAAAAAGCTCTGGCAGGCGACTTTCCCAAAGTGCATGCAGGCCGGTTTGATTAGTTAGCTGCCCGTTGTAGTTTTGGGTTAAATGTAAAGGTACGTGGGCATCGGCAATGTAATGCCCCAGGTTTGCCGATGTTTTTAATATTCCTGTAGTATCATGATCTCTGAATGCTTTGATGAGCTTAAAATAATTATATTGTATAGTCCAGGGCACGGTTCCGTATTTAATAACGGTATCTGCCGAATATTTCAATGCCGCGTCGATCCAGTTTTTGGGGATTGCTTTAAATGGCTGCCTGCCGTAATAATCCGCATTTAAATAATGCCGTGTTGCCTCGGCCGAATCTACATACCGCCTTTTATCAGCACTTACAGCATGTGCCGTGATAAACTCGATGTTTTTTTTGTAAAAACCAGACATCGCCCGGGGGAGAGTAAATACTGCCAATCGGTTAATTCGGTAATGAGCAAAAAAACCCCACGATGAGCAAATAGTAATTAAAGCTATTCCGGCAATTATTCTTAAGATATGCTTCATCCGTATTAACTAACAGGGGGCTAAAAGTTGTGATTGATGTAAAAATATAAAACACATTTAATTATCAACGCCCGCAAAGTAGCAGTCGTCATAATTATAACTTTTTAATGATCTGAAATCAATTCAAAAAAGGTATTTGATATTAAATAAAATCAACATATATTTGCATCCTTAAAATAAAAATAAAGAATAACAAAAGCTATACAATGGCAAATCATAAATCATCATTAAAAAGGATCCGCTCAAACGCAGCTAAGCGTTTACGTAACAGGTACCAGGCTAAAACTACCCGGAATGCAATTAAAAAATTAAGAGGCACTGCAACCCAGGCTGAAGCAACTCCGCTATTAGCTAAGGTCATTTCAATGCTTGATAGATTAGCTAAAAAGAATGTTATTCATAAAAATAAAGCTTCGAATAATAAATCAAAGCTTACAAAATTTGTAAATACATTAAAGTAGTATTTGGTGAATCGTCCTGAAATAAGTTGACAGATTTACGATAGTCCCAGTTGCCCGAGTAACTGGGATTTTTGTTTATAAATGTTTTCGGGTGTTGACTGTGTAGCCTAAAAAGATATTCTATTTGATGCAAGGAGAAAATTGACCGGAAGCGTCCGCTCAACCCGAACTGCTTCGCCATTGATGGTCCCGGGTTTCCAACGTGGAGACAACTTTATAAGGCGCAATGCTTCGCTATCCAATTCATCAGAAACGCTTCGTTCAATTTTTGCATTTGAAATGGTACCGTCTTTCTCAACGACTACTGAAATGAGTACTGTTCCCTGTATTCCCATCTTTAATGCATTAGCAGGGTAATTCAAATGCCCCGATAAATAGCTGTAAAAATTCCTTATTCCGCCCGGAAATTCGGGAACAGGCTCGAAAAAAAGATTCGGGGTACTAACTTTCGAGACTTTGATCTCACCCGGTGGCATGCTTGAACGATAGATGGTAGTATCGCGCTCGCTTGCTTTTACACCGATAACCGATGCGCACAAACATGCGGCGAGCAAATATTTTTTCATAAACAGTTTAATCAGTGGAAAGGGCGAACGGCTGCTTTTACGAACCGGGTGAAAATATTGTTTCGCGAAAAAATAAAATAATTCCTTAAATGAAAAATTAATTTTCCCTAACCAGCAAACCATCAGCAAAGTCGCGCAGGTATTGTTTATGATCTTCGGGCAAATCAATCGCGTCAAGCGCTAAAAATGCCTGTTCAGCATAGGCTTGCATGGCGTTTTCGGCATGCTGACGCACATCCAACATGTTATAAATGGCCGTTATACCCGCCACCTTTTCGGTGCTGTTAAATTCTTTACGGGCGATCCAGTCGCTCAACTCCTTAGTTTGGTCTTCACCAGCTAACTCCAGCGCTTTCAATAAAAGATAAGTTTTCTTGTTCGAAATGATATCGCCGCCAACCTGCTTGCCAAATTTTTCAGGGTCGCCGTACACGTCCAGTATATCATCTTGCAATTGAAAAGCAATCCCCAAATATTCACCAAAACGGCTAAGCAGTTCCGCATCTTTTTCTTTCGCTCCACCGATTAATGCCCCTATTTTTAACGCGCTGCCCAACACAACAGCCGTTTTAAGGCGAATCATATTTAAATATTCGTCAATGTCAGCATCGTTACGCTGCTCAAATTCCATATCAATTTGCTGCCCCTCGCATACGCTTACCGCAGTACTGTTAAATATATTCATTATGGGACGCAGTAAATGATCTTTAACCTGCATCATCAGCTTATAGCCCTCAATCAACATTACATCGCCCGAGAGTATGCCAACATTCTGGTTCCATCGTTCGTGCACTGTCGCCTGTCCGCGTCGCAATGGAGCATTGTCCATAATATCATCATGCATCAGCGTGAAATTATGAAACACTTCAATAGCCAGGGCCGGAGGAAGGGCTGCATCAATATCGCCGCCAAACAGGTCACAAGCCATTAATAACAACGCCGGGCGCATTCTTTTCCCACCGATGGAAAGAATATAACTTATCGGTTCGTATAATTCTGCAGGATATTTCGGGAAAGTCAGTTTATCCACCGCTTCGCTAATCAGTTCCTGCAAATCTTCTAATTTCTTCATTTATAGTTGGCTTGATTGAGTTGATTAAGTCGATTAAGTTGGTAGTTGCTGTATTGAACTAACCATTCACTAAATCAACCTGATCAACAACTCACTTACTCATTCCTGGACTAACGAAAAATCAATCTGTTTTTTGGTAAGATCCACGTTTTTTACACGTATCCTTACTTCGTCACCCAATTGATAAACCTTCTTTTTTCGCTGGCCAATGATGGCATAATTTTTTTCGTCTAAAGTATAAAAGTCATCTGATATATCACGAAGGCGAATCATACCTTCACATTTATTTTCGATGATTTCCACATACATTCCCCACTCGGTAACGCCGGAAATCAAGCCACTGTAAATGGTTCCAACCTGCTCCTGTAAAAATTCTGCCTGCTTATATTTAATGGAGGCGCGCTCGGCATCTGATGCTTTTTTCTCCATTTGCGAGCTGTGTTGGCAAAGTTTCTCGTAATGCTCGGCATTAACCGATTGTCCGTTATTCAGATAATGAAACAAAAGCCGGTGCACCATCACATCCGGGTAGCGGCGGATAGGAGAGGTGAAGTGTGTATAATGGTCAAATGCCAGTCCGTAATGGCTGCTGGTTTTGGTGGTGTAAATCGCTTTCGCCATTGACCGGATGGCCAGCTGAGTGAGCACATTTTGCTCCTTCTTGCCTTCCACATCCTCCATCAGGTAATTAAGTGATTTGGCTGTCTCTTTATCCGACTTCATGCTGATCTTGTACCCGAACCTGGCGGCAAACTGGGCAAAATTGGCAAGAGCGTCAGGTTTTGGGGTATCGTGTACACGATAAACAAACGTGTAACGGTGCTTGCCCTTTCCCATCTTGCTTACGTATTCTGCAACCTTCCGGTTAGCAAGCAACATAAAATCTTCAATAAGCTTATGTGCATCCTTCCGTTCTTTTACGTATACGCCTATTGGTTTGCCCTGCTCGTCGAGTTTAAACTTTACTTCGGTGGTTTCAAAACTGATAGCGCCGTACTTAAATTTGCGATCGCGAAGGTGGTAAGCCAACTCATTCAGTTTTAATATTTCCTTATCAAAATCACCTGCTTTATTTTCTATCACCTCCTGCACTTCTTCGTACGTAAACCGCCTGTCGGAATGGATGACAGTTTTACCAAACCATTCGTTGATAATATGTGCCTCCTCATTCAATTCGAATACTGCCGCAAAGCATAGTTTATCTTCCTTCGGACGTAGGGAGCAAAGGCCATTTGATAGACGTTCGGGCAGCATAGGTATAACGCGGTCGACCAGGTAAACCGAAGTTCCGCGTTCCTCAGCCTCTTTATCCAATGCTGAATCCGGTGTTATGTAATGCGATACATCTGCAATATGCACGCCTACCTCGTAATTGCCGTTGTCAAGTACCCGGAAGGAGAGGGCGTCGTCAAAATCCTTGGCATCAAAGGGGTCAATGGTGAAGGTGGTAACATTACGGAAATCGCGCCTTTTTGCGATCTCTTCGCTGGTTATAACATCCGGAATGTTTTCGGCTTCGTGCTCCACTTCCGGCGGGAATGATAGCGGGAACCCGTATTCAGCCAGGATGGCATTCATTTCGGTATCGTTCTCTCCCTGCTTGCCTAAAATGTGTTTGATACGGCCTATCGGGTTCTTGGCATCCACCGGCCAGTCGGTGATCTCAGCTATGGCCTTTATACCGTTTTTGGCGCCGTTCAGCTCACTGATGGGGATAAAAATATCGTGCATCATTTTCCGGTCGTCCGGGATAAAAAATGCAAAGCGGTCGGACAGCTTTACAATCCCGGTAAACTCCATTTTGGCGCGCTGTAATATTTCTATTACTTCGCCCTCCTTGTTTTTACCGCGACTTTTGGCGTATACATACACCTTAACCCTGTCGCCGTTTAGTGCAGTACGCAATTTGCGCGGAGCAACAAAAATGTCACTTTCAAATTCATCGTCGGTAACGATAAATGCGGAACCATCAGCAGTCATATCCACCTTACCCTCAATAAACGTTTTAAGCTCCAGCAGTTGGAATTTGCCGTGCGGAAGCTCTTTAAGCACGCCGCTGAAAACCTCAGCTTTTAGAATATCGAGAATGATCTCACGGGCTTCGGAATCGTTTACATTCAGCTTGGCTGAAACTTGTTTGTAGTTTAAAGGCGTATTCCCGTTTTGCTCGAATATATCCAGCACCATTTTGGTGAGTACCTGGTTGATGGATGAGTTGTTCTTTTTCTTTTTAGACATAGGTGTGGATAAATGCGACTAAGCAAAGATACAGGTTTTGAATGCGGAATTCGGAATGTCGAATTCGGAAGTTTTTAATGCGCAACTCCTTTGGAATTCGGAATGGAAATTGAATATCGTGGAAAATAACTATGTGCAAATAGACTACCACTTTCGCATTCGACATTCCGAATTCCGTATTTAACATTTATTTCTTCTTTAAATTATTCTCCTTTGCCGTTTTGCCGGAACTGGTGAATATGGCTGTTAGTTCATTCGATTCTTTGTGCAAATATTTAGTGAAATCATTGTTTAAAATTTCTGATTCCATTATTAGCTCTAACCAAAGCGTTGTTTCATCGGCTTCTTCCTCGACGATGGTGATCTTAGAAATAAAATCTGCTTTTGACCTGGCTTTACATGCGGATCTGTAATTAGCTGCAATCGATGTTCCCGAGCGTAATATTTGATTACCTAAAACCCTCCCGATTCGATCTTCAGGTATTGATTTAACTAGTTTAATAATGTTCAACGCGAAGGTTTTAGTTCTGATTTTAAGATCATTTAAAGGCTGCATATTATAGTTTTTTTGTGTGATCAATTACATTTTAAATTCCGCAATCGACATTCCGAATTCCGCATTATACACCAGGTATCGAAGCAATCAGTCTTTTTGTATACTCTTCCTTAGGATGATTATAAACCTCGTCGGGATCGCCCATTTCAACAATCTCGCCCTTATTCATTACCATCATGCGGTCGGATATATGTTTGATCACGGCCAGGTCATGGGAAATAAAAATATAGGTCAGGTTAAATTCCTGTTGCAACTCACGAATAAGGTTAAGTACCTGTGCTTGAACGGATACATCCAACGCAGATACCGATTCGTCGCAGATGATAAATTTTGGTTGTAATGCAAGCGCCCGGGCAATCACTATGCGCTGGCGCTGTCCGCCCGAAAATTCGTGTGGATAGCGGTTGAAATGTGCAGGCTCCAGGTTAACACGTTCCAAAAGCTCAAGCACCCGTTTTTTTCGTTTTGCGTCATTGGTGTAAAAATGGTGTACCCGCAGCGGTTCCATAAGCGAGTCGCCGACCGTTAATCGCGGATTTAAAGCGGAGTAGGGATCCTGGAAAATGATCTGGATATCACGGCGGATCTCGCGCATATCCGTTTTGTTTAGCTGACGCAGATCAACACTTCCAAAATTAATGTTGCCCGAAGTAGGCTCAATTAACCGTAAAATGCTACGCCCAAGCGTGGTTTTACCGCAGCCCGATTCGCCCACCAGCCCGAGCGTTTCGCCGGGATAAACATCAAAGCTCACCTGGTTTACAGCCTTTACATATCCCTTTGGTTTACCCAAAAAGTTACGTCCTACCGGAAACCATGTGTTTAAGTTTTTAATGGTTAACAGCGGCTGCTGGCTGTAAAGCTTGCTTTTTCGTTCTTTGATCTCTTTTGCAGGATAGGCGTATTCTTCACGTATCTTTTCGATGGAGAGCGGCCGTTTTGAACCTGTCTCCATGAAATCGGCGACCACCGGGAGCTTTTTCAAATGAATACTTGGCGTGGGCCTGCACGCGAGTAATCCTTTAGTATATGGATGCTTGGGGTGCGCAAAAAGTGTTTTAACGGGCGCCTCTTCAACTATTTCACCCTTGTGCATTACCAGCACCCGGTCGGCAATTTCGCTGATCACGCCCAAATCGTGCGAAATGAATACCAGGCTCATATTCCGCGTTTCCTTTAGCTTCAGTAACAGTTCAATAATGGTTTTTTGAACGGTTACATCCAGCGCGGTGGTAGGCTCGTCGGCAATCAGTATCTCCGGGTTACACGAAAGCGCCATAGCAATCATCACACGTTGCTTTTGCCCGCCCGAAACCTGGTGTGGGTAGCTATCGAATATTTTATCGGGCTGTGATAACTGAACTTCATTAAATAATTTAATTGCCCTCTTCTTAGCATTTGCTTTGGTGGCGCCTAAATGTAACCTGATCGCTTCTGTGAGCTGGAAGCCGCACGTTAACACCGGGTTAAGGGATGTCATGGGCTCCTGGAATATCATAGCCATTTGGTGCCCGCGTATTTTACGCATTTCGGGTTCCGATAGGTCACATAAGCTTTTGTCGTTCAGCACGATGTTCCCGCTTATCGTTGCGTCATTGTTCAGCAGGCGCATCAGCGCCAGGGCTGTAACCGACTTGCCCGAGCCGGATTCGCCCACGATCCCGATAGTTTCCCCCTTATCTAAATTAAACGAAATTCCTTTTACCGCTTTAAACTGGCCGTTTTGCGTATTGAACTGAATTTGCAGGTCGGTTACTTTAAGCATTATACGCCTACCATTGTGATGCATTCATCGGTGATTAGTTCCTCTCCCCGGTAACGCCTTAAAAGTTGTGCCGTAGCCACCACATCTTTCTGACAATAGGTACTGATCCGATCCAGTTGGTTTTCAACCCAATAAACATGGCCTACCATACTGCCGTCGATATCATCTTTAGGCGTTGGGATATTAAAAATAGCAGCAAGCAAACTTAAAGAGGTATAACTTTTATAGTCGCCGAATTTCCAGAGTTCCATGGTGTCCAAATGGTTTACTTCCCATGGCTTTTTACCCGCTATGTCTAATTGCGAGGGGATCTTTAACCCGTTAACCAGCATTCTCCGGCAGATATATGGGAAGTCGAACTCTTTGCCGTTGTGCGCACATAAGATCAGGCTGGCCGGCTGGCCTGACAGTAGGTTTGAAAATTTTTCAAGCAGGTCTTTTTCATCATGAGACGAGAAAGATTTTACACGCAAACCAACATTTCTACCGCTGGTAAATATGCCTACCGAGATGCAAATGATCTTCCCGAATTCAGCCCAGATGCCGGCACGATCGTAAAACTCGTCAGGCGTGGCTTCCTTGCGCTGGTATTGTGTTTTAAGGTCCCACAGTTTTTTGAAATGATCGGGTACTTCGTCGAAGCTTTTATATTGCGAAACGGTTTCTATATCGATCACCATCAGGTTATGAAGGTCGTATTGCTCAAGCATTACTGTAAGTTTTATTCAGCCAAGATAAACATTACCCGCTTAGATTTAAACACCCGTGGGATATGGCTGACAGGTATTTAGTCACCCGTGGCGAAAAACCAAATGATAGTTTTATTTTTACGGGTAGCATTGAATCAGAATGAAAATAAAAAAACTATCGATAATAATTCCTGCTTACAATGAGGGTAATAGCATTCATTTAATTTTGAATAAAATTCAGGCGGTGGAGCTTATCGATAATATCCAGAAGGAAATCATCATTGTTAACGATTGTTCGACCGACCATACCGAACAGGCCGTTTCCGATTACCAGAAAAGCAACCCGGATATGCTTATCAATTACTTCAGGCACGATATTAATAAGGGCAAAGGCGCTTCATTACACACCGGCATCTCCAGGGCCACCGGCGAATATTTGATCATACAGGATGCCGACCTTGAATATGATCCGAATGAATATAACGACCTCTTAAAGCCCGTTTGCGCCGGATTTGCGGATGTTGTTTATGGCTCAAGATTTATGGGTAATAACCCGCACCGTATATTATTTTTTTGGCACACCATAGGCAATAAGTGGCTCACGTTTTTGTCAAATATGGTCGCCAACCTAAATTTAACCGATATGGAAACCTGTTATAAGCTTTTTGATACAAAAATGATCCAGTCGATCAGGCTTAGGGAACAGCGTTTTGGCTTTGAGCCCGAGGTTACCCAGAAAATAGCCCGAATACCGAATATTAGGATATACGAAGTAGGGATATCATATTATGGCCGGACCTACCACGATGGAAAAAAAATAGGGTGGAAAGATGGTGTAAGAGCTATCTACTGTATCTTAAAATACGGAATGCTGGGGATGAATTAGTGAATGGTTAAGTGGGGTTTATCAGGTGAGGGTTCAGACTAATAACTGTCTTATATCCTGGCTGTTGCTTCTGCTACTTTACAATATCATCACCCCAACTTTATTGACAACAGGCAGTTTGATGAAATTCATTTCCACGATGCTCTCCGGTAAAAAGATGAATTTTTTATCGTAGATTTCTTTCCCAATGTAGTAACTCAACCAATATTCGTTACTTAATCCAAAAGTTTGCTCGTCGATCGGTTCAATTAGTTTATATGAGTTGTTTTCAACCACAGGAAACATATGGCGCAACGTAGAAGTTTTAACGGGCTTACCTTCCTTCTCACCGTATCCCTTCGAGGTAATCAATACGTTCTCGATAGGCACGCTTTTCATATTTATCAAATAAACGTACCATATTTTGCTTTCAACGCTCTCTTTTTCCAGCGCGACAGCTATAGCTATGTCCTTGACAATATTTTCGGGGAGGTCTTTTATCATGTTGGTTGCTTACGTTGAATGGGTGATTAAGTGAGTGGTGGTTTTAATATAATTAACCATTCACGTAATCAACCAAATCAACATCTACTTCTTCTTCACAAATCTTTTACCAGTTTTTTTAGGCTCTTTCTCAGCAATTGCAGCCAATGCTTTGCATTCTTCGAAAGTCAGGGACTGGGGGTCTTTATCTTTAGGTATCTTAATATTCTGTTTGCCAAACTCAATGTATGGGCCCCAACGGCCGTTTAACACTTTCATTGCAGGGTCTTCATCGAAAGCCTTTATGAGCTTCTCAGCATCTTTTTTACGCTTCTCTAAAATCAGCTCTATTGCTTTGTCCTCTGTAACGTCGAGCGGGTCAATATCCTTTGGAAGTGAATAAAACGCACTATTATGCCGGATATATGGGCCAAATTTACCAATGGCAACAGTCATTTCCTTTTCTTCAAAAGCGCCTACCTTTTTAGGCAGTTTAAATAATTCAAGCGCTTGCTCAAGCGTTATCGTTTCTATACTTTGCCCGGTTCGCAAGCTGGCGTATAGCGGTTTCTCTTCATTTGTTTCGCTGGCACTGTCGCCCACCTGCACAAATGGCCCGTAACGTCCAATCCGTACCGACATTTTTTTGCCGCTTACCGGATGAACGCCGAGGTCTCTTTCGCCCGTTGCCTTATCAGCAGTTTGAATAGTGCTCTCTACTTCTTTGTGAAACGGGGTATAAAAGTCGCGGATCATATCCGTCCATTCAGTCAAGCCCTGCGCTATCTCATCGAATTGCTTTTCAACACCGGCAGTGAAATGAAAATCTACAATATCTTTGAAATACTGGACAAGGAAATCATTAACTACCGAACCAATATCTGTAGGGAAAAGCTTGCCTTTCTCGGCACCGGTATTTTCGGTTTTATCTTCTTTAACGATTTCACCGCCTTTAAGGGTGAGCTGCCTGAATACCCGCTGTCTGCCTTCACGCTCTTCCTTTACCACGTATCCGCGATTTTGAACAGTTGAAATAGTAGGGGCATAGGTTGACGGCCGGCCAATGCCTAATTCTTCCAGTTTTTTTACCAAACTTGCTTCGGTATATCGTGCGGGCGGGCGCGAAAAACGCTCTGTTGCGGTCATTTCCTGCAGGGCGAGGCGTTGCCCTCTTGTTAAAGGAGGAAGCATGGCGTTTTCGCCATCCTGCACACTATCGTCTTCCTCGTCGCTCGATTCGAGGTAAACTTTCAGAAAACCATCAAACTTCATCACTTCACCATTCGCAACTAATTCCTCTTTACGGGTTGATATGCTGATTTTTGCAGTGGTTTTCTCAAACTGCGCTTCACTCATTTGCGAGGCGATGGCTCGCTTCCATATCAGCTCATAAAGCCGCGTTTCGCTTGAGTCGCCGTTGATGGTATGCTGGTTGAAATAAGTTGGCCTTATTGCCTCGTGCGCTTCCTGCGCGCCGGCGCTTTTGGTTTTATAAACCCTTTGCTGGTGATATTTATCGCCGTAAGCCGATGTAATTTCCTGAGCTGCGGCGTTTAAAGCAGTCTCAGATAAATTAACCGAATCGGTACGCATGTAGGTGATAAATCCTGCCTCATAAAGCTTTTGTGCCACCTGCATCGTGCGGGATACCGAATAGCCAAGCTTGCGGCTGGCTTCCTGCTGCAAAGTCGAGGTAGTAAACGGCGCTGCGGGTGCACGTTTTGCCGGGCGGGTATCCAATGATTTTATATCGAAATCCGCGCCGATACAATCCTGAAGGAATTTTTCGGCATCTTCCTGCTTACTAAGGCGCTCGGCAAGCTCGGCTTTAAATGCCTCCTTGCCTTTGCCAAACAGCGCAGATATTTTAAATGCAGCTTCTGATTTAAATTTATTGATCTCGCGTTCGCGGTCGACGATCAGCCTTACAGCTACCGATTGAACACGTCCTGCAGAAAGAGAGGGTTTTACCTTTTTCCATAAAACAGGCGAAAGCTCAAAACCTACCAGCCTGTCCAAAACACGACGGGCCTGCTGGGCATATACGAGGTTGTAGTCTATTTTGCGCGGTGTTTCAATGGCCCGCATAATTGCAGGTTTGGTTATCTCGTGAAATACGATCCGCTTTGTGGTGGCATCCTTTAAATCGAGCGTCTCGAATAAATGCCATGATATGGCTTCTCCTTCGCGGTCCTCATCCGAAGCCAGCCAAACCATATCCGCGGCTTTTGCTAGTTTCTTTAATTCGCTGACCACTTGCTTTTTATCCGCAGGTACTTCGTATTTCTGTGTAAAGTTATCTGCAATATTAATAGCATCGTCCGACTTCACCAGGTCGCGGATGTGGCCGTAACTTGACTTTACGGTAAAGTCGGCGCCAAGGTAACCCTCGATCGTTTTGGCTTTCGCCGGAGATTCAACTATTAAAAGATTTTTAGCCATTAAGCATGTATTTTTTGCAAATAAAACATAAAGAAAGCGAAACGCAAATTTGTTTTTGGAAAACGTTTGGCTGCTTTGAACGTAAAAAGTCAGGAAGAAGCAACCTTGTATTGAAATGGTGCGGGTATTGCGAAAGGTTTATTTACATCAAAAAACCGCCACCCAGCAGATCATTCCCCTCGTAAAATACAGCTGATTGCCCCGGCGCGATGCCCGAAACGTTATGAAGGAAATCAACCTTCATATGTTCGCCCATTTGCACAATGGTACTTTGCGCGCCGGCATCTTTGTATCGTATTTTGGTTATCGCTTCAATGGGTTCGTGTATGGTTTCGTATTTTACAAGGTTTAGGTTCCTCACCCAGGCTTGTTTTCGTTCAAGTTCCTCAACGGTACCCAAAACTACAGTGTTAGTATCGGGTTGGATGCTGGTCACAAACATGGGCTGACCCAATGCAATGCCCAAACCTTTGCGCTGGCCTATGGTATAAAACGGATATCCCTGGTGTTTACCCACTATGGTGCCGTCAGTTAAAGTGAAATTACCGCCACCAACACGTTGTTCAAGATCCTCAACTTTGTTTCTTAAAAAGGCCCTGTAGTCGTTATCCGGCACAAAGCATATTTCGTAGCTTTCACTTTTGCCTGCAAGCTCAAGCTGGCCCATATCTACGGCCATTTGCCTGATCTCGGGTTTTGAAAAACTTCCCAAAGGGAATTTTGTACGCGAAAGGTTTTGTTGCGAAACACCCCAAAGCACGTATGACTGATCTTTATTCTCGTCCTTACCCTTCGATATCACATATCGTCCGCTATCCTGCAAGCGTATGTTGGCGTAATGCCCGGTCGCGATAAATTCGCAATCGAGTTTATCGGCACGTTTTAGCAATGCCTCCCATTTGATATGGGTATTACATAAAACGCATGGGTTAGGGGTGCGGCCGGCCAAATATTCGTCGACGAAATTATCGATAACAAAATCGCCGAACTCACTGCGGATATCAAGGATGTAATGCGGGAAACCATAAGCTACGGCAAGCGCCCTGGCGTCGTTGATACTATCCAGGCTGCAGCAGCCTGTTTCCTTTGAACTGCCGCCCGAACTGGCATAGTCCCAGGTTTTCATGGTAAGCCCGATAACTTCGTAGCCCTGTTCGTGCAGCATTACTGCCGCCACCGAACTGTCAACGCCGCCGCTCATTGCCACTAATATCCTGCCGTGCTTACTCATAAGGCTGCAAAGATACTGGTTTGCTTTTTATGAATGTAAAATTGTAAGTCAGGGGAGGGTAAAATGTCGGGGATAGTCAGATAAATCATATTTACTATTAGTTAATATGATTTATTATTCAGCATGTTATGCAACTCATATATAGTTATTATTAATATATATGGAGGTTGCTTTTGATTTTCTTTATCTCCGTATTAATTGCTTTATGGTGTACGTATTTGCCCGGTTCCTCTAACCACCCACTTGTAGGTGCACAGCTCTTCCAGCCCCATTGGGCCGCGGGCGTGGAGTTTTTGTGTGCTTATCCCTATCTCGGCGCCGAGCCCGAATTGTGCCCCGTCGGTAAACGCCGTGGAGGCATTTACATAAACAGCTGCTGCATCAACCTGGTTTAAAAAAGCCTCCGCATTTTCGACGTTTTCGGTTATGATGGCCTCGCTATGTTTTGAGCTATACCTTGCAATGTGTTCAAGTGCCTCATCCATTGAATCCACTGTTTTGATCGCCATTTTTAAAGATAAAAACTCCGTTCCAAAATGTTCAGGTTTTGCACGGCTTAGCAAATTGGCTGGGTAATGCGTATCTAAAAGCATGTACGCCATTTCATCGGCATACAACTCGACCTGCTTTTCTGCCAGCGGCCTCACCAGTTTGGGTAAATCGCGCAGCCGGCTGTCGTGTATAATCAAACAATCCAAAGAATTGCATACGCTCACCCGGCGGGTTTTGGCGTTAGATATAATGTCGCGTCCTTTTTCTATCTCGCCAAACTCGTCAAAATAAGTATGAACAATGCCTGCACCTGTTTCAATAACAGGCACTTTGCTGTTGTTTCTCACATGGTCTATCAATTGCTGGCTTCCGCGCGGTATAATTACATCTACATAGCTTTTTGCGGTCAATAACGCGTCGGTAGCTTCTCGTCCCGCCGGCAACAGCGTAACAAAATTGGTCTCTATCGAATGTTTAGATAAAACGTCGTGGATAATGTGGAGAATCGCTTTATTAGAAAATTCGGCATCACTGCCGCCTTTCAAGATACAGACATTCCCTGTTTTGAAACACAGTGAAAACACATCGAATGTAACATTGGGCCGGGCTTCATAAATAATACCTATTACGCCAAGAGGCACCCTAACCTTAGATATCTGCAGGCCATTCGGCATCAGTTTTTCTGAAATTACACGCCCGGCTACGCTCTTCAGCTCGCTTATTGCGGTTATTTCGCCAGCAATATCTCTTATACGTTCAGCGGTAAGCTGCAAACGGTCGTATTTCGGATCGGATGGATTCATCCGGTCGAGGTCCTTTTTGTTTTCCGTTAGCAAATAATGGGTTTCGGCAACAGTTGTTTTAGCAAGATCTTGCAAAACTTGTGTTATCAGTTTAGAGGCAATTTTTTTTCGGCTTGCAATCCGGGCATTTTCAAAGAGGGGAGTGAAATCCATATGCTTAAAGAATTAAAGCAGGTTAGGTGAATGACAGCTGAATTGACTGATAAGTTCTCACAATCAATCAATTATTTATATAAAGATAATCATAATGTACCAAAGGTTTTTTATTTTTCTGACCTATCCATTCCAAAGCTTTATCCGCGCCATACTCGGCTATTCCAAGGCCGATTTGTTTGTTTTTATCGTCGAGAAGCTTGATTATCTCGCCTTTCGCGAATCCGGAAATAATTTTTATAATTCCAACCGGTAATAAACTGGAGGCTTTGCCCGACATTAATGCTGTTTTGGCGCCTTCATTTACTTGTACGGTGCCGGTTGCATTATGTTCGGAATGTGCTATCCACCTTTTTTTGCCGGAAGCGGTTTTGTTGGGCAAAAAGATGGTATGAACCGCTTTGTTTTCTAACACGTCTGTCAGAATATTATCTCTCGTCCCATTAGCGATATGGACGGCTATACCCAGCTGTGCAATTTTTTGCGCCATAGTCGATTTTGTGATCATGCCTCCGCGGCCAAACTGCGAACGGCCCGAGCTGACAAATGATGAAAAATCAATGGTTTTATCTGTAATTTCTTCAATCACCTTTGAGTCTCTATCCGCGGGATCGCCGGTATAAATGCCATCCACATTGGTTAAAACAATAAGGGCCTGGGCATTTAACATGGAAGCTACTAATCCTGCGAGTTCGTCGTTATCGGTAAACATCAGCTCGGTTACCGAAACCACATCGTTTTCGTTGATTATGGGAATTACTTGGTGCTGTAATAATATTTCCAGGCAATTTTTCATATTCAGGTAGTGCATCCGGTCCCTAAAGTCTTCCTTGGTTACCAATACCTGGGAGCAAAGGATATCGCACTTCTCAAAAAACTGTGCATAAGTATTGATCAGCTTTACCTGGCCAATGGATGCCAGCAGCTGTCGTGTTGCAACGGCATCGTGCTTTTCGGATACGGTGATCAAACTCCGGCCGGAGGATACCGCGCCAGATGATACAAGTATGACTTCTGTGCCTTGTTTTTTTATCAATGCAATTTGCTCAACCAGGTGGCCGATCCGTTCGAAATCGGGCAAGCCGTCTTTTTTGGTAAAAACGTTAGAACCGATTTTGACTATGATGCGGGTATATTTATGTCTCATTTTATACGAAATGACGCAATATAAGGACTAAAAGTACTATTGGTGATCAATTTTATATAATATTGATTGAAATGTGTTTGTTTTTATATAAAATTTATGATTTGTTATATTATTTAATTGAAAAACCATATAATTTGTCTGAAAATTACGATATAGATTCAAAAAAGCAATCATTTTTAGTGTTAAAATGTAAGCTGTAATTGTGCCGACAGCAGATCGTTTTTGACCTGCACCACCTCTTCGCGGCGAAAACTGTAGTCAACAGTAAGCTTCGCCCACTCGTTAAAGAAATAATTCACACCACCTAAATACCAGTTCGAGCGGTCGGTAGGGATGACCTTATTAGGATCGAATGTGTCATATTTAGCTGCCAGCTGTAGTTTTTTGGGGATCACAAAATAGGCAGCCTGTGCGTACCAGCCGTCTTTCCTGATTATTCCATCGGTGCCGTTGTCATATTCCATTGTTAACGACAATCCGCCTTTAACATACCTGCCATCAAAACCTTCGCGTTTACGCGTCTGATTTTTTAATGGCGCACCATAGCTGCCCTGGCCATTGTAGAAGTCTGCGGAGAGGGCCAGGTTTTTAATAGGGCGAATAGTAAACCTACCCGTAATGTCTTTATGATTATTATTATCTGTAGCTACATCGTAACCCGCACCGTTAAAAACACCAAACGTATAATCGAACAGGTAATGGTCATGGAGTTTAATAAAGCTTCCGTTTACCTGTAATCCGATATCGCGGCCATTCTGATTACCAATTACATCCTTCGATCTGCCGGCCAGCGCCTCTACAACCTGAGACCGGTCAATAAACTCGAGCTGGCTATCAGATACCAGGCTTTCATAGGAGAAGGGAACTTTAAACTGGCCGGCGGTAAATTTTAAAAATTCGGCAATTTTATAGCTGGTATAGGCGTCGAGCAATTTGGTGGTACCAGCAAACTCGGTATATACCTCGTAATTCCAGTTATCATTAATGTCGCCTTTGACGTCTAGCCGTGCGCGGTGAAGGTCGAATGCGTTAAACGCGCCGGTTTGTTCAAAACCCTGGTATCGGGTTTGTATCAATCCCGATATTTGCAAAGCCCTGCTGCCGATGGTAATGCCGTGCTGGTTTTCTTTGTCCCTGCGCGCTTGTTCTTTTAATGCCTGGTCGGCGCTCAGCGAATCGGCCTCATGCTGACTAATTACCTGCTTTTTAAGCAGGATATTTATTAAGTCATCATTTTGCTGCGCTTTTGCGCGGATAGTTGTTAAAAGCGCGCCTAAAAGGAGTGTTGTTCTGATAAAGTAAGGTATTTTCATTAGTTAATTTTAAACGTAAAAAAGTATCTTAATTGAAACAGTTTTCAGCCTATAATGAATAGATCGAAGATTTTATCTTGAGCATGTCATGGACCGTTAAGGGTTTTTATCTTAATGTATATAATATCTATATACTTAGTAGTGTAAATTTATAAATATAAAATCAAATCGCAATCATTTTGGTCTAAAAAGGTATAATCCTTTTTTACCTTTTAAGTAAATTGTTGATTCCGAATAAGATATAAATAAAAAAAGTTGGACGATTTATATCGCCCAACTTTCATAGTTTGTAAAATAACTGATTATAGAATAGTATCGCCTTGCTTAATTTCGTCCGAAGGGTGCAAAACTACTTTATCATAGGGTTTTAAACTGCCAAACACTTCGGTCGAAGCGTTGCTGGCCAAACCTTCTTTGATATTAACCAAATCGGCTTTACCATTTTTCACTACAATGATATATTCTTTTTCGGTTGACCGGACGATCGCGCTATTGGGAACCAGTAAAGACTTTGCGCCGGACACCATAGGGATGTTTACTTCAGCATACATACCTGGCTTAAGGCGGCCATTTTTATTAGGCACGTCAATTTCAATCGCTTCTGACCGCATACTGCCAAGGGCGTTTGCTGATCGGCTTATTTTTGCAGTCTGTTTCAGGCCTGGCATCGCATTAAAAATAAAGCTAACCGGCTCTGTTAAATCCACCTTATCTACATAATCTTCGGGGATATCCACAGTAAGCCGCATCTTATGAATGTCCTGTAGTATAAGCATGGCTTGGTCGGTTGCTTTCCCCGGGGCTACGAGCGCACCTGGTGAAACATTGCGCTGAACGATCATGCCGTCAAAAGGTGCATAGATGCGCAGGTAACCCAACATCGTTTTAACCGCGTCTACATTTGATCGCTGCGATTGGGCCTTCGCTTCGTTTGCTTTCATCTGCGAACTCGCGTTGTTCAGGTCTAGCGGCGATACCGAACCCGGCTCTTTTGCAGCCTCTTTCAACCTTTCGTATTTTTCCCTGCTGGCCTGGGCATCTGCTTGTGCCTGCAGGTACTGCGAATTGGCTGCCTGTAACTGCGATTCCATTTCGGGTGCTTCGAGTATCATAAGCAGCTGTCCTTTTTTTACAATTGAACCGCGGTCAACAAATAGTTGTTTTACAAACCCGTTTACCTTTGGAAATAGGTTTACTTCGTTAAATGGAACCAGTTGTCCTGGCAGCTTAGCCGATGATGAAAGGGCTTTCTCCGTTACGCTGGTCAGTTCATATTTGTTGCTGTTTTTGGTTTTTGCGGCGGTAAGGTCGACTGGTTTTTGATTAGCGGAACAGGCAGCGAATAAACCTGTGATTCCCATAATTAAAAAAGATTTAAATTTCATCGTATTGTATTTTAAAATTGACAGGTTCAATTGATTCGTTTGATTCATTGGGCATTAAAGAGGGTTCGTCGAAAGTGGTTTTGTCCTGCACCCAGGCAAACACCATGGGCAGAATAAATAATGCAGCGAGGGTAGAGGCAAATAGCCCACCGATGACCGCCCGGCCAAGCGGCGCCGATTGTTCGCCTGCTTCACCCATGCCCGAGGCCATGGGAATCATGCCGGCAATCATGGCAAAACTTGTCATCAGGATAGGCCTTAAACGAATTGAAGCACTGGTGATTGATGCTCGCGTTGCATCCTTATAATCAAATCTTAGTTTTTCTGCGTTGGTGACAATCAGAATCGCGTTTGCCACTGAAACCCCGGTAGACATGATCATGCCCATGTACGATTGCAGGTTAAGCGTGGAGCCGGTTATTAATAATGCCGCAAGTGATCCGAGGATAACCGCAGGAATTGTTGAGAGTACCGTTAACGATACCTTAAATGACTGGTAATTGGCGGCAAGCAATAAAAATATTACTAGGATGGCAAAGGCTAGTCCGCTTTGCAAACTACTTAATGTTTCAGTCAGCAGGCTCGACATGCCTTCCATTTTGGCAATTAATCCTTTTGGTGGTTCGCCCACAGATTTAACCGCTTGTTGAACGGCGGCGGTGGCTGTGCCCAAGTCTTTTTTATAGATATTGGCACTAACCGTTATAAATCTTCTTGGGCCGGCTCGGTCATATTCACCGGCAGCTGTAGTTTGCCTGAATGTCGCTACATCCGCCAGGGTTGGGCTGCTTTGCCCCTTTACCAGCGGAATTTCTTTTAATTCGTCCATCGAGTTCATTACATACTCGGGTATTTGCGTTTGTACCTGGTAGGTGTACGAGTTTTTCTCGTCCAGCCACAGATTCTTAAGCGTAAACCGGCTGGAGGAGGTGCTTGCTGTTACCGAACGCGCAATGTCACTTACATTAAGTCCCAATTGTGAAACTTTCAGACGATCAAGCGTTATCGCAATTACCGGGTAATCCAGTGGTTGGTTTATTTGTACATCGCGCAAGTATGGAATTCGTTTAAGCCTGGCTAAAACTTTATCTGCGAAAGCTTTGATCTGCCCCATATCCTTACCGGCAACCTGAACCTCTATTGGCGTATTGGCACCCTGGCTCATAATTTTTTCGGTCATGTCAATAGGCTCAAAGGTTATAGCCATTTCAGGGACGGCGTGGGCTATATTTTTGCGCAAGGCATCCTTCAGCTCGTCCATATTAACCTTATAATCTTCATCCAGGTTAACCTGTAAAACAGCCTCATGCGTACCAGTATTAAAAACATATAGGTTACTGCTACCGAAACTGCTTGGCACCAACCCAATATACCCCGATGTTATTTTAACATGATTGTTAACTGTTTGATTAATAATATGCAGCACCTCTTTAAATTTATCTTCGGTCCGCTCCAATCGTGTTCCCTGCGGTTCCTTTAAGCGGATCTGGAACTGGCCATTGTTTAATTTCGGCATCATATCCTTACCGATAATAACAAAGCCAGCGCCGGCCAGTGCTATCACAACTACAAGATAAATGGGAACATAAAGCTTTTTACGCGGCATTAAAAGTGTAATGATGTTGATGAACTTTGATTTTACCTTTTCAAAAAAGTTGTTTTTTTCGGGATGGTGTTGTTCTTCGTATCTATGTGTATCTACTTGTATTTCTTCATTTTTATCTAATGCTTCCCCGGCATGGGCATGAAGTTTTTCGTGATGATAAGGATGATATGTTTCCGCTTTAATCATCCAGTTACTTAATATAGGCACAAGGGTTTGCGCCAGTATATATGACACAATCATGGTTAATCCAATAGCCATAGAGAGTGGCAGAAACATAGCTTTTGGCACCCCGTTCATCATGAATGAAGGCGCGAACACAGCAAGAATACATAACAAGATCAGTAATAACGGGAATGATATTTCTTCGCACGCGTCGTAAATAGCCAGCCGTTTTGGTTTTCCCATTTCAAGGTGCTGGTGTATGTTTTCTATTGTTACTGTTGCCTGGTCGACCAGTATGCCGATAGCGAGTGCAAGCCCGCTCAGTGTCATGATGTTGATGGTTTGGCCAAATAAGCTAAGCAGCAGCACGCCAATTAATATTGATACGGGAATTGTAATAACAACGATAAGGCTGCTTCGCAAATCACCAAGAAAAAGTAAAACCATTAAACCTGTTAGCACCGCGCCAAGGCCGCCTTCGGTCATTAGGCTCTTTACCGCATTGATCACAAAAACCGACTGGTCAAACTCGTAAGATATTTTAACATCATTCGGCAGCAGGTTCTGCATTTCAGGCAACTTGCTTTTTAAATTTTGCACAACGGTCCAGGTCGAAGCTGAGGCAGTTTTTACAACAGGGATATAAACGGATCGCTTGCCGTTAACGAGCGCGTAATCCACCGTAACATCAGCGGCATCAGTTACCCTGGCAATGTCCTTAACATAAATGGGCACGCCGTTTTTGGTGATAACGGGAATATTACCAAAGTTTTCCGAGTTTTTAACCAGTGAATTCATGGTTGTTAAATACATCGTATTCGCTATTCGTAAATTGCCCGATGGCGACATCACATTAAATTTCGCCAACGCGTCAACTACCTGGTCGGGAGTAAGATTAAAGCTGCGTAATTTATCCGGGTCAATACTAAAAACGATTGTTCGGGCATTTGAACCGAATGGTGGTGGGGCCGACAGACCGGGTATGGTCGAAAACATGGGGCGTATCCGCGTCGCTGCAAGGTCATAGATATCTTTAAGATTCTCTGTTTTGCTATCAAACACCAGTTGCCCGACAGGAAGTGATGAAGCATCATACCGTACAACTTGCGGAGGCAAAGCGCCCGGCGGGAAAAAGCTTTGCGCCCTGTTTACCTGCAGCGCTACCTGGGCCGAAGCTTCGGCCATGTTCGCTGTCTCGTAAAATGAGATTTTAATAATTGTTAATCCCTGTATGCTTTTGCTGCTGATGTTTTTTACGCCGTCGACATATAAAAACTGGTTTTGTAAACCCGTGGCGAAAAAACCTTCCATTTGCTGAGGCGACATGCCCCCGTATGATTCAATAACATAAATAGTAGGCAGGTTAAGCTTCGGGAAAATATCTATCGGTATATTAATTGCACTTAGTATCGCAAATATTAAAAGACTCATGGTTATTACGATTACCGTAATGGGCCTTTTAAGTGCGGTGGTGACCATTGACATAGTTAATTATTTTAATAAGTTTAATACGGTATTTACATTATTTTCGGTAATGGCTTTCTGGAACAGCGCGTTCGCATACTCGAATTTTGCCTGCATATAATCTGTTTCGGCGCGGTATAAGATGTTAAGCGCGGCGTCGAGATCAACAATATTTGATAACCCGTTGCGGTACAATGACAGTTGCTGCCTGTAGCTGGCGTTTGCCGCCTTTAACTGATTGGGTATTTCGTGCAAGCGGTTCAAAGCGGTTTCCATCTCTACATCAGCCTGGCTCGCGCTGATGGAGAGTAGCATCTGCTGCTCCTGCAATTTCTTTTCAGCATAATTGGTATTTGCTTTCTGGGTGCGCAACTTCAATTGGCGCCTGCGCAAATCGAACAGATTATAGGATATACCCAAGCCAACCAGGTAATCAGTTCGCTGAAAACCGTAGCCAGTTGACAATGCGTTATACCGGTCACCCGCGTTAATACTCGAGCCGCGGCCCCATGTAGCTGCTTCAAGCGATATTTTAGGGTTATATTGCTTTTTAACCATATCCTCGCGCTTTAAGCTGTTTTGATACACCGACTTATAATAATTGATAAGTGGGTGATTGGTAGTATCAGCAATAAATAAGTAGGCGTTTGGGTGGCTTATTAATGTTAACTCGACAGTGGTGTCGGGGATGATGGACTGGAAGGGCACTCCGCTGACAGCGGAAACTTTTAATTGAACTTGTTTAAGCTGATTATTTAGCTCAATGTAATTCAAACGGGCCTTTGATAGTTCTGCTTCGGCAATGCTGGTATCAACGCCGGCTTTTACCCCGCTGCGGGCAAGTGAACGTATCGACCGCATAATTTCCTGGTTACGCTGGATATTCCGGTACTGGATGTCCAGGTACTCCTGTAAGCGGATTAATTGTAAATAATTGCCTATTGTATACGCCCGGAGGTTGTATTTTGACTGCGCAAACTGGTTTTGTTCAACGGTAACATCAGAGTTGGCAACCTTATTTGCCGCCCGGTAAGCGCCGAAATTATAAATTTCCCAGTCAAGCGCGGCGATACCCAGGTTAGTTGATGCTGCGGTGGTAACGTTGGTGTTGTGTATGCCTCTACTGCTCGAAGGTACAATGCCAAAACCAAAATATGGGCCGATAACATTATTGCTTGTTCCGATGTCGGCTTGGTAATTTAACTTGAGGTTAGGCAGCCAGTTGCCGCCAACTTCCGCCGCCTGCGCTTGTTTAATGAGTATGGCTGCAGAGTCCGTTAATAATGTGGGCGCTTTTTGGTCAACCCGGTTTAATAATTCTTTTAAAGTAATGGGGGATTGCTGTGCATGTGCAGCTGCAACAATTAACAGCAATAATGCCATACCCAGGTATCTTTTATAATTTAACATTTAATTTTAGAAATTAATTTATTGAAACAATAAAAACAGCGGCTTTAAAGAGCCAACCGGGATTAAATTGCCGCGTATAGCGGTTTATTCCAATAAATTAAATTATGAGCTTGCAATTAAGCAAATAGGAGTGGTGAGGCGGATGTAGGGCAAGTTTTAACCTGCTTAGATAATTATTAAGCACTCCGCCTTCCGAAGTAAATGTATCGGGAAATAGAACACTTAAAAAGCTACAAAAACGTAGGAACATGAACCGAATAGGATCAGCAAGCTTCTTTTGAACAGCAATCATGTCAAAGCTGCTTTCTTCGGTGAATTCCTGTTTTCGTTTAGTAAATGCTTTAACGAAGATGTTTTCTGTAGCGGGCGGGCTAGTACGGCTGAACATGGTAAAGCCCAAAAATGGCTTTGCGACAAACAGCAAAACAGCAAAGAAAAGATATATTTTAGCTGATTTTAGATGACGCATGTTAACAATAATCGCTCAAAACGTTACAAATGTGATGAAAAACTTTTATGACAAAGGTAATATTGTTGTTGCAAACCGGTGTTATCAAAATGTTAAGACTTTTATAGATAATTAACCGTATGCGGCCCCTGGTTAAACAGCAGGTCTACAATGCTTAGATTGCTAATAAAACCTTTTCGTTCCTCAAATACCTGGTAGTAAGGTTTTTGCTGAAATGGCACCCTTTTTTTTGCGTCGATGGCATGTCGTAAATCAACAATGGAAGGATATTCTTTTTCGTAACTTTCAGTAAAACCAAGCGTAACCGACAGTTTTGTTGCTTTTATTAAAAACTCAAGTATTTCGCGGTTATAGTCAAAAAGAAAATCAAATTTTCTGTTATAAAATACCGAAAGGTCATCTTCATAGTATTCAAAATAAGCCGAACGGCGGTAGCAAGCTTGCAGGCTTAACCAATGTAAACGCTGCCAATCGAACTCGTAGCTTATTTTAACATCTTTTATTTTAGTATGTTTTTTTGCACCTTTTACAACCGGTATAGTTAGGCACAGGACACCATTGGGTGAATAAATATTTGCACGGTTACGGTAGGTTTGCTTAGGAAAATGTTCTTCCTTTTCTATCAGAATATCAGGCTTATAAGTATTTAGCTGCAAAAAGTACTCGACAGGTGGCAGATAAAACATGGGTAAAACAGCGCTGTTTCCAATCATATATTTATGTTTGCAGATAAATTCCGGCGAAAATAATGATAAAAAAAGGGCTTTCAAGGTTAGGTACATTCTTTTTATACCTGGTTTCGTTGCTTCCTTTCAGGATTCTATATTTAATATCCGATGTCCTGTTCATCATTCTTTATTACATAACGGGCTACCGCAGACAAGTTGTGCAGGAAAATTTAGCTAACTCTTTCCCGGAAAAGTCGGTCCATGAACGTAAAATAATCGAGAGAAAATATTATAGGTATATGGCCGACCTGATGATGGAAACGATAAAATCGGTCAGTATTTCTGCAGATGAAGTTAAACGCCGCATGAAACCCACAAACCCTGAATTGATGGAGCATTATTTTGACCAGGGTAAAAGCATTATCGCGGCAGCGGGCCATTATGGTAATTGGGAAATGGCTTGTTTGAGTTTCGGGTTTTTGACAGATAAAAGAAAAATAGTGGTGTACAAACCGCAATCAAATGCCGTTTTTACCGACTTTTTTAATAAAACACGTTCACGTTTCGGATCAACGATGGTCTCGATGAGGCAAACGCTTCGTAAAATGATCGAGTACAAAAATGAATTGACCTTCACCGTACTGGCATCGGATCAAACACCCACAAGGGAAGATGCTAAATACTTTACGATGTTCCTTAATCAGCCTACCGCAGTTTTTCTGGGTATTGAAAAACTGACAAAAGTGGTCGATTCGGTGGTGATATTTTATAAAATCAATTTAATAAAACGAGGCTATTATACTTATACATTTGTGCCTTTAATAGAAGAGCCAAAACAAACCAAACCTTTTGAAATTACTGAAGCGCACGTGAAATATCTTGAATCCATAATAAAAGAAAAACCCGAGTACTGGCTGTGGTCGCATAGAAGATGGAAAATAAAGCCGGAGGAAGTTCAAAAATGAGCCACATGCCAAAAGTCGCCGTCGTTATCCTAAACTGGAATGGCGTAAAGCACCTTCGCCAATTTCTTCCCTCAGTAATGTCATCTGTATGGGCTAATATTGAAATAATTATCGGAGACAATGCTTCTACCGACGGCTCTGTTGAATTCGTAAAACAGGAATATCCTTCTATCACGATCATTCAAAATGATCAGAACTATGGCTTTACCGGGGGATATAACCGGGTGCTGAGCCAGGTTGATGCCGATTATTTTATTCTTTTAAACTCGGACGTTGAGGTTCACCCGGGTTGGATCGCCCCGGTTATTGCCTTGATGGAAAGCGACCCGTTAATTGCTGCGGCCGCTCCAAAAATAAAATCGTACACACAAAAGAATTTATTTGAGCATGCCGGTGCTGCAGGAGGATTTATTGACAGTTATGGCTATATGTTTTGCCGTGGGCGGATGTTTTACGAGGTAGAGGAGGATAGAGGCCAATACCAGCAATCGGGTGAGGTTTTTTGGGCTACAGGTGCCGCAATGTTCGTAAAGAAGATATATTGGGAAGAGTCAGGTGGTTTTGACGAACGTTTTTTTGCACATATGGAAGAGATCGACCTATGCTGGCGCTTGAAGAACCGCGGCTATAAGGTGATGTATTGCGCCGAGTCGGAGGTATTTCACCTCGGTGGCGGAACGCTTAATACCGAGAATCCCTTTAAAACTTTCCTGAATTTTAGGAACAACTTGCTGTTGCTTCAAAATAATTTATCGTTCTGGCACGCGCTGGTCATTATTCCTGTTCGTATATGTATGGACCTTTTGGCGATATTCCGATTCCTTGGAGAGGGTAAACGCAAAGATGCATGGGCCGTGAGCAGGGCGCATCAAAATTTTGTGGGAGGCCTTTTTAGAAGCCGGAAGCCGGAAGCCGGTAGTCGTAAATCAGACAACAGAATAGTAAACAGGCGGTTAATCGGCATGTACAGGGGCAGTATCGTATGGGCTTTTTTTATGGAAAAGAGACGTTTTTTTACTGACCTCGATCCACGTCGGTTTTTTTAACAGTGTTTTTCGATGGGAAAATTTCCCTGATCTCGGGGTTTTTACCGTCGGCGCTGGTTCCTTCCGGGAAAAACACCTGTATATCGCGTTTTGGATGAGGTATCTCTATTCCTTCTTTCGCAAATGCGGTATATATTTCGCTCATGACATCGCTTTTCAGAGAAAGCCATTTGGCGATGTCGGCCGCCCAGAATAAAAGCCTGAAATCTACAGAGCTGTCGCTGAAATTATGCAGAAACACCAGCGGCGGCGGCGTTTGCATAATATCTTCTCTGCCGCGCACAATATTTTTTAGAATACCTTCAACTTTCGATATATCTGAGCCATAGGCAACACCCACAATTAATTCAACACGGCGATTGTTATTGCTTAACGTCCAGTTGATAACATGCTGGGATATCAGGTCGCCATTTGGGACGATTAACTCTGAACCATCACCTGCTTCAATTTTACTGGCCCGAATCCCGATTTCCTTTATCGTGCCCGAGCGGTTACCAACCTCTATGATATCGCCTACCTGCACCGGTTTTTCAAATGCCAGTATAACGCCCGATACCAGGTTGTTCACAATGTTTTGCAAACCAAACCCAATACCAACACCCAAAGCGCCGATAACGATCGTGACTTCCGTCATCGGAATCCCCGAAAGGCCTACGGCGGCTATAAAACCGATACTGAATACCGATAGGCGAATGAGTAAGATGGAGGTTTTATTTTTCCGCGCATCCGATGTTGCCGTAGATTGCTGTTCGGCGTAATCATAAAAATAACTGATAATACGGGATATGATGATCGATATCCATAACACAACCAGAAATTTAGCGATGCTGCCAAATGTAAACGAGGTTGCGCCTACATTATATGGATGATTCAAAAATTCACCGGCCTTGTCATATATATAATCGTCGATATCAAGGTTTTCCATTAGCTTAATAAGCCATAGAATAGCTGCAATTTTAACCAGAACGTTCTTGAATTTATTTTGAAGTATCTTAAAATCAAGGTACGAGCTAAAGTTATTTGCAATTTTATTCGCTTCGAGCTGAAGGAACAAACTTTCCATCAATACCTGTATAAACAGATAGAAACCAAAAGCTAAGCAAAGGTTAAATACAGTCGTAACGCCAATGATCTTCGCCAGGCTAAACCGGCCGATGATGTTGAGGATAAATGCTATCGCATTGCAGATTATAAAAAGCTTTACCACCAGCCGTGTGCGGGTAGGGTAACCTTCGGTAGAGTTTTTTGAGCGTTGTAAAAACATAACGCTGGCAGCCACGCTCAAACCCGACAATATGAGCAGAAATACCCGGTCGAAATAACTTACTTCTATCAATAAATTGGTTATGCCGTAAAATATATAAAGTATAAATAAAGCTGCCCACAGTTTAAACAGCGGAGCCGGCCAAACTCGTTTTATTAAAACGCCCATGCAAATCATCATGACCAGCATAAGTATCTCCAAAAAGGCAAATGGCGGCTGATCGTAAAGGTATAAACCTAAAATAGTTGCGATAAGCAGCGACGAAATAATGGCGTGCTTTACAATATAATGCGGTTGATCTAAAGTGCTTTGGTAATGATCTTTTACCCTGATCAGCTTTTTCCGGCTTGTGTATATCCAGCTAAAGAACACGATAAACACAACTAACGTTGCGATGTGACTGACAATATTAATGTGGCTGGTGGTTTTCGGATCGAAAAAATATTTAAGCAGCCTCGAATTCAACCTGGTTGTTTTGCGGGCAACTGTGTCAAATGGCGCTATATTTTGTTTATTGTTTTCCCAGATATACCCATATTCATTCGTAAGTGATCGTACCGTAAAATCATGAATTTTTAAATCGATCTGGTCATTGATATCAAGCAATAGCAAATCCTGGGCGGTTACCCTGTTTTGCAATAATCCAATCCTGATCAGGCTTTTTCGGATGCCGGTATCCAGTTTGGCCCATTTTTGCTGTATTAAATTAATTTGTGAAAGATACTTGCTTCGTAAGCCGGTGTCCGAAGGAATAACATGCAGTGTGGTATCCTTCTTAAACTCATTTACATTCTGATGTATCTTATTTAGCTTATCATCAGCATTAGCAAGGTCTTTTTGCCAGCTTCCAAGGTCATCACCGAAATGCGATACCATATCCCGAATGGTAAAGAGATAGCCCAGCGTGCTTGAACGGTCATTGGCTATCAGCCGGCCCATTACAGCCATCCGCTTTTCCATTGCCGGAAGCTTCTGATTTATTTCGGTGGTATCAAATCCCTGTGCATAGGTCGAATAATCCTGGTTATATAAACTGTTGTAGTATTCTATTTTTTGAAGAAAGGCATTTAACGAGTTGTCGGACCGTTTAAAGGTGCGCATTAATGAATCGCGCTGCAAAACGCTTCGGCGTAACGAATCCCTTAAAGAGTGATGAACCTGCGGCTTTTCCCGTTGTCCGTAACAACAGGTTAACCCCGTCAGCAGGAACAGCAGCGGCAAAAAACAACTGGAAAATTTACGCAGATTGTACATATTTAATGAGTTAACAAGCTTTCGATAGCCAAACGATACGAATCCATACCAAAACCGGCAATTACCCCCTTACAACTGGCCGCCAGCATGGAATGGTGCCTGAATTCTTCACGCTTATAAACGTTTGAGATATGTACTTCAATCACGGGTGCATTTATAGCAGCGATAGCGTCGGCTATGGCAACGGATGTGTGGGTATAAGCTCCCGCATTTAAAACAATGCCGTCATAACTAAAACCGACCTCATGCAGCTTATTTATAATTTCCCCTTCCACGTTACTCTGGTAATAATCGATCTGACTGGTTGAATATCGTTTCTGCAGGGTATCAAGATAGGCCTCAAAATTGGTATCACCATAAATTGATTTTTCGCGGACACCAAGCAGGTTTAAATTCGGGCCGTTAATAATTTGTATCTTCATCAGTTCAAACTTAACTAAAAACATTAGAAAAACTCAATTGGATTGGCGTTCGGCAATAAAAGGTTTCCAGGCTTACTTAAAATTAGAGAGGTCGCTTTCTGAAAATTCTATAGAAGCGTACACCCGCGACATAGAAAAGCTATATCAATTTTCTGACATTCAGCAGGTTAAACTCTATCCTGAAAATGTTAAGCTATCCGATCTGCGCTTGTTTATCGTTTGGGCTGCAGAATTGGGCATGATACCCTCATCGCAAGCCAGGATATTATCGGGTATAAAAGCCTTCTATAAATACCTGCTGATGGAGGATATGATCAAAATCGATCCTTCTGAACTGCTTGAATCGCCAAAAATTCAACGAAAGCTCCCCGATACATTAAGTATTGATGACATCAACAAACTGATAGACGCAATAGACGTATCCAAACCGGAAGGCGCCAGGAATAAAGCAATATTGGAGGTTTTGTATGGATGTGGCCTCCGGGTATCTGAACTAACCGAGCTTAGGTTGTCAAATTTGTATTTGGATATTGAGTTTATTAAAGTAGTAGGCAAGGGTAGTAAAGAACGCCTTGTGCCTATAGGCGGATCGGCGATAAAAGCTTTGAAAATCTGGATCGAGAATATTCGTGTGCATATACCGATAAAAAAAGGCGAGGAGGACCTGGTTTTTTTAAACCGCAGGGGAATCAGGCTAAGCAGGGTTTATATTTTTATGGTCATTAAAAAATTGGCACAACTCACTGGATTAAAGAAAACGATAAGTCCGCACACGTTCAGGCATTCATTTGCAACGCACCTGGTTGAGGGCGGCGCCGACCTGCGTGCTGTGCAGGAAATGCTTGGGCACGAGAGTATTACCACGACTGAGATTTATACTCACCTGGATAGGGAATATTTGAAAGGGACGATCAAAGGATTTCACCCACGCAGCTAGGACTAAGATTTATTGGATTGGTAGGATTATAGGATAAATATGGGTTTAGGCTCTTAAATCGACGCCTTTATCATTCGGTCGCGGCCGCTCATGTCCTTTCTTAGTTCAATGTTTTTATATCCTTTATCAGACAGTAAATCAACCACATCCTGTCCGTAACTCTCGTTTATCTCGAAAAACAGCAACCCTTTTTTAGTAAGGTGATCCAGTGCAAAATCAGCAATCGCTTTATAGAATAGCAAAGGGTCATTCTCCGGGACAAAAAGGGCGGTATGCGGTTCAAAGCCTGTTACATTTTGATGCATTTGTGTTTTGTCGTGCAGGGTAACGTAGGGAGGATTACTTATAATGATTTCGAATTTCGGATGTTCAATTTCGAATTTAATATTAAGTATATCAACCTGAAAATATTCAATTTGAACATCGTTTAACTTCGCGTTTTCTTTGGCTGTTTTTAAGGCATCAGATGAGATATCGATAGCCCGGACTTTTACATCCGGTAAGTTTTTTTTAACGCTGATGGCGATACACCCGCTGCCGGTGCCAATGTCTAAAATACTGCCAACTGCCAACTGCTCATTGCTGACTGAGGATAACAACCATTCCACCAGCTCTTCAGTTTCAGGCCGGGGTATAAGAACGGCAGGATCAACTTTAAAGGTTAGGCCATAAAATTCTGTTTCGCCTAAAATATATTGCAAGGGTTTGCCTGTTTTTAATCCGTCGAGTACATTAAACAGTTTTTCTAATTGCTGGTCATTTAACTCATTTTCGGGAAAAGCTTTGATTTTGGCTTTTGTTAAACCGGATATTTCGCTTACTGCCAGTAGCGTAATTGCTTCCAATTCATTTGTCTCGTATATTCCCGTAAGGGCCAGTTTAAAGGCGGCAAAAACATCCCGGATAGTTTTCATGCAACAAAGTAACATAAAAGCTACTTTTGCTGCGTGGTAGAACATGAAAAATATATGCAGCGTTGCCTGGAGCTTGCCCGGCTGGGATTAGGAGCTGTTAGCCCGAATCCTATGGTGGGAGCTGTAGTTGTTTGTGATGGTAAGATAATAGGAGAGGGTTACCACGAAAAATATGGCCAGGCTCATGCCGAAGTTAACGCTATTCAGCAGGTTTTAGATGGGTTCGATAATTATGAAGAACTGTTAAGACGATCCGCTATCTATGTTTCATTGGAGCCTTGTGCCCACTACGGCAAAACCCCGCCATGTGCCGACCTGATCATCAAACATCAAATCCCCAGGGTAGTAGTTGGCTGCCGGGACCCTTTTAACCAGGTAAACGGAAAGGGTATTGAGAAACTGCGGGCTGCCGGAGTAGAAGTTACATGCGGCGTTTTCGAAAAGCAGTGTCAATGGCTTAACCGCCGCTTTTTTACCCGCGTGCAAAAACACCGCCCATATGTGATATTAAAATGGGCGCAAACAGCTGATGGTTTTTTCGCGCCTGATAATGGCAAACAGCTGTGGATAACCGGGCATGAGTCAAAGAAATTAGTTCACCAATGGCGGGGCGAGGAAGATGCGATATTGGTTGGGAAAAATACTGCGCTGATAGATAATCCCAGGCTTGATGTAAGGTACGGAGAGGGAAAGTCGCCCATCAGGATCGTTATTGACCGCCGGCTCGAATTGAGTTCAGGTTTAAACCTGTTCGATCAATCGGTGGAAACATTGGTTTTTAATGAAATTAAAACCGGCGTAAATGGGAAGATTAAATATATAGCCCTGGAGGATTTTGACCGGTATGTACCACAGTATATTTTATACCAATTATACCTGCGCGATATTCAATCTGTAATTATTGAAGGGGGCGCACATACGTTAAATTCCTTTATCGACGCCGGCTTATGGGACGAGGCCAGGATTTTTACCGGAAAAGATACACTGACAAGCGGCATAGAAGCTCCAATAATAACAGGTAACTGTATAAGCGAAACCTTATCCGGCCCGGATGAATTACGGATATTGGTGAATAGTTGAATGAGTAAAAAACAATCGACCACTCACTTCATCACCACAATCAACTGAAAATATGCTATTTGATGATACGTACCGAACGATTGAGAAACCTGCAGAAGGGATATTCCGTGATAGGGGCAGCAAGTTTTTGAGTTTTGCGTACCCGATAACGACGGAAGCTGATATTAAGGATATTTTACTAAAACTAAAAGCCGAACATCCGAAGGCAAATCATCATTGCTGGGCGATGCGGTTAAGTATCGACCGCTCTGTTTTTCGGCTAAACGACGATGGAGAACCCTCTGGCACAGCAGGCAGGCCAATATTGAATACTTTGCTGTCGCAGGATATTACCAATATTGTCACTGTAGTTGTTCGTTATTTCGGAGGGACATTATTGGGTGTGCCTGGGTTAATAAGCGCTTACAAAACAGCTACAGCAGAGGCGCTTAAAGCTGCCGTCATTATCGAAAAAACTGTAAATGACATTTATCTGTTGGAATTTGACTACACTAAAATGAACGATGTAATGAAGATCATTAAGGAAAATAACCTTGATGTCATTACACAATCTTTTGAAACGGAGTGCAGTATTCAGTTGAGTATCAGGAAAACGCAGGTAAATTATATTTTAACAAAATTGGAAAAAGTCGAAGGGATAAAGCTAACCTATAGTAAAACGGTCTAAAGTTCAGGTATCACCCGAACGTCGGTATCCGCACGCACTCATATTTAATGTGACGATAAACCCCATCGCCTGATTATAAAATCCAAAAAATAAATGCGTATTTTGCCCGCATATGCAATCTTTCGAAATAGATAAGTCGGACCTGTTGCGCATTAAAACTGCGCTTGAAGGCGACGATGCTGAATTACAGCGTGTTCTGAAAGAATACCACGCTTCGGAGATTGCTTTGTTGTTCGAAAAGCTTCCGCAGGAAGCTAAAGAACGAATTATTAACGTTCTGCCAACAGATGTTGCTTCGGAAGTTATATCCGAAATGGACGAGGAACACCATCCCGGCGAGCTGCTCATTAATCTGCATCCCGAAAAACGTTCGGAGATTGTAGAAGAGCTGGATTATGACGATGCAACCGACATTATCTCGCAACTTGACGAGGACGAGCAGCAGGAGATATTAGAAGACATCGACCAGGAAGACGCTTCCAGCATTCGCGCATTGTTGAAATACGATGAGGATACGGCAGGTGGTTTGATGAACTCCGAAATCATCAAGGTAAATATCAACCTTGATAAAAAAGCTGCACTTGACGAGATTATCCGCCAGTCGGAGGAAATGGAGGAGTTCTATACCATTTACGTGGTTGATGATCACGACATTTTGCAAGGCATACTTTCAATTAAATCAATATTAAAAGCACGTCCCGACGCGAAGGTTAAGTCGCTGGTTGAAAAGGATTTTGTATATGTAAAAGCAGATCTTGACCAGGAGGATGTGGCTGGTTTAATATCGCAGTATAATTTAACGACTATACCTGTTGTAGACGACAACATGAAACTGCTGGGCCGGGTTACAGTTGATGATATCATCGACGTAATGGAGCAGGAGAGTACGGAGGATATATTGAAAATATCCGGGGTATCGGAAGATGAGGAACTGAGCGGTAATTGGAAAGATGCTGTAAAAAGCAGGCTTCCGTGGCTGGTTATCAATTTGGGCACCGCTTATTTAGCCGCTTCCATTATCCGTCATTTTACGACTACGGTATCTGAAATTCCAATATTGGCCGCCTACATGACCATTATTGCAGGGATGGGCGGTAACTCGGCGACGCAGGCCTTAGCGGTGACCGTGAGGCGTATTTCACTGAGCGATCTAACCGATAACCAGGCCTATAATACTGTTTTAAAAGAGTTTTTAGTAGGATTGTTAAACGGCGCGGCCAACGGACTGATCGTATTTTTTATCGCCTATTTTTACGATGCCGATCCGTGGCTGGGGTTGGTGTTATTTTTAGCCATGACGGGTAACCTTATTGTAGCAGGCCTTACCGGCTCATCCATACCGCTTATTTTAAAAAGGGTAGGGATCGATCCGGCCGTAGCATCGTCTATTATCATCACTACCTTTACCGATTGTGCCGGATTTTTACTGCCGCTTTGGTTTGCGACAGAAATATTGGTTCCCCATTTAAAACATTTGCATCATTAATATAACTAACTAAATATCCCAAGTGTAATGACCGAAGTAAGATACGACTGGACAAAAGAAGAGATCGCCGAAATATATCACAGACCATTGCTGGACCTGGTTTATGAGGCGGCAAGTGTGCATCGCGAAAATAAAGATTATTCAGAAGTACAGATCAGTTCATTGATCTCGATAAAAACGGGCGGCTGTCCCGAAGATTGCGCATATTGCCCGCAGGCAGCGCGTTATAACACAGGCGTTGATGTGCATGCCATAATGCCGAAAGAAGAAGTTATCGCGGCGGCTCAAAAAGCGAAAAGTGGCGGCGCCTCAAGATTGTGCATGGGTGCTGCATGGCGCGAAGTACGTGATAACCGCGACTTCGATAAGGTGATTGATATGGTGAAGGCGGTAAATGAACTGGATATGGAAGTTTGCTGTACTTTGGGCATGCTAACCGAATCGCAGGCACAACGCCTGGCGGATGCCGGGTTATACGCCTATAATCATAACCTCGATACCTCTGAAGAAGATTATAAACGAATAATTACTACGCGCACTTACGACGACCGTTTGAAAACGCTTGAGTACGTGCGAAAAGCAAAAATAACTGTTTGCAGCGGAGGTATTATCGGGTTGGGCGAGACGGTTGAAGACCGCATTTCTATGCTTAAAACATTATCAAATCTACCTAAACACCCTGAATCAGTGCCTATTAATGCTTTAGTGCCGGTACAGGGTACACCTTTGGCTGACCAGCCGAGAGTTTCAGTTTGGGAGATGGTAAGAATGATTGCAACAGCCCGAATTATTATGCCCAAAACGGTGGTTCGGCTTTCTGCAGGCCGTACAGAAATGTCGGTGGTTGAGCAGGCATTTTGTTTTATGGCCGGCGCTAATTCTATTTTTGCAGGTGAGAAATTGTTGACTACGCCTAATCCATCTTTTGATACAGATATGGCTATGTTTGAATTACTTGGATTAACGCCACGCAAGGCGTTTAAGAATGGGCGCCTGATGAAAGAGGCTGAAGCGATTTAGATTGCCGGAAAACGTTGTAAAGGGTGACAATATCACGACATCATGAAACGTATTAAGATCAATACAACCTGGGAAGAAGATGAAGAAGAACGTCTGCACTTTTTCTCAGGTCTTTCGTATTCAGATCGGCTGAAATATTGTTTCAGGTTGCGTCATAAGTATAATTTTCATAAGCAGCCTTTGGAAAAAGTGAGAGTTTTTAAAATTTATCATTCTTACAATGGCATTTGATATTGAAGATGAATTTCCCTTTGTAAATTCTTTTCAGCAATGCGGAAATTGATAAATAAAAATTATATTATTCTGTAAATTAATATATTAAATGTCATTGCTTAAAGCGAAACAGCAATGCCCTTTGTGATATTGCAGTACTGCCATACTAAACTTTCACGCCCATTAGCGCACGCCAGGCCCATCGAGTCAGCGGGTTAAACCCGTTCCAGCTTTTTACAAAGTCAACAACACCGTCAAGACCAATTTCGGTGAATTTCGTCTTGTAATTTTTTAGGGCCATTTTATAAACAGCGTCCGGATCAGCGAGACCGATCCGGTTGTAAATTTCTTTTTTAACATACAGCCTCCGGATAAAATAGGTATTAAAAAGGATGACGAAGCTATACAGAGTACGTTTGACAAATCCGGCTTTATCGCTATATCTTTTTAATAAACCTTTAGTAAAGTGAATATGCCGGCCTTCTTCAATGCTGTGCAAGTCGAAAACCTTTCTCAAAACCAGGTATGAGGCAGGGAATTTTCGGGTTTTATCCCCGTAAGTATCAGTAATAAGCTCAACTGAAAGACTGCCCATAAATAAAAAATCAACAGGCATAAATCTCGCTGTGAATAGCCCTATCCAACGCTGCACAATTGACGGTTTTATAGGGCTGCCGTTTAGCTTTTGAATTGCCTGCTCAAACATCTCCTGGTGCCTATACTCCTCTATCATTTCGCGCAGTAGAAACCTGCGTATGATATTGTCGGGTTGCAGGGTAAGGACATACCTGCTCATGAATAAACAAAATAAACCCTCTCCCCAACCATAAGAAAAAAGTACCTGCACCATTTCGTGACGGCCAAGCTCAAGTTTTTGGGTGTCGGTTAGGTTATCGTATATTGCCATCCCCTGCAGGGAATTCAGGTTTTCGGGCAAAAACACTTCGCCGGTTTCACGCTCTTCCTTCCAGGGCACATAAGTTTCCGGCATTAACGGATGCTCCTTGCTTATTTTTATTAAGCGCTCAACTTCCTGGTCATCCATGATTTTAATTTGTTACCGTTACGGCCACAAGGTATACCTCGTTGCTACAATAATTTAAATAACGGCCGTTATAACTATTGGTTTGCAAGGAGGCGGTTTTCGGGATTATACCGCAAATAACTGTCCAAAATCTTTAAACGATTTAAATTCGAGCGCATTGCCGGATGGGTCCAAAAAAAACATAGTAGCCTGTTCGCCCGGCAGGCCTTTAAAGCGGATGTAAGGTTCAATCACAAATTTAGTATTATGGCTCCTTAACCTTTTTTCCAGGTCGTGCCATTGTTCCCACTCTAGCACCACGCCGTAATGTGGGACCGGCACATCATGCCCGTCAACAGGGTTAAAATGGTGGGTTGTTTGTTCGGCCGGGCGTGGTTTCAGATGGATAACAAATTGATGGCCATATAGATTAAAATCTGTCCAAATGTCCGAACTGCGGCCTTCGGTGCAACCTAAAACTTCCCGATAGAATTTCCTGGCTTCTTCGAGGTCGTATACAGGTACTGCTACGTGGAATGGAGTTAGTTTATTCATTGTTGGTATTATGCTATATAAAAGGGTTCAATTTCAATCGGGCAAAAGTTGAACTTTGGAAAAGCAGGATCCTCTTTATTAATATTAATGCTGCCGGTTTACCAGATATTTATTTAACAGTATATCTAAAAACCTGGCGGCCCAGATTGCCATCGCTATCCAGTCCTTCTATTACTGCCCGATACGTTCCTTTACCGTCCGCATTAAAGTATTCAAACGAAGTGGTGCCGGTTTTATCGGTCATTACATTGGGGTTCCAATAAATAGTGCTGCGCGTATCAATTTGCACAGGCTGGGATTCCCTTGGCCCGGCATATCGTGGCAGGTAAAATGTCCGTATTGCTGCATATCCTTTCGGCGTAAAAGTAATTTCACTTCGTTGCGGGATAAGGTCCTTTAATTCCTGTAAGCTGATTTTCTTCATATCAGGCGCCTTTTTCATATTAATAACTATGGCGCCATTAGTTCCATAGGCGCTATTAATTAGCCCCAATTCGTCCTTTGTAAATATTTCTACCGATTCAATATCAGCTGAATTTATTGAATTTAACGCATTTATATCCACAGGAGTGCCTCGCAAGAAAATCTGGGCGGGCACTTTTTTTCCCTGGTTATAATCGCGTGTTACATAAAAGTTCTCCTCGTTAAAAGTCATTCCCATAGCCATCGTCATAAGGCAACTTAACACAGAAGAACAGTCCTTCAACTGGGATCCGGGAATAAGCCGGTCAGGTTCGGCGCTCAAACTTGCCAGGCTGCCAAAATCCCTATGACTAACGGGTTTTGCTATCCTCGTGTCTTTAATAATTACCTCTTTTAGTGTATGCGTACTATTAAACTTTACCTTGCTGTTTTTTAAATATGCACTAAGCGTGCTGTCGATATTTACAATCTCGTCTGGTGTGTTATAATTAACACCGATCTTTTGATAAGGATCACCATCAAGGGATAGCACAAGGTCACTTGACCGGGGATTGTTACGGGCACTTATTACTACTTTCGAGGAATCTGAAAATACAACATTCGAAAATTTAAACCTGCCGTCAATATCCGTTACCGCATTTTCTGAATGGTTTTTATCTGCAATTAATAAATGCACATTGCCATTTTTAACTGGTATGCCATTTGAACCCCGCAACGTACCTGTAATATCAATTCCCAATTCGGGGGTGAAAGTCACAGCAGGAAACTTATTACCCATAATGCCATCGTATGAAAAACGCCGGTAACCCTGGGTTTGCATTAAGATATCAAGATCTGCCGAGGTCCTGTCATCGGGATGGGCAAAATAATAATTTGGCTTTTCAATATAGCCTTTTATATCAGAAGTGAGCAACAGGTTAGTAAGTATGTTGGTCTCGGCGTTTTCGTTAAACGGTACTTTAGCTTCGTCAATGACTGATATGGAGAAATTACCTTCAACCGGTTGGCTGTTGTTTTTTGCCGTAAAATTTAATTTCACCTTTTGCCGTGTAAAGTAAGATGGTTTATCAGCTGTTAATGATAAGTTCAGCATATCGTTATGCTGTATAAATGCTATTCGTTCACTTAGCGGCTCACCTTCGTCCGAAAACAGAGTTACCTGGACAATTCCAGTCGGAAACTTGCTTTTTGGAATACTCGCGCTATAAACCAGGTCATGAAGCTGCATTTGCGCTCCGTAACAGATCACGCCGCCCGATTTGCCAAGAATATAAAAGGACTTTCCCTCGTACGCTTTAAAAAATGACGCATCAGACTGTAGCTTTAATCTTAACACATCAGCATCACTATTATCAAGGCCTAAAACAATACCTCCCATTTGTATTTTTGGCAATTCGGGCGTGGCAATTGAGCCGTCAGCAAAAGACACTTTTACTAAATATGTTTTGTTCTCAGCAGGGGTAAATGCAAATACACCCATTCCTAAATGCGACGAGGTAAACTCTGCTACAACTTTATTTTCATTGTCGGTAACGGTACCCTTTACATCTATGCCTAACCCATTGGGGGTTGTTGCTTTATAGGCCATTTTGGTTCGAATGCCAACAAGTAACTGGCCTCCCTCCGGAAAAAATTGCATGTCGTTCGGCCGGGCTACAGATTTTAAGGAAAACAGACTGGATAGCTGCTTGCGGTTTCCATTATCCAACACGGTAACCAAAGTGGCCGAATCTAAATTATAATTCTTCAAATTCGTAAAACTAATGTCGATGAAGCCATTTTTGTCGGTAATGCTTTTTCCTTTAATAATAGATTCGCCGTCCTTTTGCACACTCCACGTTATTTTTTTCTCGCCGTATGGCCGACCTTCATCATCCTTATAATATATTCCGGCGGTTACTTTCTTTGCCTTATTTTCGCCCGAACCTTTTAAAGATATCTCAGTGGCCAGGTTGTTGTTGATGGCATCGCCAATAGTTACGTTTTTATTAAAAAAATAGCCAGGATCGGAATTATTCATCCAGTTTGTATACGCAATTATCCTGTAATTTCCTTTTTTGTAATTGTTGGGAGAAAGTGCGATGCTACTCCACGCCACGCTATTTTTCACCGGTAACCTTAATGTTTCAATCAGCGAGTCGCGAGGCCCTAATATATCTACGTATACGATCTTGCTCAACGGCGAGGGTACATGGCGATCAATGGTAAGATAGGCTTTGAACCAAATGGTATCCCCTACAGCATAGTAAGGCTTATCGAAGTGTAAATAAACTTTTTCTGCCGGATAATCATTATATTGCTTAGCAGTCTTAGCCATTATCCTGTTTAAAACGGAAACGTCGTTTTGCGCGGATGCCGGTAAATAGCAAATGAAAATAGCTAATAGCGTAAGTGTTATTTTAAAAAACCTCATGAAATTAAATTGAACTGGCATGTAGCTGGCTAATATAGCCGATTGGTATCTAAATATGTTAAGAACCGCCCCGGTTTAACATATTTTAAACAAAAATTTTACCGAACAACCAGTTGTACCGTATTCCTGCTAATTTGCTCCAGCAGTATTGTTTTGTCTTCAGTTAATTCTTTTAGATGGCCGGCATTATAATGCCGCATGGTCATTAGGGTTAAGTTTTCATTGAATTTAACCTTAAAATCTTTTTTCAGGCTGATTAGCAATTTGTTAAACCGGTTCTCATTAAAGTCGATACAAACTGTAAAACTCAGAGCTGAGGTTTGCATCATATTAATTTTTACATGGTTTTGTGCAAACAGACCAAATATCCCGCTAAGGTGAGTTTCCGAAATAAATGAATAGTCTTTTACTGATATCGAAAGCAGCACCTGGTTTTGCTTTACAATAATAACAGGCCTCGAAAAGGTATTCACGCCATCCTCCTTGATTATCGTCCCGGCTCCGTCAGGGTCATTGAAGGGCTTTACAAGTAAAGGAATTTCGGCATTTTGAAGCGGTTTGATGGTTTTAGGATGGATCACGCTTGCACCGTAGTAAGTCATTTCGATGGCTTCGGCATAAGAAAGCTCATCAAACTTTACCGTATCCGAAAATAGTTTCGGGTCGGCATTTAATATGCCGGGAACATCTTTCCACGTTGTGACAGATTCGGCACCCAGGCAAGCTGCAAATATCGATGCGGTATAATCCGACCCTTCGCGACCCAGAGTAGTGGTAAAGTTTTCGGACGTCCCGCCTAAAAAACCTTGTGTTACTACAATGCCTTTTTGCATTAGTCCGGGAATATCTTTGGTAATGCTCGCACAGGTTTTGTCCCATTGCACGACACCTTCACGGTAAGTATTATCGGTATGGATGTATCCGCGCACATCAACCCACCGGCTTTTTAGGCCGCTTTTGTTCAGATACGCTGCAACGATACGGGTGGATACCAATTCGCCGATCGATACGATCTGGTCGTAAATAAAATCAAAATCGTCCTGGGGCTCGTCTTCTATAATCCAGTCAATTTCAACAAAAGTATTGGCTACCTCATTAAAAATTGGATCAGATGGTTCAAATAAATCGTTTACTATGGCGTGATGATATTCCTTTATCTCATCAAAAATAGCCTGAATATCATCCGATCGTTCAAAATACGCTTTTGTTAACCGCTCGAGTGCATTGGTGGTTTTACCCATTGCCGACACGACCACGAGCAGCTCGTTTTCCGTGTATTTTTTAACCACATTACCCAGGTTAACCAATCCTTTGGCATCTTTTACAGAAGCCCCTCCGAATTTAAAAACAAGCATTTATTGTGAATAATTATAAGTCAACGGAAGAGAGCTGTTGTTTTGATAAGGATGCATTAAGCCACCCGGCCTCAACATGGGCTTCATATTTTTTATAAAAATCTATAGCAGGCTGGTTCCAGTCGAGTACCTGCCATACCATGCCGCTCAGGCCCAGTTCCTTTGCCTCACGCAGGAGCCGGTCGAACAGTAATTTACCAAAACCTTTGCCGCGCATGGGTTCGGTAATAATCAAGTCTTCCAGGTACATACGGCAGCCTTTCCATGTGGAGTAACGAATATAATATAGCGCGAAGCCAACAATCAAGCCGTCAACTTCGGCAACAAAAGCTTTCCACACGGGCTTGTTTCCAAAACCTGCATCTTCGAATTCTTTTAACGTCACGGTAACTTCGTCGGGCGCTCGTTCAAAAAGTGCCAGTTCATTCACCAACTCCATCAGCCGGTTGCAGTCTTCTTTTTTTGCTTCTCTTATTTTAAAGTTCATTGGTTCAATTGTTCATTAGTTTATTGGTGGGAATAGTTTAGATTGCCACACATAAAATCCGAAATCGAGCCCGATAGCTATCGGGACGATATCCGAAATCAACATTAGTTATTTTTCCAGTGCTTTATCACCCGTTGCCCGAAGATGGTGCTTCCTACCCGTATCATTGTGCTGCCTTGCTCAATAGCAAGTTTATAGTCGGACGACATGCCCATCGAAAGGGTATCAAATGCCGCATCCTTTCTGAAAAAGCTTTGCTTTATTCCATCGAAAAAAGTCTTCAGCTCGTAATACTCTTCTTTGATCTGTTTTTCGTTACCGGTATTGGTGGCAATGCCCATAAAGCCCCTTAATCGAATGTGTTTTAATTCGCCAATCTGTTCATTTCGAAGTAGTTCAATTGCCTCGTCAAAGCCAAGGCCAAATTTAGTTTCCTCGTCGGCGATATATATTTGAAGCAGGCAGTCAATAACCCGGTTGTTTTTTGCTGCATGTTTATCAATTTCCTGTAAAAGCTTTAAACTATCAACGGATTGTATCATGCTGATAAAAGGAGCGATATATTTTACCTTGTTGCTTTGCAGGTGGCCGATCAGGTGCCATTGGATATCTGCGGGCAGATGCTCGTGCTTTTCAACCAGTTCCTGCACCATATTTTCTCCAAATAAGCGTTGCCCCGCATCATATGCCTGCTTTACCTCCTCAACTGGTTTGGTTTTGGATACCGCTATAAGGGTCACGTTGCTATGGGCGGTTTCGTTTTTTAAGCTTTTGATATTATCTGAAATGCTCATTTATCCGTAATTTTGCTTAATTATGAGCCGCTAAATTACAGAATGCTAAAATATATCACCTTGTTTTTTTCAGTATCGGTTTTTTTATCTGCCTGTAAGCAGAATAAAGCTGCCGTCGGCGTTATCGATAGGGGTCGCATGACCAGTTTGCTGACCGATGTTCATCTTGTAGACGGAAGATTATATCTTGTTAAGCAAGAACCGGATAGCCTTTACAAATATGGGACTGGCAGGTACGTTGCGCTATTTAAAAAATATCATACTGATTCCCTTCAGTTTAAAAAGAGCATGCAGTACTACGCTACCCAACCGCTGGAATTACAGAAGATATATGATCAGATTATGCTTAACCTGAAGCAAAAGACCGACTCTCTTAATAAACTACAATTAAAACAGAATGCTTTATCCAAATAACAGCGCTGATAAGCTGGGGTTTACCGAGATAAAGGGACTGATAAAAACACATTGCCTGAGCGAAATGGGCCGCCAAATGGTGGACCGAATACAGGTGATGAATAACTTCGAGCAAATTCGTAAGTTTTTGAGCCAGGCTAACGAGTTTAAAAATATCCTGGAAAACGACGTCGCTTTACCCATACATCATTTCTTTGATATCAAATCGCTGGCCAACAAAGCTAAGATAGAAGGCGCTTTTTTAAGCGAAGAAGAGTTTTACCAGGTACAGGCCTCGTTAACTACTGTATTTGCTGTTATCGGCTATTTTAATGAGCGAGAGGGCCAGTATCCAAATCTGGAGGCATTGTTTGAACACTTGCCGATTGAAAAAGCCATTCTTAAAAAAATCGATCAGGTTTTAGACCAGAAAGGAAAGATCAGGCCAAATGCTTCACGGGATTTACTGGAAATCACCTCGGGCATAGCAAAAGCCGAGCAGGAGGCCAGGAAAAAGATCGACCAGGTATTTAAAAACGCATCGGCCAGCGGCTGGACAGCAGATGGGTCGCTAACCGTACGCGACGGCCGTTTATGCATCCCTTTACTGGCAGAGAATAAGCGGAAGGTAAAAGGGTTTATTCACGATGAGTCTGCTTCGGGCCAAACGGTTTATATAGAGCCTGAGGAAGTTTTTACTTTAAATAATCGTATCCGCGACCTTGAATTTGAACGCAGGCGCGAGATCATCAAGATCCTAACCGGTTTAACAAATGAGTTACGGCCTTATGTGCCGTTGCTGTTATCCTATCATTCACTGCTAACTAAGCTAGATTTTGTAAGGGCAAAGGCACTTTTCGCGATTGATATTGAAGCTGAAATGCCGGCGGTGGTTGATGAACCGCGGTTATCGCTTACTAATGCCCGTCACCCACTGTTATACCTGAACTTTAAGAAAGAACACAAAACTGTTGTACCCCTGAATGTACGGATAGATGACCACACGCGAATCATCGTGGTATCGGGGCCGAATGCCGGCGGTAAATCGGTTTGTATGAAAACCGTCGGGCTTTTGCAGATGATGGTACAGGCAGGGTTATTAATTTCAGCAGCAGAGGCCAGTACTGTTGGCGTATTTAAACAGTTATTTGTTGATATTGGAGACGACCAATCGATTGAAAGCGACCTGAGCACCTACAGCGCCCACCTGTCGAAAATGAAAACCTTTGTTGAGCAGGCGAACGGGAAGACGCTGGTGCTGATAGACGAATTTGGTACAGGCACCGACCCGCAATTTGGCGGCCCGATCGCGGAGGCGGTACTGGAATCGCTGAATCATAAAAAGGTTAGGGGGATGGTTACGACGCACTATTCGAACCTTAAAATTTTTGCCAGTCATACCGAAGGGATCGAAAATGCGTCGATGCTGTTCAATAATGTGGAAATGCAGCCGCTATATATGCTCGAGGTAGGCAAACCGGGAAGCTCATATGCTTTTGAGATCGCTCAAAAAATTGGCTTGCCGCAAAATGTGCTCAACCTGGCAAAAAACAAAATAAGTGCTGGTCAAAAAAAGGTGGATACTTTATTAGTAGACCTGGAGCGAGAGAAAAAAGAGATATTCGACACCAAAACGAAACTGGAGAAACAGCAAAGGCGGGTTAATGAACTACAGGCGGAAAATGAGAAGCTGAAAAGCTATTTCGACGAAAACAAGAAAGTGTTGCTAAAAGATGCTAAAGAGCAAGCTAAAAACATCATTTTAAATGCCAATAAGCTGGTTGAAAATACGATATCTGAAATTAAAAGCAGTAACGCCGATAAAGAAAAAACGCGCAGCCTGCGTGAGAACTTAAATATCGAACTGGAGAAAAATACTGTCAAGCCGGAGCCTGTTAAGCCGAGTCCTGCCGCTGAAGAATTGAAGCCTGGCGATTGGGTTAAACTGACTGATAGCGAAACGACCGGACAGGTGATTGAACTGATAAAAGATAGCGTAGTTATAGCGATCGGCGATTTGCGGACCGTTGCTAAAAGAAAACGTGTCGTGAAAGTTGCAAAGTCGAGTGTCCCTAAAGAAATCCGGAAAAGTTTCACTGGCCATACAAGCGACCTGGCCAGCTTTAGCCCCGAAATTGACGTGCGGGGCCTGCGTACAGAGGATGCATTGAATTCAATCGAACGGTTATTTGACCGGGCACTGATGATGGGTTTTGGTAACCTGAAGATCATTCATGGAAAAGGCGATGGAATATTACGCAAAATGATACGCCAGTACCTTAAGAAATATGACCAGGTTGACCGCATGGAAGATGAGCATGCCGACAGGGGCGGGGATGGTATTACCTATGTATATTTGAAATAGAAATAAATGTATGGGGTATAGATACATTATTGTCAGTTTTTTTGTCGCGATAACTGTTAACTGTGCCGCCCAGGTTAATATACGGGCCAATGATCCTCATATCCGTTATATGGGCCGCATCGCGCTGACCGATAGCGCCGCTGAGTTATCATGGTCGGCCAGCTCGGTTAAGATTAATTTTTACGGTAGTTCCGTGACAGCAACTTTGAAGGACGAACGCGCTGACAATAATTACAATGTGATTGTAGACGGCAAGGTGATGAAAGTTGTTCATCCCGCCGCAGCGAAAACAAACTATACCCTCATTTCGGGCTTAACTCCAGGCAAACACACACTTGAATTGTTTAAACGCACCGAATGGGCCATGGGTAAAACCTGGTTTTACGGGTTCGGATTGAGTAAGGGGGAGAGAATTTTGCCGCCGCCGGCTACTCAAAAACGCAAAATTGAATTCTTCGGCAATTCGATACCCTGCGGGTATGCAGATGAGGATACAACAGGGAAGGATAGGGGCACCAGCCAGTACGAAAATGGTTACGTTAGCTATGCTGCGATAACTGCCAGGCATTTTAATGCCGAATTTCATAATACATCAAAAAGCGGGATAGGTATTACCGTTAGTTGGTTCCCGCTGATCATGCCGGAGATGTACAATCGTTTAGACGCTACCGACCCGAATAGTAAATGGGATTTTTCGAAGTACAGGCCTGATGTGGTTGTTATCAATCTTTTTCAAAATGATTCGTGGATCGTGAACATGCCCAACAATGAGCAGTTCAAGGCCCGGTTTGGAACCGCCCCGCCAGCGCCAGTATTTATCATTGATGCTTACCGTAATTTCGTAAAAACCATCCGGGCAACATATCCCAAAGCGCAGATCATGTGCATATTAGGCAGCATGGATGCCACCAAACCCGGTTCCCCATGGCCGGGGTATATTGATGCAGCAGTAGCAAGTTTGCATGATAAAAGAATATATACCCATTTTATTCCTTACAAAAACACAAACGGACATCCCAGCGTCAAAGAACAGCAGGCCATGGCCGATGATCTGACTGGCTTTATCGAGCAGAAGATAAAGTGGTAGATGAAAGAGATTAGAGTTTGGAGATCAGTGATTAGGAAGCAAAAGTTTGCCTAATCTCCAATCGCCAACCTCTAATCGCCAAATTACGTTTCAATATGTTCCCGTTCATCATCATTATTATTTTCACCGACTTTTTGCTGGTCGGGTACCTCGTTCGGGCCGGCGATATTGGGTCCCTCATCATCTGCGGTTCCTTCCTGGTAAGTATTTCCCTTATGCGGCCTGTCGTTTTCACCATTGCCACGCTCCACTTTCTCGGGCTTTGGCGATTCGCCGGTTATCGTTTGATTGGGCTGTGCCTTGCTATAGTCTGGCCAGCCATCCTGGTTAGGTGATTTAAAATTTGTGTCTTCTGGATGCTCCTCGGAAGGTTCGGTCCGGGCAAAATATGCATTTGAATAACCGGCATTTTGCGAAGGATTATTTTTATCATCACCTGATGGCGTAACGTTGTTTTTGCCAAAATTATGGCCGCCCATCGGTTTACCCTCCATTACCGGTTTAACCTTAGCATCGCCGGGCCGGCCCGATAAATCATTTTCCTCAAGTTTATCATCGTCGTGAACACGCCACGCATTTGGCTTAACGTTAACCGCTTGTTTTGCATGACTATCCCTATCATCCAAAAGCTCTTCTTTATTAAATTCCATGGTGTTTTATTGGTGTATAATTATAATACACCGTCTTTCGGAATTGTTTCAATTTTGTTGAATTTGTATGCCAGTTTACGCCGATTGCACAAGAACGCAAGCAACCGGATTATTTTTAAAATATAAACTGTAAGTACGCGTCTTCGCCAATGGTGTATTGACAAAAAAAGCTAATTTTACCACCGACCAATTATTACAGATGAACAAAGTTGTTAGCAACGCGGATGAAGCCGTCCGCGGAATAGAAGACGGCATGACTTTAATGCTCGGCGGGTTTGGGCTATGCGGCCTCCCGGAAAACAGCATCGCTGCGCTGGTGCGAAAAGGGGTGAAGGACCTTACCTGTATTTCCAATAACGCCGGCGTAGATGATTTCGGCATTGGTTTGATGCTGAAACAGCGCCAGGTAAAAAAGATGATATCTTCCTATGTCGGCGAAAATGCCGAATTTGAACGGCAGTTGCTCAGTGGTGAACTTGAAGTTGAATTAATTCCGCAAGGAACGCTTGCAACCCGTTGTATGGCAGCTGGTTATGGCATGCCCGCTATATTTACCCCGGCGGGAATAGGTACCGAAGTGGCTGAGGGGAAAGAGGTTCGGAACTTTAAAGGCAAAGACTATTTAATGGAAATGGCTTTTGAAGCTGATTTCGCAATTGTGAAAGCCTGGAAGGGCGATACAATGGGCAACCTGGTGTATCGCGCGACAGCGAGAAATTTTAACGCCGTAATGGCAATGGCAGGTAAGGTGACTATTGCCGAAGTTGAAGAGCTGGTTGAACCAGGAGAGCTTGATCCCGACCATGTACATACGCCTGGTATATATGTGCACCGTATTTACCGGGGCACCAACTACGAGAAAAGGATTGAACAAAGAACGGTTAGCAAGAAATAAACACCTGTCATTGCGAGGAACGAAGCAATCGCGAACTATGCATACCGCCTATGCATAGCTACGGGATTGCCGCGCTATCGCTCGCAATGACATAATAATAAAATTATGTTGGATAAAGACGGCATCGCAAAACGTATTGCGAAAGAAATTAAAGACGGTTACTATGTTAACCTTGGCATTGGCATACCAACGCTTGTAGCCAATTATATCCCCGAAGATATTGATGTAGTGCTGCAATCCGAAAATGGCTTGCTCGGCATGGGGCCTTTCCCTATGGAAGGTGAGGAGGATGCAGATGTTATAAACGCGGGTAAGCAAACCATAACCATGTTGCCGGGTTCGGCTATTTTTGATTCGGCGATGAGCTTTGGTATGATACGGGCTAAAAAGGTAAACCTGACTATTTTAGGCGCTATGGAAGTATCCGAAAATGGCGATATAGCTAGTTGGAAGATACCCGGGAAAATGGTAAAGGGAATGGGTGGCGCGATGGACCTGGTAGCATCCGCCGAAAATATTATTGTTGCCATGCAGCACGTAAACAAGGCCGGCGAATCAAAACTTTTGCCCAAGTGCACCTTACCGTTAACCGGGATCAATTGTGTTAAAAAAATAGTTACCGAACTGGCTGTATTTGACGTACTGCCCGATGGCGGTTTTAAATTGATAGAGCGTGCGCCATGTGTGAGTATTGATGAAATTAAAAAGGCAACAGCGGGTAAATTAGTTATTGAGGGAGAAATACCTGAGATGGTGTTATGATTAAAATAACTTTTCCCTAAGTTGTTTTGAAATAGCCTCAGTCACACGAATAATATCCTCAGCTTCGTTAGAGTTATTTTCAATCACTTGGTCACATTCGTTTTTATACGGCAATAAGAATTCCTCATAAGCAGGTCCAACATGGTTGTGCCATCTGTACAGTACATCGTCATGCGAATATCCCCGCTCTGTTAAATCCCGCTTTAGCCGTCTTTGGAGCGCAATATCATTATCAGCTTCAATAAATATCTTTAGATCAAGCACTCCGGCTATCTTTCTGAAATGCATAATAAATAAGCCCTCGACAATGAGGATAGGGGCCGGTTTTATTTCAAGCATTCGCGGTACAACATCGGGATTATTGAAGGTATATTCTTTTTTCAGGATGGTTTCCCCGTTTATTAGCCGTTCTATATCGTTCTCAAAGTGTGCATGATCTATGGTCGCGGGCAGGTCAAAGTTGTAAAGCCCTATTTCCTCCTTTGTCATTTTATGGGCAACCGGGATGTAATAGTCATCCTGCGATACCAGGCACACCTCGTTTTGGGAAAAATGCTCAAGAAAACACTTTAAAAAAAAGGTCTTGCCCGAGCCGCTGCCTCCGGCAATACCAATAATAAAAGGTTTATTCATTCGGACTTCCGTAGCTGATATTTACATGAAAACGTTTGTCCAGGGCGCCTAATGAGTCGGCAACGTTTTTGGTCATCACAATTATAACGTCCCTGGTTGACTCGTTTTCGGTAAGACGGCCCACTACCTTCGCAAAGGTAGTGCGGCTGGTCATTGGGTTGGTTATTTTTATAACTGTGCCGATAGGAGCAGTACGATGCAGTACCAGCTTTTTATTTGGATCGAGGCCGGCGTCATCAACCCAGGTTGCAACTCCTCGCTCGTTTTTCTCATACAAACCAAACCTGTTTGCATTTAAATGACGTTCGGCAGTGCTGCTGTCTTTTATTGGCGCAACCAATGTCGAATCACGCTTAGCCGCCACGTGCATGTCAGTATGAACAACGGTTGTAGCTTGCGGTGCTTCCGATCTTGGTTTTATGATCAATACCTGGCCGGGAGCAAGCGTGTTTGATGTTAAATTATTTTGCTGTTTGATATTATCAACCGTCGTATTAAAACGTTTAGCAATACCATATAATGTTTCCTTGGGTGATACTTTGTATTCAAGGGGCGGCGCAGATTTTTCCTGCGATTGCTTTACCGGTTGTTTCACCACTTCGTCATCCTGCTTGGTATCCTGCTTTATTGATTGTTGCTGGTCACTTGTTGGGGTTTCCGTTTCCTCGGTATATTTTTTCTTTTTTTCTTCCTTAGCTTCCCTCGCCAACCGGGCCTTTTTCTCTTTTTTCGTTTCCTTTACCGCTTTTTCTGATTCTTTTTCCTTTGATTTTTTATAAGGAATATCAGTTGGTACGCTAACAACAGCGCCAATGGTCAGGGTTTCTTTTTTGCTGCCATTGTACTTCATGATGGCGGCAGGTTTTACATGGTAGCGTCTGCCGATAGAATAATACGTGTCTTTGGGTTTAACTTTAAACAGGATTACTTTTTTGCCGTCGTCATTTTTCACACCTACCGAGTCAACCAGTGTTTTGGCGTGTGCGGATACAGAAATGAAAGAAAATGTTACGGCAAACAATAAGATATTAAATTTCATAATTAACTTTTAGTCAATAAATTACAGGGCTAAAACCTTTAACTCTGATTTATTTTTAATATAAATTAAATGGTTTTTATGCATTATAAACGCCTCAGGCTGGAGTTTCTGTATACTTACGTTCAATAAATCTTCATAAACTATTTTAACGCCATTCATTACAAGTATCGATTGGGTTAATGTCCCGGCCTTTAACGCGTGCAAAGATACAATTCTCAAATTATTGTATTCAAGGTAATGTATTTGCTCGCCGAAAGGATGCATCGCAGCGATGCCGGCCGGTAAAAGCCGCGGCTGAATTATCGCTGGTACAACCACGCTGTTTTGTAATGGTTTATAAACAGATGGCTCGTAAACCCGTTTCGTTGCACCGGTTTTAACGTCGGCTAGAAATAATTTACGCGGATGTATATGTGTGTCGAATAAAACGGGGCCTTCGGCTGCCAGGTGGTCAAATCCGACGGTATAGTTGCTCCACAATATTTCGGCAGATTGGCTATCAACCGCAATCAAACCTTTGTGTGACGGACCTGTTTCAGATTGATAATTATGCAACAATAGCACACCATCGAATGCCGCTTCCATGCCTGTAAGCCACCGTTCGGGTATGGTAAAATCTTTGAAATTGACTATTCCGTCGTTCAGCTTTATGGCTGAAAACGAAACCTGTTTTTCGGCCGCATCTCTAACTTCGATAAATAGCGTGCCGCTAATTTCATCAATCTCCAACCGCCAGATATCGCCGTTAAAGTGTTCATCGATGTGCGGAAGAAAGTTCATCGCAGCAAATATGGAGATAAAAATTTTTGGATTTCAGATATTGGACTTTGTCAAATCAAGGAAATCCTTGAATCCTATAAATCATGGTTCAGACTATTCTTACCATATAAATTTATAAATTTGGCGGCTGCTGAGTTAAAAGCAGTTGTTTTACATTTTACATGATATATGAGTAAAGGGGTTGTAAGTAAAGAAGAAGATTATTCGCAATGGTATAACGACTTGGTGATCAAGGCTGATATGGCCGAATATTCGCCTGTAAAAGGGTGCATGATCATTAAGCCGTACGGGTATTCCATTTGGGAAAAAATGCAGGCTGTGCTGGATGTTATGTTTAAAGAAACAGGACATAGTAATGCATATTTCCCGCTATTTATACCAAAATCCTTTTTTTCAAAAGAAGCCAGCCACGTGGACGGCTTTGCCAAGGAGTGCGCAGTTGTAACCCATTACCGTTTAAAAAATGATGGCAATGGCAATATAGTTGTGGACGAGGATGCGAAGCTGGAGGAAGAATTGATCGTCCGGCCAACGTCGGAAACAATAATCTGGAACACCTATAAAGGCTGGATACAATCCTACCGCGATTTGCCAATTTTGGTTAACCAATGGGCCAACGTGGTACGCTGGGAAATGCGCACCAGGCTGTTTTTACGCACTACTGAGTTTTTATGGCAGGAGGGGCACACCGCCCATGCAACCGCCGAAGAAGCTATTGCCGAAACCGAACAAATGCTGAATGTATATGCTGATTTTGTGGAAAACTGGCTGGCATTGCCTGTCTTTCGCGGCAGAAAAACACCCAACGAGCGTTTTGCAGGAGCATTGGATACCTATTGTATAGAGGCATTAATGCAGGATGGAAAAGCCCTGCAGGCCGGAACATCCCACTTTCTGGGGCAGAACTTCGCAAAAGCATTTGACGTTAAATTCACGAATAAAGAAAATAAACTCGATTACGTTTGGGCCACGTCATGGGGCGTATCAACCAGATTGATTGGCGCACTTATTATGGCCCACTCGGATGATGCGGGTTTGGTATTGCCGCCAAAGCTGGCGCCGATACAGGTTGTAATTGTGCCTATTTATAAGCACCAGGAAGAACTGGATAATATTTCGGCATTTGTAAAAGAATTGGGCAAAGAATTAAAAGCAAAAAACATCTCATTCAAATTCGATAACCGTGATACCCACCGCCCGGGTGCCAAGTTTGCGGAGTATGAATTAAAAGGCATTCCGTTACGTGTAGCGATCGGCAGCCGTGATATGCAAAACGAGACCGTGGAACTGGCCCGTCGCGATACTAAAACAAAGGAAACTGTTGGCCAGGAAGGATTGACTGCAAGAATTGAAGGTTTACTGGAAGAGATCCAAACCAACATCTACCAAAAGGCATTAAAATTCAAGACCGAGAATACCACCGAGGTTGACAGTTATGATGAATTTAAACGCATGCTGGACGAGCAGCCCGGATTTTTATCTGCCCATTGGGATGGCACGCCTGAAACCGAGCAGCAAATAAAAGATGAAACCAAAGCCACCATCCGCTGTATACCTTTAGATAATAAGCGGGAGGCTGGCAAATGTATATTAACCGGCAAGCCATCGACACAAAGGGTGATTTTTGCACGGGCATATTGATAAAAGCATATAGTTCATGGTTGATAGTTCATAGCCATCAACCATGAACTATTAACCATGAACCAGAAATGAAATTCGCAACTAAAGCAATACACGCAGGGCAGGAGCCCGACCCAACCACCGGAGCGGTGATGACACCGATATACCAGACCTCTACCTATTGGCAGCAGTCGCCAGGGGATAATAAAGGCTATGAATATTCACGCGGTACCAACCCGACCCGCAAGGCTTTGGAGAATTGCCTCGCAGCTTTAGAGAATGCGCAATTCGGGCTTGCTTTTTCGAGCGGTATGGGTGCTACCGACGCCGTGATGAAATTGCTGATGCCAGGCGATGAAGTAATTACCGGCAACGACCTGTACGGCGGATCCTACCGCATGTTCACAAAAATATTTGCCAACTACGGGATCAAGTTTCATTTTCTGGATCTGTTCGACCCCGCCATTGTCAGCGAATACGCAAACGAAAACACCAAACTCATCTGGATCGAAACGCCGACGAATCCGACCATGCAAATTGTCGATATCGAGGCGATTGCCAAGATCAGCAAGGCGAAAAATATACTGCTGGCGGTTGACAATACGTTCGCCTCGCCGTACCTGCAAAATCCGATCGACCTGGGCGCCGACATCGTGATGCACTCTGTAACCAAGTACATTGGGGGGCACTCGGATGTGGTGATGGGGGCGCTGATGCTGAACGACGAGGAACTTTACAAACGCCTGTGGTTCATTTACAACAGCTGCGGCGCAACGCCGGGGCCAATGGACAGCTTCCTGGTGCTGCGCGGTATAAAAACCCTGCACCTGCGTATGAAAGCTCATTGCGAAAACGGCCGAAAGGTAGCCGAGTTTTTAAAAGACCATCCCAAAGTAGATAAAATATACTGGCCGGGCTTTACCGATCATCCCAACCACGATATCGCCAAAAAACAGATGCGCGATTTCGGAGGTATGATCTCGGTAACGCTGAAAGATGCCGGGCTCGTTGAAACTTTCCGGATCGTGTCCTCATTCAAAGTATTTTCGCTGGCCGAATCACTGGGCGGCGTTGAGTCATTGATCAATCACCCGGTCACCATGACGCATGCCTCCATACCAAAAGCCGAACGCGATAAGGCCGGTGTTGTGGATAACCTCATCCGCTTAAGCGTAGGGGTAGAGGACATTGACGATCTATTGGCTGATTTGGAACAGGCGCTGGCATAAGTGTTCATTTTGTTGTGAGATGAACAGGTTGAACATCTTGAACGCTGACAAATTACTATCACTAAAATATCAAGTCTCCCTCTATCTGGGGGAGACTATTTTATATAATTGTTTTTTTAAGGCAGTCATGAAGGCTTAGCCGTTTAGGGGGGCTGTATGCAAATAACTGATCTCAAAACTTTTCTCGATAGCAAGGTGAATCAATACAACAGGCCGGAGTTCATCAAACCCGACCCTGTGTCTATTCCGCACCGGTTCAGTAAACCGCAGGACATCGAGATCATGGGCCTGTGGGCCGCCGTACTGGCCTGGGGGCAACGCATAACCATCATCAATAAATGTAATGAGCTCATTACACTAATGGACGGCGCCCCCTACGATTTCATAACCAATCACAACGAAGCTGATTTAAAAAAACTGCTCCATTTCAAGCACCGCACTTTTAATGATGTAGATACCCTGTACTTTATTAGCTTCTTTAGGCACCACTATAAAAATCACGGATCATTAGAATCCGCCTTTATCCCGTCTTCTGTCATGCTGAGCGACAGCGAAGCATCTTCTTCGCCCGACAAATCGATGCGTGGCAAATTCGAAGGCGAAACAAAAAGCAAGGATGTCATCCTGAGGCTCTCGAAGGACGAGCGCAATGGCCCTTCGGAGGTATCGTCACCCGAGCCCATCGAAAAATACCTCAACCATTTTCGCGAATACTTTTTCTCCCTGCCCGATTACCCGCATCGTACTAAAAAACACATCTCGTCGCCATCGCAAAAGTCAACCTGCAAGCGGCTGAACATGTTCCTGCGCTGGATGGTACGAAAGGACAATTGTGGTGTGGATTTCGGTATCTGGAACCGCATCAAACCATCAGAACTCATCTGCCCCTGCGACCTCCACGTTGACCGTGTGGCCCGCAAGCTCAACCTCATCACCCGCAAACAAACCGATTGGCAAACCGCCGTCGAGCTCACCCAACGCCTCCGCGAATTTGATCCTGTTGATCCGGTGAAATATGATTTTGCTCTATTTGAGTTGGGAATAGAGGAGAAGTTTTAACAAACCCATCATCGCCATCTGCGGGTGGCAATCTGAAGGAGAAGTTACAAAAGGCCTGTCATGGTGAGCTCCGTCGAACCACGGAGCGATGGGCTTACGGATTAATATTTGAAAGATAATTCGTTCATTAAGCAATCAGATGATTCATGGCGTAAAGGCCTTTGCGCACATGGTTCGACGGGGCTCACCATGACAGCTTTCTTTAGGTTTTGAGAATAACCAAGTCATTGCGAGCGTAGCGCGGCAATCGCACCCTCTACAGATCAATTTCGAAAATCCGGCATTTGCCTCTCCAACCACTCACCCAATAAACTCAATCAACCACTCACCAACCCTAAGCTTCCTCTTTAAAATACACCTTATAATAATTCAGATGTTTATCGTCATCAAAACCCTTCTCAATCATTTCCTTATTGCCGTGAATATAAATATGGAAATTCTTATCCAGCTTTAATACGCTTTTGTAAACGCGCGACTGCTTTTTCACCGCGTTATCCGATATCTCGAAGGTATCCGCTATCGGGCTGTCAAACTCCTGCTCGTACTGGCTCTTAAAGTTTTTGAACGACTCAATAGCCTGCGGGTTGCCGATCACCTCGCCGGTAAACTCGTCCATATCAAAGGTGTCCTTCTCCTTAAAATACTTCATAGAGCGGTTCAGCAGGTCAATTTTATCCGCTTTGCTCATCTCAAACTCATCGTCCAGCTTTTGGGTGACGAAGTTTTTGTAGATGCCCAGCGTGTTGCTCGTTTGGTTAAAGCTGTCGTTTCGGATGCGCAGGTGCAAAAACTCGTCCTTCCAGTACACCGCAGCCTCCTGGCCGCTGCGGGCATGGTCGATCACCACCACCTTGTAGCCGTTTTCCTTTTCGATATTAAATATCAGTACGCCCTTGTCGAGCTTATTGATGTTAATGGCATTTTCCTCATAATCTACATTAAAGCCGCCCTTATCAGGATATACTTTCAGGTACGTTTCCTTATTTTCCGATTTAAAAATACCTATCGCATCAAGCAGGTTGCCCTCGATCTGCACCTTGTTGAAATAAGCCACATACAGCTCGCCCTGTTTTATATTGGGATGGTTGGAAACCTTGTACAGGTATTTGGCTATCTTTTCCGATGCTTCGTGAAACTTTTCCCGGTCGGCAAAAGCCTCGGTAACAAAATGATAAACCTCGTTCAGGTTAATATCGCTGCTGTGCGCCAGGTGGTACACCTCGTTCGCCTTTTCAAAAGGTGTCAAAAAGTACTGCATCAGCAGTTTGGGTATCAAATCATCCTTCAACTGCAACGGCTGCTCCGACAAAGCATACATCTCATTCTGCGACGGGTTGCCAACATGATGCACCGAAATAACATCCAGCGCGGCTTCAAAAAAACTTACCATAATTGCCCCGAAAGTAAGGAAATATTGTCTGAACCGTGATGAAAGGATTTAAAGATTGCCAGATTAAAATCCGCCCATCTTTATGCCGCTATGCATCTGCGCCTATCATCCTAAAATCCAACAAATCTTAGTTACCCTTTCTTTTGCTCGATAACAACATCCGGCCGGCGTTCGTCTTCCTTCATGCGCACCAGCTTGCCATCCGAAAAATAGTAATACATAAATATTTGCTTGCCCTTGTCATCAAAGTCAATGGCGCGTTTGTAAACCGAACGGTGGGCGGTGGCCTCCACCAGTTGCAGGTTCAGCTTTTGCTTGGCGGTAAATTCAGTTTCAGTCATACCAATGGTGTAAACCGGAACTTTGCAGCCCGCTAAAACAGATGCGAGCGATAATATAAGAAATGCTTTTTTCATGATTGTGATTTTGGTTGGGTTCTTATAAATGTTATTTGACATTTTGACCCGCTCTGCCCGCGAAGGTTTATTTAACGCGTGTTTTTCATTGTTATCGGATTCAGCGGAATCATGGTAGTTATCGGGAGTCAATGCATTTACATTAATGTCGCGCGCAGAGTTAACTCACCCGGTCGATCCGCTAAACCAGCGGACGACCACCCTCGCTACCGCAAGCGGTAAAGAGGGGAAGTCAAAAGAATAAATATTTTTTTTCTTCACCCTCTTTATGGTTTACCATAGAGAGGGTCGACGAGCGCAGCGTAGTCGGGGTGAGTCAACTCTACGCCATACATCCTGCCATCATCAAATCCAATAAATCTTAATCCTTACTTGGGTATTCGTCCAATCCGCGCATCCCCATGCGTTATCAGCTCGCAAACTTTAATCGCTGCCCCCTCAAAATCTTCCGCATCATCCTGCAGCAGCAGCCAGTTGCCGTGCCGTTCATCGCCATTCATAATAAAAGGGCCCAGTTCGGGGATATCGTTTTTTAAACTTTCGTGATGCACTTTGTCAGTAGCCACCCATATGCCGTTTAAGTCAGGTTCTTTGCCGCTCCGGCGCAGTATCAGCATGATGCGCTTTCCCCAATATATATAGTGCATGCCGAACATTTTTTTTACCGTTATCCCAGGCGGCAGGTAGTCAAAAATAAAATCAAAAGGAATCAATTTCGGCATAAGTTTTTCGCAGACCAAGTTAATATTTTACCTTAATTTTGTAGCCTTGTTTGCAGGATTATCTTCGCTGATCAATCTAAAAAAACAATCAACGAAATGCCCAAATCATTAAAATAAACGGTCCACAAATGATAAACCAACCCGAAACCATCGTCGCCCTCGCCACCCCAAACGGTACCGGGGCTATCGGCGTCATCCGTCTTTCGGGGCCGGGGGCTATAACTATTGCCGGCAGCGTATTCGGCGGCAAGGACCTCACCAAACAAGCTTCGCATACCATCCATTTCGGCAATATTGCGGATGACGGTTTAGTTTTAGATGAAGTACTCGTTTCCCTGTTCATCGCGCCGCGGTCGTACACCCGCGAAAACGTGGTCGAGATATCCTGCCACGGTTCTGCTTATATTATTGAATCCATTATAAAGCTGCTGATAAAAAGGGGCGCACGCTCGGCAAAAGCAGGCGAGTTTACTTTACGCGCGTTTTTAAACGGCCAGCTCGACCTTTCGCAGGCCGAAGCCGTGGCCGACCTTATTGCGTCAAATTCCAAAGCATCGCAGCAGGTGGCCATGCAGCAGCTGCGCGGCGTGTTCAGCAGTCAGCTGCAGTCCCTGCGCGACCAGCTCGTTCAGTTTGCCTCGCTGATCGAGCTGGAACTCGATTTTGCCGAAGAAGACGTAGAATTTGCCAACCGCGACCAGCTAAAAAAACTTACACACGACATCATCGGCGTTATCGGCAGCCTTATCCGGTCGTTCGAACTGGGTAACGCCATCAAGCAGGGCGTAAACACGGTTATCGCCGGCCGGCCCAATGCTGGCAAGTCGACATTGCTCAATGCTTTGCTGAACGAGGAAAGGGCCATTGTGAGCCACATCCCCGGCACCACCCGCGACACCATAGAAGAAGTGCTCAACATTAACGGCATCAACTTCCGTTTGATCGATACCGCCGGTATCCGCGAAGCCACCGACGCCATCGAGAAGATAGGGGTAGAGCGTACCATGGAAAAGATCAGCCAGTCGGCCCTGCTGGTTTATGTTTTTGATGCGACAGAAATTACAGCCGAAGAGCTAAAGCAGGATCTGGAAAACCTCCAAAAACCGGGTATAACCATTTTACCGGTCGCTAATAAATTGGATCTGTTGGAGGGAGAGATTGGAGGGGGGAGATCAGAGATTAGAGGTCAGAGGCCGGAAGATTCAATCTCCAGCTTCGCCCCAAAAAAGACTCAAGAGTCAGGACTCAAGACTCAGGACTTTTCCCTTCCGACTCAGGACTTAAGACTCAAGACCCACGACTATGTCGAGATTTCAGCAAAGGAAAAACTCCATATTGACGACCTAAAAAACAAGATATACGCCGCAGCCATAAAAGACCAGCTAACCGGTGACGAAACCCTGGTTACCAACATCCGCCACCTTGAGGCCCTGCAAAAGACCGAAGAAGCCCTCATCCGCGTGCAAGACGGCATTGACACTGTCACTTCCGACTTCCTGTCCATGGACATCAAACAGGCCCTGCACTACCTCGGCGAGATCACCGGCGCGGTTACTACCGATGACTTGCTGGAGAATATATTTAGTAAGTTTTGTATCGGAAAATAGGGCACTAATGATCTTTTACACGAGGTTCAATATCTAATGAAGGTTGATGTCGATATGGTTGACCCAAATAGCTGATCGGTCCGCGGTATTTTCAAAATCTGCAATCATATAATCTTTGTTATAACTTACTTTTTGTTTATAATATAGCTTGCCATTTACAATAACTGATATAGGTTTGTTCATGTCTGCCATTTCGGGCGATAATAGGATTGTAAAGGATTTTACATCAGAGGTTTCCACATTGAACACGTTGTTGCTAAAGTTTGCCCTTATCGCACATGATCGCTTCCAGTACTTAAAGCCGTTAAGCAGCGTATCGTGGCTGACGTAATGGTTGTCCTTTCCGGACACGACCCATTTTTTTATTTTAAAGTTGATATTCTTCTGCCACTCAGCCCGTTCAGAGAGGGTATCGAGCGCGTTAATTTTCATCCAGTCGCAACGCCCGTATTTCACATCATCGCATTCCCAATACAGTTTGGGATGAAAGGGATTGCGGGTTCGTGTTGCTAAGTCGGCAAACAGCAGTTGGTAGGCCGGCTCTGACGCATCGAACTTCGGGAACCAATGCGGGAAACCATTATAGCGGTGATCCTGGTAATCTGCGTCAATTTTCCTCATTGCTGCTGATAACGAATCATTGGCGCCTGGCGGATAATAATAGTCCGTGTCAGTTGATACATTGAAATATGACCGGTTGAGGATATTCCTGATATAGGTACCGCCGGTTTGCACCCGTGGCCGGGTGTTAAATCCGTAAAATGCAGCAAACGGCGAGGGCTGTTTCATCAGGTATGAAAACGAACCCGTAGCGCCATTGGAATGCCCCGTGATAAATATCCTATTATCATCAATATGGATCACTTCCTTAATTTGCCTCAATATGCCCGTGATCATAAAAAACCCCTTATCGGGATACATCCAGTTATAGTCCTTGTTACCATGCGGGTAAACCATAATCACGTCACCTGCATATTTGGTATAATACCGGTTCCAGCCGCCCGTATCCAGGGCAGCTTCATCCCTGTCGAGGAAGCCGGTATTACCGCTTACCGCGCCATGCAGGAAAAACATTAACGCATAGGCTTTTTTCGGATTGTAGTTGGGCGGCATCGCGACCAGGAAAGCTGTGCACAGGCTGTCGGTTAGCGGGAACTGCACAGAGAGATATCTTTCCCATATGGCGGGATAACCTGCATATTGCTTTATTTTTTGGTACGCCGAACGGGCATTGTCCTTTTCGAAATTAAGTTTTTTAAGCATCTGGTCCTTTTCGATCCGGTGCTGGATCGTCAGAACCGAATCCAGCTTTTTCCTTTCCTGCTGTTTAATGATCAGTTCTTTAGCCTCTATACCAGTTATGATCTCTTTCCACCTGGGGTCGTCCTTTAAAAAATCAAAGTTTTTGTCTTTTAGCAATCGCCCGCTAAAAACAAATACCTTGTTCAAATAATTAAAACGGACATAAGTGCGAATGGCTTCTAAAGCTTTTTCTTTATTATTGGCCAAACTCCAGCACATTGCCGACATATAAGCAAACCCATTCGAGTCATCCGTCTTCAGGTATAGATCGTAATTTGTACCTGCGCATGCGTAATCCTTTGCTTTAAAACATGAATCGGCTTTTGCAATATAGTTTTGGGCGAGTAAAAATTGGGGAATAAAAAGCAGCAGTGTGATAATTTTTTTCATCTTACATGGATTTATAGTCAAAAATCACAAGTTATCACGCCTGTAAAGAATTGAATTGACAAACCCGCATATATTATTGATGAACAGGGGTGCAAGGTCAATATCCAGTTTCGTCAATAAAAATAGCCCGTTCATGTATTTTTATACCGATTAGCCTTAAACGGTTATATATTTAGCTAATGAAGCGTAAGCAAATCATATATATCCATATTATCGCCTGGAGCTTTTTGTTCCTCAGTGAAATGTGGATGGAATACCTCGGTCACCGGTATCCGCACGACTTGCATACCTTTTTAAAACGCGTGCTTATCCAGGTCTGTTATCAGAGCATCCCCATAAGCTGTTTCTATGGTAGTTATTTTTTTGTGGCGCCCCAGTTTTTTGTTCACCGGCGATACCTGCTTGGTATTCTTTATTCTATTTTAACTTTAATAGGCATAGTCAGCCTACGTTATTTACTGGAATACCATTTCTTCATACCGGTGCTTGGTTTTGACAACTACCGGGGTCATCCATGGCCGGTGACTGATTATGTCGAAAATATCTTCTTCTATTATTTCCCTAAGTATTTTATCTATGGTCAACTGTATTTTTTCGCTGAAAGCTGGTATCGGGACAAGCAATTGAAACAAGAATTGCAAAAAGAGAAATCAATAGCTGAGCTTGCTTTTTTACGGTCGCAGGTCAACCCACATTTTTTGTTTAACACGATCAATGACATCTATGCACTTACATATCAAAAATCTCCGCGTGCTCCCGAAGCATTGCTGAAACTTTCGGAATTACTTCGTTACATGTTGCGCGAAGGCAATGCGGAAATGGTACCCTTAACGCAGGAACTGCGGTATATCGAAAATGTGATAGAACTGCAGCGGATCGGTGCAAAAGGTAAAGCTTATATAAACTTTGAAGTGGAAGGGTATATTGGCGGACAAGAAGTCGCTTCTTTGCTGTTTATTGCATTTGTGGAGAATGCCTTTAAACACGGCTTGCTGAATGATCGGCAAAATCCGGCTTGCATTCGTTTGACCGGAACCAGCGACAGTGTTACTTTTACTGTTCGTAACAAAAAGAACACTGGGCAAAAAGATCATACTGGTGGTATTGGTCTGGCTAATGTCAAGCGGCGACTTGAGTTGATCTACCCGGGTAAATACCAGTTGGATATCAACGAAACTGATGAATGTTATACCGTTAACCTAATTCTTCAAACCGATTTATGCATATCCGTTGTTTAATTATAGATGATAAACCTCTGGCTATCGATCTTTTAGCAGAATATACCCGGAAGATACCCTTCCTGGAATTAATCATGACGACTACAAACCCGGTTGAAGGCTTATCGATCGTGCGCGAACAGCAGATTGACCTGATTTTCCTGGATATGCAAATGCCCGAGCTAACGGGCCTGGAGTTTATAAAAATTGCCGGCAAACAGTGTAAGGTCATACTCATCACCGCTTACGCCAAATATGCATTGGAAGGCTTTGAACATGATGTAGTTGATTACCTTCTCAAACCGGTCGCTTTCGACAGGTTTTACCGCGCGGCTGGAAAGGCTTTAAAGTTATTGGAAAATGACAGTAAAACCGCGCCGGAAGAAAAGCTTATAGCTTTTACCGGGGAAAATAAACCGGCGGCCTATCTTTTCATCAAAACTGAACACCGGATACAAAAAGTCAACCTTTCGGATATTTTGTTTGTAGAGGGACTTCAAAACTACATCGCGTTACACACAACAGAGGGCCGTATTCTAAGTCTGCAACCTCTGAAAAAAATACAAGAACAACTCCCACCAAAGGAATTCGTGCGCGTGCATAAATCATACATCGTATCCTTAAGGCATATTGCCACGATAGAACGGGGCCGCATCAGCATAGGTGACAATATAGTCCCGGTCGGAGATAACTATCGGGAAAAGTTTTATCAATTGATTGATACCAACTAAAGTTAAAGCGCTGCTATAATCACCATTTTTTACGGACGTTAATATGCCATATTCTTGTCCGGTGATCGTGGCTAATTGTACTCGTCAGTTATATAAAATCAACCCGCCACTACTTCGACAAGATCACCAGCACTCCGCGGTATGAACTTCTGGTTGAATGAATGATTTTTAGCTTAGCGGCGTTGAAAAACCACCTTTACCTCACTCAAGGTATAGTCAATGCTACTCTTTGATTATGCAAACGATTTTAATCGATAAACCAACAATTCAAACGTTTTATTGTTAAACCGGCATTGCGTTATTGTAAATACGTTTACGTTAAATATAAATATAGGCCTACATATCTACTAATGTTGTTATGAAAATAAGCAAGTGCACAAAGTTGATCAATGCGTTATTTGTTTTACAAATACTAATAGCCGTACCCTTTTCGGGTAACGTTTTTGGGCAGCAGATAAAAAAAACAGAAGAGCAGCCAAAAACCCCGGAGCAAACAAAAACCGTAGCACAGGTTAAGGTACAGGCGGCGCAGGTCAATAACTTTGTCCAGCGGTTTGATGATAAATTTCTGATCAACATGGCGTTGGGGCGCAATCCACCCGAAACAAAAAAAATGCTGTTTTTATCAAATTCGCTGGGGTATGTTGCCTACAGTATACCGGTCGGGTTATTTATTGATGGTGCTGTAAGCCACGATATGCAAATGCGTCAGAACGCGCTATATATAGGTAGTAGCGCCGCTATAACATTGGGCGCTACCCTGCTGATGAAAACGGTATTTAAGCGCCGCCGTCCGTTTGTTCAAAATTTGAAGATCGTAGCCGTTTATAATGCCGGCAGCACCTCGTTTCCATCCGGACATACGTCAACAGCCTTTTCGGTGGCAACGGCATTGTCAAGGTCATATCCAAAATGGTATGTAATAATTCCATCGTATATATGGGCGGGTTCGGTAGGATACTCCCGTATGTATTTGGGCGTACATTATCCCAGCGATGTTTTCGGCGGTGCGCTATTGGGCACTACCACCTCGTGGCTGCTAAGGCCGGATATTAAATAAGCACAGCTAAAAACTCAAGACATACTAGATGGGCAGCCGGTTGGATCAATGATTAAAATAACCGTCGCCCCAAAACAAACCGCAGCGATCGAAAACTTAGCGTTCGAAATTAAAATTTGACATTTTTTTATTTTTGTCAAATAATTAATATCTTTGCGGTCATGATCAAAACAGGCAAGCCGGATGATAATATACAGGACGAGATCCTGCGGGCTGCGATCAACCTTTACCGCAAATACGGACCGGCTAAAGTAACCATGGATGAGGTTGCCCTTGCTACCGGCCGCAGCCGTACTTCGCTTTATTACTACTACAAAAACAGGGAGGAAATTTTCCAGGCGGTATTGGATACCATCGTCGGTGACGTAATCAAGGAGATTCGGTGTAATGTCAATAATGCTAGTAGTATCCGGAAAAAGATCAATGCATTCTGCTTAGCTAAAATCACTACGTCTGATAACTGGCGCTTTGTTTTTAAGGCTATGCAGAGTTCAATGAATGCTGAGGAGAAAACCAAGCATACTAAAATTATGCAAGTGTTACACAGCAAGCTGGTTTACAACGAGGGCCTTATTATAAAGGAAATATTATCGGAAAGCATCAATAAAAACGAGATCCGCCATATCACTTCAACCGAACAGGATATGCTGGGTTTTATCCTTTCGAGCAGTATCCGCGGTTTGCGGAACGAGATCTACGATAAGAATGATCCGCACGATATGAAAGAAGCGCTTCGTCTGCTGTCAGATGTTATCAGCAATTGGGTTGTGAAATAATTTTTTTAACAAATTTTCGACGTTTTTATACTTTTCGTCAAGTAAAGATTAATGAAAAAGATCAGTGAGTTCAATTTATTCAGGGCGTTCAGAAGCACGAATTATACTTTGTATTTTGCAGGCAGGGCCATCTCACAATTCGGCACCTGGATGCAGCGTACGGCCGTGGTATGGGTTGTCTATTCCTTTACCCATTCGGCCTTTTTACTTGGCCTCACGATTTTTGCCGAAACATTTCCTTCGTTCCTGTTTTCAATATTTGGCGGCGTGGCAGCAGATCGCTATGACCGGTATAAAGTGATCAGGGTTACCCAGATTGCTTCAATGGTACAGGCCGTTGTACTGGCGTTGCTGGTCATTACCGGGCATGTTATTATATGGGCGATAATCTTATTGAGTATTATACTGGGTATTATCAATGCTTTTGATGTACCAGCCCGGCAAGCTTTGGTGAACGAGGTTGTGGCCGATAAGGCAGACCTTCCGAACGCGCTGGCGTTAACTACTGCCACCGCCAATCTTGCGCAATTGCTTGGGCCGGCGCTGTCGGGTATTGTGCTAAATATGTTTGGCGCCGGGGTTTGCTTTCTCATCAACGCGGCAAGTTTTGGCGCGGTAATGATCTCGCTGATGCTGATGAGTGTGCCCGCTTATGTCCCTAAGAAAAACGACAAAAAGATCATGCATGAATTTGCAGAAGGCTTTGTCTATTTAAAGCAGACGCCCGAAATCGGGCTGATGGTACTGATGCTTGCCTTAATTAGTTTACTGGTGCTGCCTTATAATACGGTGATCCCGATATTTGCCAAAGTGGTTTTTAAGGGTAATGCCTCTACATTTGGTTATATTAACAGCTGTGTGGGAGTCGGCGCCGTAACCGGAACCATCTTCCTTGCTTCGCGAAAATCCGGCGCTAACCTTAAAAAGATATTGTTTATCACCTCCATTGTCACCGGCATTGGATTAATCGGTTTTTCGCAGATCAGGAGTTTCCCGCTGGCGATGGTATTTGTTGCCCTTGCAGGTTTTGGCGCAATGGCCCAATTTACCGTCAGCAACATCACGGCACAATCCAAATCCGACGCGCATATGCGGGGCCGTGTGATCAGCATTTTATTGATGGCCATCTTTGGTATGATGCCGCTGGGTAGTTTGTTGGTCGGCGCTGTATCACAGCACATTGGCGCGCCGGTAACAGTGTTATGCCAGGGTGTAATTGGCTTAATTATAGCGATAACTTTTGTCAAATTTTTGTGGAGTAAACCAAAAATCGAAATCACAAATGAAGAGATAATAGACGACATCATAGAGGAACAGCCCGCCTAAACAAAAGCCTGATTATGAAATTCAATTAAATAAAAAAATACATTTACTATGAAACAAAACACCGCCCTTTTAGTCATGGATATGCAGACGGCTATCCTTGGCATGCTGCCTTCATCTGAGGCTGTTATTAACAATACCGCAAGAGCCATTGCAAAGGCCCGCGAAAATAATGTGCCTGTAATTTACGTCGTAGTTGGTTTCCGGCAGGGCACACCCGAAATTAGTCCGGATAATAAGAGCTTCGCGGCAAGCAAAGAACGTTTCGCACAGGCTGATATGCAGGATTTTATTAAAATACACCCGGCTGTTGCGCCTCAACACGATGAGATTTCTATAATAAAACGCCGCGTTAGCGCATTTACAGGCAGCGATCTTGAGGTTGTGTTGAGGGCTAAGGATATTAAGAACCTGGTACTAACAGGAGTCGCAACAAGTGGCGTTGTGCTTTCTACCATCCGTGAAGCAGCTGATAGGGATTATTGTCTAACTGTATTGGAGGATTGCTGCGCAGATGGCGACGAGGAAGTTCATCGCGTGTTATTATCCAAGATATTTCCGCGCCAGGCCGATGTTATTACAACAGAGAATTGGCTATAGATCATTATATTGTTTAACCACTTAATTATTTACTATGCAATGGTATCATTATTTCAGCGGTTTTTGGGCTGGCATGTTCCTGGCCAATTTTGTACCGCATTTCATAAAAGGTGTCGCAGGTGACGTCTTTCCCACGCCGTTTTCCAAACCGCCGGGGAAAGGATTGTCTTCACCGCTGGTGAATGTGTTATGGGCGCTGCTCAATTTGGTAGTAGGTTACCTGCTTTTCCGCTTCGGTAAAGTTAATGCCGATAACAGTTTATCGGTTCTCATCTGCTTTGCCGGCTTTACCTGTATTAGTATCATGGGAGCAAAGAACTTTGTAAATAAAGATAAAATTTAATCTCCTGGCAGCCGCATGAAAAAATTTACCCTATTAACTTTCTCACTTCTGGTTTCAATATTTACCTGTCGCGCCCAGGTACCCGTTTATCGAGTTTACGCATTGAAATTTGCCGCAAGTAACTACCCGTTTACTGCTGCCGACTGGGCAGACGGTGGTTCCAAAACGGAGCCTGTTAGAATCGACTTTATGGTTTGGCTGATTAAGGGAAATGGGCGGAATATTTTGGTAGATGCGGGGTTTTTGAATGATATCGACGATGCAAAGGAATTTAAAATTGTTGATTACGTGCGACCAGATAGCGCGCTTTTAAAATTTGGTGTCAAACCGGGAGATATCACGGATATAGTATTCAGTCATCCGCATTGGGATCATATCGATGGGGTAAGTTTATTTCCCAATGCCCATATATGGATGCAAAGGGAAGATTTCAATTATTTCGTGAGCACGGCATGGCAAAAAGGACAAAGCAACGGTGGCTTTGCCAAAAGGGATGTGCGTGAAATGGTCGATTTGAATTTAGCGGGGAGGGTAACGCCGGTGAACGGCGATGACCAGGAAATTATCCCGGGCATAAAGGTGTTTACCGGCGCAAGGCATACCTTTAACTCACAATATGTACTGGTGCAAACCGGTACGAACAGGGTAGTACTCGCGTCCGACAATATCTGGATATATTACAACCTCGATCATATGCGCCCGGCTTCTACCGGCGGCACCCTCGACCCGGCCGGCTATGTGAATGCTATGAAGCGGATGAAAACCATGGTGTCGGACGTGAAGTTTATCGTACCCGGACATGACGCCGCGGTATTTTTAAAATTTCCAATGGCCGCAGCCGGGGTAGTTGAGATCAGGTAATTGCCCGGCTGCCCATTGATTAATTAATGTTATTGTCTTATATTTACTTCTCTCTTGACCGGTGATCATGGGCCATCTGTAAGCGTTCCTGGTATTAACTGTTAATCCTACGGAGATGAAAATCAAAAAAAAGCTTCTTATAGGCTTCGGCCTGTTGTTTGCCGTCGTACTGATTTTCGGCGGTGTCGCATTATACTATATCGAGGTGATCTCTGAAACGTCGAATATCACGTTAAAGAACAACTACGAGACCTTGACGTTTACGCGGGATATGCGCTCTGTTTTGGATGAGAATGATCTGCCGCTCAATGCCCAGGCAGTCCAAACATTTGATAACGCACTTAAAAAACAAGAACTCAATATAACTGAACGCGGTGAGAGAGAAGCGACTGCCGGTGTGCGAAAGGAATTTACGACGCTCAGCGATCCGGGCCAAACCTTAGTGAAAAAGCAAGAAGCCGAAAGAAATACCCGTTCCCTGCTTAAAACGATCGACGGATTAAATATGCGGGCTATCGTGCAAAAAAATGCGGCTACACATAAAACGGTAAATGACGCAACCTTATACCTGGGGGCAATTGTATTTATTACGTTTTTAATTCTGTTTATTTTAACTTTCAATTTCCCCGGCTTTATCATTAACCCGCTTAATGATTTCAGGGACGCGCTGCACCAGGTTAGTATAAAAAATTACGATGCGCGGCTGGATTTAAAAACAAGCGAAGAGTTTACGGCACTGGCCCACGAATTTAATGTGATGATTGCCCGGCTCGGCGATTGGGAAAATACGAACCTGACGAACGTGATGCTGGAAGAGATCCGCATAAAAACGCTGATCGAACAAATGCCCGACGTTGTGATCGGACTGAACGAAAAGCAGGAAATTTTATTTATGAATACGCCGGCAATGAAAATCTTAAATATCCGCGACAAACATGTTACAGGCCGCGCTGTGCACGAGCTGTTAAAAAGCAATACGCTGCTAAAAATGATCATCGATAACAAGGATACCTCGCAAACGTTAGAAGTTGCCCAGAATGAAGAGACATCCTGGTTCCGCCAAAAGAACTTTGAAATTGTGGCGCCAAACCTAAAGCTCCAGTCACAAGGCGTCCTGCAATACTCGGGGTACCCGGCGGGAATGATCTATATTTTAAAACAGGTAACAGAGCACGATAAAGCAATTCCGCGCAGTTAACATATCCCGATAAAAGCCTTTAACACGATTTACTGACGAACAGCGCAATAGGCGGGCAAAGACATCTTATGCCTATTCCTCATCAAAAGCCCTTGCCTCAAGGTACTTATCCATATCGATATGCTTTACACCCTTCGCCCACCAATCCGGTGCCGGTTTGTCTTTCAGCATGTAATCAAAATATTCCAGCATCCTCACCGAGTAATCTTTGCGATTCGGCAGTTTAGCCAGGCCATGATTTTCGCCGTTGTAGGTGATCATTACCACCGGCTTGTTCAAGCGGCGCAGGCCGTTGTAATATTCAACGCCCTGGGTAAAGTTAACCGCGCCGTCTTTATCGTTATGCAGCAGCAGCAAGGGCGTTTGCACGTTTTTGATATGGAAGATAGGGGAGTTGCGCGTAAACGCGTCCCAATTATCCCAGTAGCCCGGTGTTAACCGGCCCTGGCTGGCTTCAAATATCGACTGGTTGGTTATACCTGCGTTGCCATATATCAGGCTGTACATGCTTATCATGTCGGTAAGCGGCGCGCCCGCAGCGGCTGCTTTAAAGATATTGGTTTGGGTGATAAGGAACGAGGTTTGATACCCGCCCCAAGAATGCCCGTGTATCGCAACGCGTTTAGCATCCACAATGCCGGTGGCGATAGCCGCCTGCACCGCCGGAACAACACAGGCCACAGCCGACATGCCCGGATCATTGAGCTTGTACTTAATGTCTGGCATTAATACAGCGTAGCCGTTGCTGGTGTATACCGATGCATTAAAACCCGTACCGCTAAACCCGGGCATTCCATAAACGTTCAGGCCATCGGTAAGGCGTTCGTAAATGTAGGTTATGGTAGGATAGGATTTGCCGGCTACATAATTCGCAGGCAAAAGTATAGCCGCCTGCAGCGTGTCACCCGCGGCAGATACATAGCTGATCAGCTTCGTGCCCGACGACCATGCATATTTGCTTTGGTCGGGTGTATTGATGGTAACCTGCCTGGCCGCAGAAAGATCTGTAGCTGCAGTAACAAACATTTCCGGCGATTGCTCATGGCTTTCCTTGCTGTAGGCGTAAATGTTGCTGTTGGTTGCTTTGCTTACATCACCATAGAAATAATCATCCAGGAACAACAGCCTTATCTTATCATGCTCCAGCAGCGCGATACCGTTGCGCTTACTGCTGCGGTCGAGAATACTAAAGTACTGCGGCTTGTTCAGGTCAATGCCCTTTTCATTTTCATACATCCTGAATCGGTTCCTCACCTCCATTTTCTTGTTTTTCCAGTTTGTGGTTAGCGCTGCGGCAGACCGGCCGTCGGCATCGATGCGCCACAGATCATAATTGTCTTTTATTAGCACATACTTTGAATCCGCCGACCAGCCCAAGCAATTGGTGGAGGGCTTCATCACGTTATGGTCGTCCAGATCGTTAATAAACGACGCTTTTATTTTTTGGGTAAGATTGCATTTGACGCCGGTTTCCAGGTTGATGGAATAGAAGCTGCCGTCCTGGTAATAACAGGCCAGTTTTCCGTTTGGCGACAGGTTAAAACCCTGGTTGTTGTTTTGATAATATTTTGTGAAAAGCAGTTTTTTTAACACCCGTGTTTAAGTCGATCGAATAAACATCGGCATACTGCTGCCCATCCAGGTTGCCCATCAGCTCGTATTGGCTATTGTCGGTACCGATGGCGTAAGCCTGTTTCGGCGCTACCTGCACCGACCGCATGTCGCTATCAGCCAGTTGGATGAATTTATTATTTATCACGCGATATTCGCTCAGAAAGCTGTAGGCTTTGTCTGCCGTTTCCTGAACCTGCTGCTGCGATTGCAAACGCCTGTCCTTCCAGTTCCAGATGATCATATCCGGTTTTTCGATATCATCCTTTTTTACCTTCGCTGCTGCGGCAAGCTTTTTAGCCGATGAATCTTTACCTATAACTTTAGCAGTGTTTGCTGCGCTGTCGGGCTTGTCGTTTTTTTCGATCTGCCTGATACCAAACAGCAGCGCCGAAAAATCCTCCGACCAATACGGGCTCCTGTCGCCGCTCACACCATACCCGGTGGGGAAACTTTTATCCGTTAAGCCATTATAAATAACCGTCTGCGGTGAAGGCTCCTGTACTTTTGTTACGCCGATGACGCTGTATATATCATCCTTGTACTCTTTATTTTTATTTGATTTTAAAAGCGCAAACGCGGTACCAGGCTCGTTCCATGTGATTGATTTATACACCGCCTTGTCATTATCGATAGCCGAAGTGGTTCCGGTTAACAGGTTGTGCAGGTAAACGCCGTTACCATTGTGGTCGTTGGCATCTACCGAATAGGCGAGCATGTTACCCCATTTGTTAAACGCAAACCCGTTCACATTGCCCATGTTATAGCTTTTTTTTGTGGATGCGTTATAAAGCAACAGGTCAGTGCCCTTCGCCGCATCTTTTTCTTTCGAAGCTGTTTCAAGCGGGGCAAATTGTATAGCCACCCACCCGGCCAGCTTCCCCGAAAATCCAAAACTGCTTATCCGGTCAAATTCGGTTTTCGTGTTATTTGCCAGGTTTACAATAAGCAGTTTGTCGTATAACGTCTTCTTCGTCTTTTTGGCCGCCTTAACCTCGGCATCCTTCGCCGACACCTTGAAGGCTATGAATTTTGAATCATTCGAAAACACCGGCGAATTCCCGGTCGCGCCGCAGGGATAGCGATGGGTAATGGTATCGGCCGTTTTCCGGACAACAACCTCCTGGCCGCCCTCGACCGGTCCGGTTACATAGGCCATCCATTGCCCATCGGGGGATAGGGTGGTGTAGAAGGGTTTTATCGACCTCCATTTTGAAACATCTTTCCAGCTAAGGGCAGGCTTTTGTTGTGCGCTGGCGCTGATAACCAAAAAAAGTGATGCGAAAACTAAGATGATAAGTCGGATTTGCTTCATATCCATTGTTTTAAATAACTATAAATGTAAATATTGTTTCCAAAAAAGCGGCACAATTTATTTTATTTAGACAGCTAATTAATATTAGGTAACTGGGACCCCGTAATTACCATAGCGAAAAGCATTTAGTAAACGTTATTTGTACTTTTACGGCGAAGAGACACAACCCACACATATGAACTATACATTTCCGGGGCTTGGCCAGTTTGGGTTTGGGCAATTTTTTACGATAGAATTCGTCGGGGCAGAGTTGTTAATGCCGGCTGAAAAACCGGTTATCGAGCACGCATCGATGAAGCGGCAGCGCGATTTTAGTACGGGCAGGTATTGTGCACGTAAAGCGCTCGAAAATATAGCAGTCGGCCAGGTTGAAATATTGATGGGACAATGCAGGGAGCCAATATGGCCCGAAGGTATTGTGGGTTCAATAAGCCACTCGAAATTGCTTACGGGAGCAATCGTTGCTAAAGGTGGCGGCATAACAGCCGTTGGCCTTGACATCGAATCTATCGGCGGGGTAAGCGCAGATATGTGGGATATGCTATTTAAACCGGATGAACAGACGTACCTGAATAAACTCGGACATCAGGATCGCGAACTATTTGCAACATTGCTGTTCTCTTTCAAAGAAGCGTTTTATAAGTTGCAATATCCGTTATCCAAACAATACCTTGATTTCAAAGAGGTTGAAATTTCCTGCGTCGATGGTCAATTCAAATTGCAGGTCGACATTCCCTCTGTGCGTAATTTGATACCTGCTGAAGCTGTTAACTTTTGTTGGGATAAGTTTAACAACGAGGTTATTTGCATTTGCTATTTAACAGCATAAAACGTCAAAAGTGCTTAGTTTATTTGACCGGTCGCTTATCTTTTAATGCTATTTCCCCTTTTACCAGCCAGCTAATGCCAAATGCCCACAGAGCAATCAACTCTAACCAAAAAGTTAGATGAAGATGGTAAAGTTTTTCACCCATATGAAGAATTTTAACGGCCAGGATCGCCGCCATGGCAATTAGTATTATAATGCCGCAAACCAGGTACACTGTATTGCGCGATCTTTTCTGTACGCCGGGATTGGGCTTGTCGGATTTCCTGAATAACCACAACGACATGATTGCCAGAATGACGAAAAAGGTAGCTGCCGAACAATAATGTACGGTATTCCGGAGGTCGTTTAATGGCCGGGAAATGATGTTGCAGTCGTACTGGCCTTCACTCACATTACAAGGGAAGAATGCCACACCGAGTGCACAAATGGCGGCGGCGCTGCTTAAAATGCCATCGATAGGGGCTGGGCCTTTGTACGTAAAAAGAAATAAGGCAACCGCACATAATACGCCAACGAGTACACTGCCCGTTATTGTATAATAATAGTCGCTGATAGATGCTTTAAGAATGCCGCACTGCCCCATAATCAGAGTGCCAAAATATAATGTCAATGGCAAAATTATTCCAAGCCAGCCAACTGCTTTGCGAATGGTCAGGAACGAAATGATCATATCACGATTGGGATCAGTGACTAATATGTTTTTTTTCATTTCATATATGGTTTATTATCACTAAGATACGATGAATAATAATAAACTGGGACCGTGTTTTAACGATGTCTGTTAAATTCATTTTCGTTTCGACGACGCCTTAAATTATGAGACGGCTTCATAGGCATGGTCGTTTATGATTTATAAAATGGTAGCAAAAACGCTATCCTTTTTAACCCACACTTTGTAGATTATTAAATACACAAACAAGAAATTGAAAAAAGATATAATCGCACGGTTAAAGTCATTTTTAAGTCAAACCTTTAGGTGTTGTTAAATCGCGATGCTTTGGCAAATTTTTTGACTTAGACGGATAAGAAAACTGACGTTAACGATTTATCAACTGAACCAACTATGAAAAAACATTACTTCCGCGCTTCTTCCTTCATCTGTCTTATCGTGCTGGCCAGCGCATGCCACAAGGATAGAAATGTGATTGTGACAAATTCATCACACGCGACCCGCAATTATTCGAGCGAACAAATCAGGAACTATTTCACACTGATGTGTACGGTTACTAAAAATACCAAAGGATTTTTCCCTACCCAGGCGGCGCGGGCGTACGGCTATGTTGGCGTAGCCGCTTACGAGGCGGTAGTAAATGGCATACCCGGCGCGTTAAGCCTTTCGGGCCAGCTTAATGGGATTAGCGGCGTGCCAAAGCCAACAGCCAACCAGGAATATAACTGGGCAATTAGTTCAAATGCCGCAATTGCAGATATGATGCGCGATATGTTTGATGTAAATCTTACCGCAGCCAACCGTACCAAAATTGACAGTACTGAAGCTTCAAATCTTGCCACCTTATCGGCAGGTGTTAGTACTGATGTAATAAACCGGTCGGTACAATATGGTAAAGCTGTTACAGCGGCTATATACCATGCATCGACTTCCGATGGCGCCCATCAGTCGTATCTTGATCCGTTTCAATTGCCTTATACCTTGCCAGCTGTTGATTATTGTTGGGAACCGACAAGCGCAGCTTCACCAAACCCGGTTAGTCCGAAGTGGGGAAATACGAGGCCTTTAATGTCTGTCAATGTATCAAATACAAACCCGGTAGCTCCTACCACTTATTCCACTGTAGCAGGGTCTGATTTTTATAAACTGGCATTGGATGTTTATCACCAGGTAAAAAGCAATACAGCCGACCAGGTTGAAATTACTAAATACTGGGCCGACGACCCATTCAATACCTGTACGCCCGCTGGTCATACATTTAACATTATGAGCCAGTTGCTGAAGGAAAATAATGCCACACTTGAAAAAGCTTCCGTTGCCTTTGCCAAACTTTCAATTGCCGAAAACGATGCATTTATTAGTTGCTGGAAAGGGAAATATCAATACGTGCTTATACGCCCGGTTACCTATATCCAGAAGAATATTGACGCTAATTTTAACACGGTTATCGGTACCCCACCGTTCCCGGCTTACACCAGTGGACACTCATACGAATCGGGAGCAGCTACTATGATTTTTACTAACATGTTTACTGATGGCAGCGGCAATTACGATTTCACTGATTACAGCCAGATACAATATGGATTTACCCCGCGGCACTATGCAAACTTCAACGATATGGCAGTTGAATGTGCCAATTCACGGTTTTATGGTGGTATCCACTATAACCCCGATAACACCGAAGGTTTGCGCCTTGGCCGTATGATCGGAGACAACGTAAATAAACTGCTTGTTTGGCCTGTAAATATTAAATAAGGATGAAGTATCTTTTATTCGTACTTATTATATCAGGCATTTGCTCATGTAATAACAAACCTGCATCACAGTTAGATAAATCCAGACTGGAACAATTGGCCGTACGTTCGTGCCGTGCCAAGACGATAAGGAAGCAGCGATTCATCCTGGCCGATAAGATCAGGTTCACGCAGGATTCGCTTGCGAAAACCAAAAATGCCGCCGATGCAAAACGCTTTCAAAGTAAGCTAACAGACTACCTTAAACAAAAGAGTGTCTTATTAAAAGCAAGCCTGAGCCTCGCTGATACCATCAGGATGCAGATGGATTCACTAGTTCCTTATACCGATAAGGCAGCTCAAAAACGATTTACGGCTTCGTTTGATAGCATTCTGAAAGCTAAAGGTTGTAATAGATAATACAATCTGTATTCGAAAAAACGCGGAATCCGAAAAGGGTCTCCGCGTTTTTTATTTTATATAGAATTTTTTTATATTCAACAAGTAAATTAGTTCAATTAACCCCTTACCATTGACATGAAAAATTATTTAAAAATTGGTTTGGCCCTTTTGTTATTGGGTGCATCATCTTCATTTTTTTCGTCGTGCCAAAAAACGGGCACAATTCCATCTAAACCAACTTCGGGTTCACTAAGTACAACAGCTTTTGTGCTTAAGCAGGCTATCGCATTAAGCTCAACCGGTACAGATACCGTTTTTGCAGTGAATACCTGCCATCCCGGAGAAAAGGCAGATTCAGTAGCATTTGCAGCCTTACCCGACTCAGTTAAGTCATATTTGACCGCTAATTATGCTGGCTACACCTTTAAAAAAGCTTATAAGATACTTTCTAAAACAGGTGTTTTGCAGGGCTATATAGTGGGCATTGTATATAATGTCAATCCTGTTGGCTTAAAATTTAATGCCACAGGTGGTTTTACTGAAGTGCTTGAGCAAAGAGAAGGACGTGATATTGATGGAAAAGGGTGGCATGAAGGCGGTAAATTTGACGATCGGGATGGCAATCACCGTGATACTATCGCGTTAAGCGCCCTGCCGGCGGCAGTTAAAACTTACCTGAGTGCCAGCTATGCTTCAGATACGCTGAAACATGCATTTATAAACAAGGACAGCAGCTATGTCGTGATAAGCACAAACAACGGCATTTTTGCAACAGAGTTCTCTTCAAAGGGTGCGTTTATAAAAAGGGTGCAGATTTATCCGCATGTTGTCAGTTCCGTAACGCTCACCCCGGCAACTTTACCGGCGGCTATAAGCACTTATTTAACCACAACATATCCTGCTTATGTTTTCGATAATGCATTCCAATTAAAATTAAATGGTGCCACAACCGGTTATTTGATTTTTATTGACGATAATAGTACGAAGTACCTTGTAATATTTAATGCAGGCGGAATCTTCGTTAAAACTGAAGTAATCAGGTAATAAATACCCCTATATAACTTGCCGGTGCTTTCAAAAAAAGTGCCGGCTTTTTTGTGGAATTAATCGGGCATCCCAAAACAATTTTTTCCTTCAATTCTAGTAAATTCTTCCTTTTTGAGCCTACTAAAAAAGCTTTTGAATTCGCGGTTATTTTCTATTTAAGAAATTTTGTAAACAAAAAAGATAAAAATATAAAAAATAATAAAATGTGGTCGCATATTTGATATAAGAATATATCCTCTTTACCCGTTAAAAATCAGATAATTAGACCATGTATGACCATAAATATACGAGCAGCCTGGAAGAGGAAATAAAAAATCTCAGGGAAAAGCTCGCGCTTGCCTACGCGCGGCTGGGCGCTTCAGGCAACATACATGTTTTTAATGAAGAATTGCTTCGTACTTCACAGCCGCTGAAGATCGCAAATAAGGAGCTTAAATCTGCAAATGCAAAACTTGACGGGGTTAATAATTCAAATGGCCAGCTTATAAATACCAACATACAGGATATTAACGACGATCTGAATAATTATTTAAAGAGCAATATTAATGGCCAATTGTTTATCGATAATAACCTTCGTTTAAAGTGGTTCTCTGCAGGTACGGTGAAACAAATTAATCTGCCCGAATCTGATATTGGGCAGTCCCTTTATAATGTTTCGGCATGCATAAATTTCGAAACTATTATTGACGATATTAAACAAGTGCTTGAATCGGGAACGGTGGTTACCAATGAAATTCCGACTGACAATGGCAAATGGTTTCAAATGACAACAATGCCCTATCTCGAGGGTGACAAGCAAACAGGGGCCATCATAACATTTAATGATATAACAGAATTAAAGATCACACAATTTGAACTTGATAAAAAGAACACGGCGCTTTCAAATTTAAACGCCGACCTCGATAATTTTGTGCATACTGTGTCACACGACCTTTTAGCGCCGCTGGCCAATATTGAAGGAAGTATTGATGTATTGAATCATATATACGTTATTGACCCGGAGTTAAATAAATTCTTAACAATTATAAACACATCGGTAAAAAAGTTCCGGGCATTAATTAGAGATATTTCAGCAATTGGGAAATTAGGAAATGAAAGTGTTTCTGAGATCGTAGATATCGAAGAGCAAATAAACAATGTGGAATGGAGCCTTGAGAATCAAATTACCTCGTCTGCGGCAGTGATAACCCGCGACCTTGAAGTGAAATCGGTTCCTTTTTCAAGGAGTAATTTGAGGAGCATATTGTATAATCTGGTTTCGAACGGTATTAAATTTAAAGGCGATGATCCTCCTTTAATCCACATTCAAACCCGAACAGATGGCGATAGGGTTATCCTTTCAGTCCGCGATAATGGGATCGGTATGTCACCCGAAAGCGTTGATCAGATATTTAATTTATATGGCAGATTAAACTATTCTATTGAGGGGCATGGGATTGGCTTATACCTGGTAAAAAGGATCGTAGTCGCGGCAGGCGGAAATATTAAGGTGGAAAGCGAGCTCGGGAAGGGTAGTCTGTTCATAATAAGCCTAAAAAGTATGTCCGTCGCATAAGGCTTATTATGCTCTTTAATATTAATAATCATTTGATCAAACTTTTCGCGCAGCGTTAATGGTCGCTGCGTTTAACTGAAAAAAATGCTATTCGTAATGGTCATTTTAAATAACAGTACGAAGTAAACGACCTTATTTGTCTAGCTGCTCAGGCAGATTTCTTAAGCTAAAAATCTTTAGATTTATAACTTAAACTCAGCTATGGGCACAATATCACTAAAAGGACAATCAGCGTTAGTAACGGGTGCCGACAGCGGCATCGGTAAAGGTGTTGCAATGGCATTGGCGGGCGCGGGCGCTAAGGTTATTATTAACCATGTAGATGCGCATGAGGTTGCCGCGCAAACTGTTGACGAAATTACATCAGCTGGGGGAGAGGCTTATGCTATTCATGCCGATATCAGTAATGAACAAGAGGTGAAAGCCATGTTCGCCGAAATGTTTAAACAATACGGTACGATAGATATACTGGTAAATAATGCTGGCCTGCAAAAGGATTCCCGGTTCGTTGATATGACGCTTGATCAATGGAACACGGTTATTGGAATAAACCTTACCGGCCAGTTCCTTTGTTCCCGCGAAGCTGCAAAGGAGTTTATCCGTCGCGGCATCGTTGAAAATCGCAGCCGTGCCGCCGGGAAAATTATTTGTATGAGCAGCGTACATGAGGTGATACCGTGGGCAGGCCATGTAAATTACGCAACCAGTAAAGGTGGGATAAGCATGTTCATGAAAAGCATTGCACAGGAGCTTGCGCCCCATAAAATTCGTGTTGTTGGTATTGGCCCGGGCGCTATACAAACGCCAATCAATAAATCAGCTTGGGATACGCCAGACGCCTTACAAAAACTGCTGACACTTATTCCCTACAACAGGATGGGCCAGCCGGACGATATAGGAAAACTTGCAGCCTGGCTCGCATCGGATGAAGCCGACTATATCACTGGCACAACTATATTTATGGATGGCGGGATGACGTTATATCCAGGATTTGCAGACAATGGGTAGTACTATAAATAGGATAGAGCGTCATTTTTGCCTGCGCTTAATGCTATTTGATCTTATTCTTGACCCGAATCAAAAAACAACGTTAATTTTTAATTAACTGTATGTGAAATCCATCTTTAATAATGAAAGGATGCACTTTTTTGTCATTTTTTCATTTAGCATATTGTAAAAAATACACTAAGTGTGTTATCGAAATTTAAATTTACCACCTAAATTGACATATAATTATGAAATATTCATAAAAATTAAATTTTATTAAAAATATCTATAGTTATGGCCTATTTTTGTTGCGGATTTAAAATTTAATACAACCATGAAAAAGATATTTTTAACATTCGCAACTGCTGCTTTGTTCAGCGTAACTGCTTTTGCTGCCGGCGGCGGTAAAAAAGGTACCGAAAATGCAACTGCTACTGCATCTTATAATGTAATACAAGAATTTAATGCTGATTTCAGCAATGCGCAAAACATAGTTTGGACTGTAAATAAAAACTGCCAAAAAGCTGACTTTACTATTGATGGCGTTAAGAAAGCTGCTTTTTATAACCCTGCAGGTGATTTCTTAGGTACAACCCAAACAGTTGGCTATAATGCTATTCCTGCGAAATCACAAAAACTGATTGCTGATAACTACAAAGGCTATACGCCAGCCGGAGTTATTGTGTTCCAGGCAAATTCTTCTATAAACGACTCAATTGACCCTACATCATACTTTGTTGACCTGAAAGGCAGCACCCACGAAGTTTTAGTTCGCGTAACTTCAACCGGTGGTGTTGATTTTTTTGAGCAGGTAAAATAATTCAGAACTACAACAATCTTTATTGAAGCCGTTTGTCAATGACAAACGGCTTTTTTTGCGTCCAATAATTTAGTAATATGTAATGCCCATGTAATTAGTAGGATAATTTTCAATAGCTGCTTGATTTTTTCAACAATCCGGGTAACTTAGTATATTATTTACCTTAAATACAATAAAATGAGTTTACGATTAGGGGACATAGCCCCAAATTTCAAAGCAAAAACATCACAGGGCGAAATTGATTTCTACGAATACCTGGGCAGTAGTTGGGGTGTTTTATTTTCTCATCCTGCCGATTATACGCCGGTTTGTACTACCGAGTTAGGAAAAACTGCCTCATTAAAAAGTGAATTCGATAAGCGCAATGTAAAGGTTATTGCCCTAAGTGTTGATTCGGTCGAGTCGCATAAGGGATGGATAAATGATATTAATGAAACACAGGATGTGGAAGTAAATTTCCCGATCATAGGAGATGAGAACCGCGAGATTGCGCTGGCTTATGATATGATCCATCCCAATGCATCATTAACTGCAACGGTACGTTCGCTATTTGTCATCGCGCCGGATAAAACCATTAAACTGATCATAACTTACCCGGCATCAACAGGAAGGAATTTCCAGGAAATATTACGGGTTATTGATTCGCTTCAGTTAACGGCCAATTATAGCGTGGCTACCCCGGCCGATTGGAAGGATGGAGAAGATGTAGTAGTGGTTCCGGCTATTGCAACGGAGGACATCCCTGCGAAATTTCCGAAAGGTTTTAAACAGGTTAAACCATATTTACGAATGACCCCGCAACCCAATAAATAATTTTATTTGGTTATTAATTATTTTATATATTTGAACAGATTGGTTTTTTGTATCCACTCTGATTATAATTTTACCATACTGTCAGTTTGGGTATAGTTTTTTAATCTTAACACAATTTTTTAATACAACAATTATTATTATTTATGAAAACTGGAAAAGTAAAATGGTTTAACACACAAAAAGGTTATGGTTTTATTGTCACCGACGATGGTAAAGATCTTTTTGTACACTTTAAAGATGTACAAGGCGGTGTAAATGCCATTAAAGATAACGATGACGTTACATACGAAGTGG